>Ga0265293_10006591_pt1 | contig 18479 bp, 19 predicted proteins | sample Munlanlewell138R_FD_192505 | JGI IMG/M metagenome (GOLD analysis project Ga0265293, IMG submission 192505) | Leachate microbial communities from a municipal landfill in Southern Ontario, Canada - Leachate well 138R | ecosystem: Engineered > Solid waste > Landfill > Unclassified | place: Canada...
CGTTCTCCTGTTGTGGATAGCCTTTCTCGCCCTGTTTGCCCGTGGCAAAAAACTCTTGCTGGTATGTCTGGTCGGCACTCTCTTTATTCTGCCCCGCCTGGTCGCAGGAGCGCACTGGCTAAGTGATAATATGGTTGGTGGTGGCTTCATAGTGTTACAGACACTGGCCTGGGGCTATTACACAACAGCAGGCACTGTGGTGTATCGCTTTTTGCAGTTTCTGGCCACACCCTGTTTTCATATCGCCCGTCATATTCCCTGGCTTAACAGGCTGGCAATCGTCAACATAGCGCAACACTAGTGACATCGGCAGCATGCAACAGCTGCTGGACCCAATCGCCAGCTTCTCCAGCCTGATACTTGTTCAACATAAAACAAAAAGGCCGCGCACATGGCGCAGCCTTTGTTCTCATGCATGCTGACTTGTCTTTGCGTGCAGCAACTAAAAAGAATCAGTCAACCGCTTCTTGTACCCCGGCAGCAATTTTCTTCATTTCTTCATCGCGCAGCTCGCGCCGCAGAATTTTACCTACGTTGGTGGTGGGCAGTTCATCGCGGAACTCGACCTGTCTGGCCACCTTGTATGCCGTCAGGTTTTTACGCATATGAGCAATCACTTCGTCGCGAGTCAGGCTCTGGCCTTCACGCAGTACAATAAATACCTTGATTGCCTCACCGGTTTTTTCATTCGGCACCCCAATGGCGGCACACTGCAAAACCTGTGGCAATTCCGCCAGTACATCTTCGACTTCATTCGGGAACACGTTAAAGCCGGAAACCAGAATCATGTCCTTTTTACGGTCCACCAGACGGATATAGCCGTCTTCCTGGATGATGCCCATATCGCCGGTACGCAGCCAGCCTCCAGCATCCAGCACCTCGTCGGTAGCGTCCTGACGCAACCAGTATCCCTTCATGACTTGTGGGCCTTTCACACAGAGTTCGCCCACTGCTCCGTACGGCAACTCGCGGCCTTCATCATCAATGATTTTGCACAATGTGGACGGAGCCGGAATGCCGATGGTACCCAGCTGAATGTTCTGAATCGGGTTGACCGTGGCAATCGGGCTGGTTTCGGTCATGCCATAGCCTTCACAAATCGGACATCCGGTAACTTCGGTCCAGCGCTTGGCCGTTGCAATCTGCAAGGCCATACCGCCCGACACGGTCATTTTCAGTGAAGAAAAATCCAGCTTACGGAAGTCTGCATTGTTGCACAGGGCAGCAAACAATGTATTCAAACCGACAAAACCGCTGAACTTGTATTTACTCAGATCCTTGATCATCGAAGGCAAATCACGCGGATTCGTAATCAGCAGGTTATGATTACCGGTCAGCATCATTGCCATGCAATGAAAGGTAAACGCGTAAATGTGGTACAGCGGCAAGGGGGCCACCACCGTTTCTTCACCCTCGTACAGGTTGGAAGCCATGATTGCCTTGGCCTGCAGCATATTGGCGATCAGGTTGCGGTGCGTCAGCATGGCGCCCTTGGCCACGCCGGTGGTGCCGCCAGTGTATTGCAACACCGCAACATCATCGCCATTTGCTTCTATGTTACAGGCTGCTTTTTTGCTACCGACAGCCAATACATCAGTCAGTTTATAAGCCTTGGGCAAATGATAGGCCGGCACCATTTTTTTAACGTACTTGACCACACTATTGACCAGCAGCCTTTTCAGCGGGGGCAGCATGTCACCAACTTCGGTCATGATCACTGTGGTAATGCCGGTTTTCGGCAACACCTGCTCTACCAGATGCCCCATGTTGGCCAAACTGATCAGTGCCTTGGCACCCGAGTCATTGAACTGGTGCTCCATTTCCCTCGCGGTATATAGCGGGTTGGTATTAACCACGATCAGACCGGCACGAATTGCACCAAATACCACCACCGGATACTGCAATATGTTGGCCAGCTGAATGGCGATACGGTCCCCCGGCTGCAAATCGGTATGGTTCTGCAACCATGCGGCAAAATCACCGGAAAGGCGGTAAATATCCGCATAGGTCAGGGTTTTACCCATATTGCTGAAAGCCGGCAACCCGGCAAAACGCTCACAGGACTCACGCAACACCGCCTGGATGCTGGGGTACAGGTCTGCGTCAATTTCTGGCGGAATACCAGCGGGGTATTTGTCTGTCCAGAAGTTATCGTTCATGCGCGGCTCCAAGGCAACTGCAAATAGTGTGTCATTCTACAGTGCTAGCCCCACAAGTGGGCAGCCTGTAGGCTAATTCCTGCGAACCTGAGACGGCCACTATCTGTCTGCCACTTTAATTATTGTTATCCTGCTTGAGTTCAAGCACTGTGGCCAAAGAGATTATCTCTTAAGCATCAGTCAGACAAGCACCGAAATCGAAACTTTAGTCACATCGAGCCCGCCACCCTACCACTTAGTCACCCAATCACCTGCTAGGCAAGCTCACTCCCGTCCCTTATCATGACCGTGTGACCCTTGAACCCGGCCCGGCTATAACCAGCAGGGCAATATCAAAGAGGCACCCGCATGCTCAACTCTTCTTTTTGGCTGCCTGCCACTGATGGCACACGCTTTCATGTACATCAGTGGCAGCCGGACAACCCTGCAACAGCCAGCCTGCTGATCAGCCACGGCATGGCTGAACACGGTGGCCGTTATGCTGCGCTGGGCCAGGCACTGGCTGACGCCGGTATTGCTGTATACGCACCTGACCTGCGCGGTCATGGCCTGACCGCTAGCGAAGGCTTGCAAGGCCACTTTGCCGACCAAGACGGCTGGAACCTGGTTATTGAAGATCTGCGTACCCTCAATCACTACATTCGTTGCGAAAACCCGCACACCCCGGTATTCATGCTGGGACACAGTCTCGGCAGTTATCTGATCATGAACTATCTGATGCAATACAGCTGCAGCGTACAGGGTGTTCTGCTCTCGGGGCCACAATATTTACGCACTTCACTCCGATACCGGCTGGCGCGGCTGGTTGCCCGTTTCGAGTGCTGGCGGCAAGGCCCACGCGGGCGCAGCAAACTGCTGCATGCCATGATTTACCACCCAATTCAGCGCTCAATCCAGCCGCAACGCTCCATTCATGACTGGCTCAGCAGTGATGCCGAAGCGGTACGCAACTATTTGAATGACCCCATGTGCGGTTTCATGTGTACCAATCAGCTGTGGCTGGATGTGTTTGACGGTTTGCAACGCATCACACCATTGCAAAACCTGAGTCAGATCCACCACCTGCTGCCCCTGTTCCTGTTTGGTGGCGAACAGGACCCGCTACACCGTGGTAATCGCCTGCTTGATCTGGCTACCGCACTGCGCGAGTCGGGAAAACAAAGTGTTGATGTTAAACTCTACCCCGGCATGCGCCACGAGCCAGTCAACGAACGTAATCGTGCTCAAGTGTTCAGCGATATCATTCACTGGATCAAACACTGCTGCACCACCTTGCCCCCATCACCCTAAGCCTGTTTTACGGAGTTTTTATGCCATCTGTCGTCCACAGCATTGCCTATGATGATTTAAGCGTTGGCCAGATCGCCAGCCGCCCGCACAAGGTCAGCGAAACCGACCTGCTGATGTTTGCTGCCGTTTCCGGTGACAACAACCCGGTTCATCTGGACAGCGAGTTCGCCGCCAACAGCCGCTTCAAGGAACGTATTGCTCACGGCATGCTGACCGGCGCCCTGATCAGTGCTGCGATTGCCTGCACCATGCCCGGTCCCGGCAGTGTCTATCTTGGCCAGCAGCTGAGTTTTCTACGCCCGGTTAAAATTGGTGACGAACTGGAGGTGCAACTGGAAATCCTGGAAAAACTGCCAAAAAACCAGGTCCGCATCCTTACCCGTGTTGTTAATCAGCAAGGCAAGGCTGTAGTCGATGGCGAGGCTACCGTACTGGCGCCTGCCGAATCACAGGCGGTTACCATGCCTGCACTGCCTGCCTTTGCATTGCAGCAGTAAATCTTCATACAGCCCTGAATCTGTCGAGAAACTTTAAGCACATACAATGAATGCCCAAAAACGCTATGAAATTTTTCACCGCTTTCGTGAAGACAATCCCAAGCCAGAAACCGAACTCAATTACTCATCCGATTTTGAGCTGCTGATCGCGGTCATCCTGTCGGCCCAGGCCACCGATGTTGGCGTCAACAAGGCCACTGACAAGCTGTTTCCGGTTGCCCGCACCCCTGAAGCCATGTATGCCCTGGGGCTGGAGCAGCTGACCGACTACATCAAAACCATCGGCCTGTTTCGTACCAAGGCAAAAAACGTGCTCGAAACCTGTCGCCTGCTGGTTGAAAAGCACAACAGTCAGGTACCACAAACCCGGGAAGAGCTGGAAGCCCTGCCCGGCGTTGGGCGCAAAACGGCCAACGTGGTGCTCAACACCGCATTCGGCCAAATTGCCATGGCTGTGGACACTCATATTTTTCGGGTCAGCAACCGCACCGGCATCGCACCGGGCAAGACTGTGCTCGAAGTAGAAAAAAAACTGTTACGCTTTGTTCCCAAAGAGTTTTTGCTTGATGCCCACCACTGGTTGATTCTGCACGGACGCTATGTCTGTCAGGCGCGTAAGCCGCGCTGCGGCAGTTGCCGTATCGAAGACCTGTGTGAATACAAGGAGAAAACCGGCGACTATTGATTTATCCAAAGTTTTCTATAAATACGATAGATAAAATCTTTTTTACTTCTTTCTCCACCAGCATTATAAGACGGCCACAAAGGTTACCCTGCTGTGGAGGCTACACAATGAGCAAAGAAGATTTGGAACTGGACGAAGATTTTATCGACGAGGATGGCGAAGAAATTGCCGAGGTTGAACCTGTCACATCAAGCAAGAACAATCTGGCCAAACGCCGTGCGATTGATAACTTGCTGGATGAACGTCGCCTCAGCAAAGAGCTGACCGACTACGATTATGATCTGGACTGAGCCGGCCACCAGCCGGTTCTTCAGCGGCGTGCCTGATAACTAGCCGCCCGACTGCTTTACGCTATACCCCTGGCCGGACAGCCACTGCATCACCTTGTTCAGCTGGTCTCCCTGAATCTCAATGACCGTCTCTTTGACTGCACCGCCCACACCGCAGAATTGCTTAAGCTGTTTTGCGGTGTCTTTCAGTTGTGCGGCTGTCTGGGGCAAGCCTGCAACCACGGTTACGGTTTTACCGCCACGCCCTTTATTTTCCCGCCTGACCCGTACATTGCCATCTCCCAGAATTTCGTCTGTTGCCTGGCAACTGCACTGGCCAACGGGCTGGTTACAATCGGGACAATGCTTGCCACCATCCGTCGAATAAACCAGTGATCCCAGTGCGGCAAGAGAGCCCGCTTTTTTCATCTGTCCAAACTCCTGTTGAGCGATAACCGCCTTATAACCAGCGCCTGACTTTCCGGCAGTACTCAATATAATCCTCGCCAAAATGCTTGCGCAGCAATTGCTCTTCGTGGCGAATGATACCGAACTGCAACCACGCCACCAATAGCGGCATCAACAAGAAAAACCAGACATTGCCCCAAAGCAGCCCGCCTCCCACATACATTATCAGCATGCCGATATACAGCGGATTGCGACTGACTCGGAACGGCCCTTCAGACAACAGTCTTTGCGGTTTTCCGTAGGGATTAAGCGTTGTTTTGCGCCAAAACATCAACCATGCGGTCCAGAGCAGAAATACTGTTCCGGCATCTATCAGCGCCCAGCCGCCATAAAACAGCCCCTCGGAATCAGGCATGATCAGTGGCCACAAACGGCCCAGCAAAGTTGCTGCCCCAGCCACCACAACAAATAATATCGGTGCCGGAACCACAAAGTAAGATCGCTGCATGCCTGTCACCCCGAGTGAAATTAATTCGCTGACAGTTTACCCCGCCTGCAAACAAAAATCTGTGCCACCAAACAGGCATAAAAAAACACCTGAAGGTTGTTGCCTTCTGGTGTTTCTTGTTTACATATTTACGTTACGAACGGCGTGTGCTTCGTGAGCTGCGGCCGAAGTAACTGATATTCTGCTGACCGCTTTTACCGGTCGGAACTTTTTCGATCTTGCCGCCCTGCTTTAAAAAGGCTTTGCGCTGTGCTTCCAGCATGCTACTGCGGGTCTGGGCGTGAGCGACCTCGCTGATGGCTTCAGTTCCTTTGCGACTCATACTTGATCCTCCTGTCTTTGTAAAGGCGGAAGTATAACACAATTCTAGCTCTCGCTCAATATTGATAGCCATTAGCTATAACAGGATTAGCCCCGTGGATGATGCTCTGCATGCAGCGCCTGCAATCGCGCCTGAGCCACATGAGTGTAAATTTGCGTGGTAGAAAGGTCACTGTGCCCCAGCAGCATTTGCACCACCCGCAGGTCGGCACCATGATTAAGCAAGTGAGTAGCAAACGCATGCCTGAGCGTGTGTGGCGACAGCGGTTTGCTGATTCCGGCGGTTTGCGCATGCTGTTTGATGCGGTACCAGAAAGTCTGGCGCGTCATTTGTTGGCCACGCCGACTGGGAAATACCACATCACTGGCTTTACCACCCAGCAACAGGGATCGGCCTTGCGCCAAGTATTGCTCCAGCCAGTCCAGCGCCTGCTCACCCAATGGCACCAGCCGTTCCTTGCTGCCCTTGCCCATCACCCGTACCACCCCCTGACGCAAGCTGATTTCATCCAGAGACAGGCCTACCAGTTCACTGACCCGCAAACCGCTGGCATACAGTACCTCAAGCATGCAGCGGTCACGCAACCCCAAAGGCTCGTCAATATCCGGCGCTGCCAGCAATGCGTCAACATCGGCTTCAGTCAAGGTGTCGGGCAAACTGCGTCCGATTTTGGGCATATCGACCAAAGCACCGGGATCTTCATGAATATCGCCCTGCTCCAGCGCCTGCGCATAAAAACGCCTGGCAGCTGACAAAAAACGTGACGTCGAGCTGGCCTTATAACCTTGCTGCAAACGCCAGCCCAGATAGTCCAGCAGCTCGCTGCGGTCAACCTGCAACAAGCTCAATTGCCGCTCATGCAGCCAGGCAACAAATTGCTGCAGATCGGCCTGGTAAGCTGCACGGGTATTGTCAGACAGCCCGTCGTGCAGCCATAGCTGCTCCAGAAAGCGGTCTATATGTTGAAGGTCATCGGACATGGCCATATCTGGAAATTTATAAAATTCTTTGAAACACTCGAACAAAGCATGCAACGCATGGTGAACAAAACCCATGTGTAAACAACAGGCAATAAAAAAGCAGCCCACAGGCTGCTTTTTTTGTCTCTTAGTTAAGCTTCTCTTTAATACGAGCAGCTTTACCGGACAGGTTGCGCAGATAGTACAGCTTGGCTTTGCGCACGTCACCGCGACGCTTGACGGTGATGCTGTCAACCAGCGGGCTGTAGGTCTGGAAAGTACGCTCGACACCTACGCCGCTTGAAATCTTGCGTACGGTAAAAGCACTGTTCAGGCCACGCTTGCGAATGCCGATTACGACACCTTCGTAAGCCTGCAGGCGCTGACGTTCACCTTCTTTTACTTTTACCTGTACTACTACAGTGTCACCAGGCGCGAACGCCGGGACTTCTTTGGTCATCTGTTCAGCTTCAAGTTGCTGAATGATTTTATTGGTCATTTGTTTGCTCCGTAAGACAAGCCTCAAGGCTTGCCATCGATACCTAAATCGTTCCGCCGGACGAGATATTCATCCAGCAGCGTTCTCTCTTCTCCAGAAAGCGAGCGGCAATCCAGAAGATCAGCGCGACGCTCTGCAGTTCGGCCCAAAGCCTGTTGCAATCGCCAGCGCCGGATATGTTCATGGTTGCCGCCAAGCAGCACCTCAGGAACATTTTTACCCGCATACGAAACCGGTCGCGTGTAGTGCGGGCAATCGAGCAAGCCGTCAGTAAAAGAATCTTCTACTGCGGATTCCGCATGGTTCAAAGCACCAGGCAAAAGCCGTATTACGGCATCCATCAACACCATGGCCGGCAGTTCACCACCGGAAAGCACATAGTCGCCAATGGACCATTCTTCATCAACGTGCGCCTCAATAAATCGCTCGTCAATGCCTTCGTAACGTCCGGCAATCAGGATGATTTTTTCTTCCTGCGCCATCTCGCTGACCGCTGCCTGCTTCAGGACTTTGCCCTGCGGTGACATATAGATCACCCGCGCATCTTCACCCAGCGCCTGTTTGGCTGCGGTCAAGGCACGCTCCAGCGGCTCAATTTTCATCACCATGCCGGGGCCACCGCCGAAGGGTCGGTCGTCCACAGTCTGGTGGCGGTCATCGGTAAAGCTGCGCGGATTCCAGCACTCAATGCTGACCAATCCTTGCTGTACCGCTCTTCTGGTGATGCCATGCTCGCTGATTGCAGCGAACATTTCAGGAAACAGGCTGATGACTCCGATTTTCAACATACCGGTGTCAGAAGTCCGCATCCCATTCCACACTGATGACACCCTTGTCCAGCTCAATGCTCTGGACACAGTGGTCAGTGTAGGGCAACAAGCGCTCCCGTCCATCCAGGCTGCCAGCACAGGGCTTGACCACCAGAACGTCGTTAGCTCCAGTTTCGAGCAGATGATCGACCTTGCCCAGCAGTTGCTGTTGCTGGTTAATCACCTGAAGACCTACGAGCTGATGCCAGTAATACTCGCCCTCTTCCAGATCAGGCAGTTCGCTGCGCGGCACACAAATTTCAAAGCCGGTATATGTTCGTGCAATTTCACGATCATCCAGCCCTTCAATTCTTGCCACCAGCCCCTTGCCTTGGGAACGGGCACTGGCCACTCTTACCTGCTTTTGTTCACCGTCGCGACGCAAATGCCACAGCGGGTAGTCAAACAGGTTTTCAATCGGGTCGGTAAATGAATGGATCTTTACCTCTCCGCGCACACCATGCACCGCGCCGATCTTACCCATTACGATGAGTTCGTCAGTGTTCATGTGCGTTCTCTCAAATACAACTTAAGCGGTTGCCTGAGCAGCAGCTTCTTTCAGCAATTGCTCAACGCGCTCGGACGGCTTGGCACCCTGACCCAGCCAGTAGTTGGCGCGCTCCCGGTCAACAGACAGACGAACTTCTGCACCACGGGCAACTGGGTTGAAGAAACCGATACGCTCGATGAAACGGCCATCACGGAACTTGCGGCTGTCAGCCACGGTTACGTGATAGAAAGGACGTTTTTTAGAGCCACCACGTGCAAGACGGATAGTTACCATTAAACTTCTTTCCTGTAGTTAATAAATAAAAAAGCCTTTCGCACGCAAGTCACGCACGAAAGGCCGCATATTCTAAGCGCAAACACGCTTTTTGCAAAGAGCTATTTTAATTTACATTCTGGGCATGCCACCCATGCCGGGAATCATGCCGCCAAGGCCGCGCATCATTTTCCCCATGCCCTTACCCATGAACTTCTTCATCATTTTTTGCATTTGCTTGTGTTGCTTGATCAGGCGGCCCACATCCTGCACCTGGGTGCCAGAGCCCAGGGCAATCCGGCGGCGGCGCGAACCGCTGATGATGTCTGGGTTACGACGCTCTTCCGGAGTCATCGAGTTGATGATGGACTCCATCTGCTTGAACTGCTTTTCAGCGTTGCCCTGCAGACCCTGCACTTGCGCCAGGTTCACTCCCCCCATGTTGGGCATTTTTTCCAACAGACCACCCATACCGCCCATGTTGTTCATTTGCTGTAGCTGATCGCGGAAGTCTTCCAGGTCAAAGCCCTTACCCTTCTTCAGCTTTTTGGTCAGCTTTTCCGCTTTTTCGCGGTCCATCTTTTGTTCGGCCTGCTCGATCAGGCTCATCACGTCGCCCATGCCGAGAATGCGCGAAGCGATCCGGTCCGGGTGGAACGGTTCAAGGGCGTCTGTCTTCTCGCCCATGCCGAGAAACTTGATCGGTTTTCCGGTAATCGCACGCACGGACAGTGCCGCACCGCCGCGGGCATCACCATCAACCTTGGTCAGTACCACGCCAGTCAACGGCAAGGCTTCATTGAACGCCTTGGCCGTATTCGCCGCATCCTGACCGGTCATGGCATCAACCACAAACAACGTCTCGATCGGCTTCACCGCGCTATGCAGTGCACTGATTTCGCCCATCATTTCATCGTCAATCGCCAGTCGACCAGCGGTATCCACCAGTACTACGTCGATAAACTTGAGTTTCGCTTCCCTGATTGCCGCCTCAGCAATATCCACCGGTTTCTGGCTGGTATCTGACGGGAAGAAAATAACATCAACCTCGCCTGCCAGAGTTTCCAGCTGCTTGATGGCAGCGGGACGATACACGTCAGCCGAAACCACCATCACGCTTTTCTTTTTGCGCTCTTTCAGGTGCTTGGCCAGCTTGGCCACCGTGGTGGTTTTACCCGCACCCTGCAAACCGGCCATCAGCACTACTGCCGGTGGTGCCGCATTCAGTGCCAGCTCTTCATTGGCTGAACCCATCATGCTTTCCAGCTCAGCCTGGACAATCTTCAGGAACGCCTGGCCTGGCGACAGGCTGCGTGACACCTCAGTACCCACTGCGCGATCGCGCACGGCGTTAACAAAATCTTTGACTACCGGCAGCGCGACGTCGGCTTCCAGCAGCGCCATACGCACTTCGCGCAAAGTGTCCTTGATGTTGTCTTCGGTCAGTTTCGCTTTGCCGGTGACATGGCGTAGCGTTTGCGAGAGACGTTCGCTAAGATTGTCGAACATGAAAAACCTCAATGTTTGTAAAACCTGCAATGCGCGACAGTATACCTGATTCCGCTCAAGGCTTTGCACCCGCCTTTCCACCTGGATTTCCTGTCTATGCGCCCACTGGTTTTGGCTTCCGGCTCCCCCTACCGCAGAGAGTTGCTACAGCGTTTGCAACTGCCTTTTGTCTGGCGCAGCCCGGATATTGACGAAAGTCCGCGTCCCGGCGAAACGGCCACCGCTTTGGTACAACGACTGGCTGCTGCCAAGGCCGGCGTGCTGCGCCACCAGTTTTTGCAACACCTGATCATTGGCTCGGACCAGGTCGCAGTGCTCGATGGCAACATTATTGGCAAACCGGGCAATCGTGAAACTGCGATCCGGCAGCTGCAAGCCGTCAGCGGACGCAGCCTGACGTTTTATACCGGCTTATGCCTGCTTAACAGCGCCAGCAATACCCTGCAGGTAGACTGCATTCCCTTTACCGTACACTTTCGCCAGCTGACCCAACAGCAAATCGAAAGCTATGTCGACCGGGAAAAGCCTTTCGACTGTGCTGGCAGTTTCAAGTCGGAAGGGCTGGGAATTTGTCTGTTTGAAAGCACTGAAGGCAGTGATGCCACCAGTCTGGTTGGCCTGCCGCTGATACGTCTGCGCCAAATGCTGGAGCAGGCCGAAGTGAAGGTACTTTAAAATGTGCCAGCGTGTTTGCTATGCATCACTCTGCGCCACTGGCAAGCGCCACAGATAGACTGTTACGCACACTGCGACCAACAGCATCGCCAGTCTGGCCCAGATAAAATCGACCCAGAACACACCAAACAAAATGCTCAACCAGAGTGTGCCTATGGCCCAGTACTTGGCCCGTATCGGCAACCCCTTGCCTGCCAGATAATCGGCGATCATCGGTCCAATGCGCGGGTGAGAAGTAATCCAGCAATAAAACCGTTCAGAACTTCTGGCAAAACAACCCGCCGCCAGCAGCATAAATGGTGTAGTGGGCAACAAGGGCAAAAACAATCCCAGCACACCCAGCGCCACACTTAGCCAGCCTAGCGCAAACAGCACACTGCGCAGCAGCCGGTTTTCAACCAGCTGCACTTGCGGTCTGGTGACTGGCTCAGTCACAGATCAACCACGCGGCTTGAGCAGAACCGGCTTTTCTTCAGGGGCCTGCAACAACAGGAACAAGGTGGTGAGGATTTCCGGAATTTGTAACAGCATGCTGGCTACCAGCTCATCGTCACGGGCAATCTCGGCAAAATCAGGCTGCTCGTCAAACAGGCCGGAACCTACCATCACCGGCAACAGCAACTCGCTGACTTCTTCTTCATCATCTTCAAACCAAATATCTTCGCGTAGGAAAACACCTTCCATGAAGCCGATGCACCATGCGCGCAGGTCTGATTCAGCAGGCTCGTCACCCAGGTCCAGTTCACACGGAAACTCAAAGTCTTCATCACTGGCCAGCTGACGGGCTATTTGCGCCTTGAGCTGACGCAGTGCTTCGGTAATTTCTTCCTGCTCGGCGGCATCCTTGTAGTCTGGCTCCTGACCAAACAGCTCAGGAATCCACTCTTCTTCCGGCACTGGGTCCGGACAGATAGACAAGGCTGTCAGATAGCCATGACTGGCTACATAGTCGAGCGCCTCTTCATACAGGTCATCGGCATCAAGAAAAGCACGCAAGCGGGCCTGTTGTTCGGAGAAAGACATTGGCAATTACCTTGTTCACTGGAGAAATCGTGCTTCATTGTAAACCAGCACCACGGGTACGGCCATAGCCCCGCGCTACAGCAACAAAGTTTTGCAGAAAAACGTATAATGCCGGCCGGTTTTGGAGATCATCATGTCAGGGCAAGCCCTCAGCATTCTTAAAAGCGTCTTTGGTTACGACGCCTTTCGTGGCCGTCAGGCAGACATCATTGAACAGGTCGCACAAGGCGGCGATGCCCTGGTACTAATGCCCACCGGCGGTGGCAAATCCCTCTGTTACCAGATTCCCGCCCTGATGCGCGACGGCATTGCCATTGTCATCTCCCCCCTGATTGCCCTGATGCAGGATCAAGTCAGCCATCTGGAAGAAGCCGGCATCAACGCCGCCGCCCTCAACTCGGCCCTGAGTACCGAACAACGCCGTGATATTGCCATCCGCCTGCGCCAAAACGAAATCCGTCTCCTGTATCTGGCTCCCGAACGTCTGCTGCAAGAACATACCCTCGCATTTTTACAACAGCTGCCGATCAGCCTGTTTGCAATTGACGAGGCACACTGTGTCTCCCAGTGGGGTCATGATTTCCGCCCCGAATATTTGCAACTGGGTCAACTGGCCCAGCTGTTTCCAAGCGTGCCACGCATTGCCCTGACTGCTACCGCCGATACCCGCACCCGTCAGGAAATCGTACAGCGCCTGCACCTGGATAATGCCCGCGAGTTTGTTTCCAGCTTTGACCGACCCAATATTTTTTATCGCATCACCCCCAAAAACAACCCTCGCAAGCAGTTGCTGGATTTTCTGGCCCCGCGCAAAGGCGACTCGGGCATCGTTTATTGCCTGTCACGCAAAAGCGTGGAAAGCACCGCGCAATATTTAAGCGAGAAAGGCTACAGCGCCCTGCCTTACCATGCCGGGCTGGACAACGAGCTGCGCGCGTTTCACCAGCAACGCTTCATCAATGAAGAAGGGTTGATCATGGTGGCGACCATTGCCTTTGGCATGGGTATCGACAAGTCCAACGTACGCTTTGTTGCCCACCTTGACTTGCCCAAATCAATCGAAGCCTATTACCAGGAAACCGGACGTGGCGGACGCGACGGACTCGCCGCCGATGCCTGGATGGTTTACGGCCTGCAGGATGTGTTGTTTCTCAAACAAATGCTGGCCAACTCCGAAGGCGAAGAACGCTTCAAACGTATCGAGCAACACAAACTGGACGCCATGTTGGCCCTGTGCGAAGAAACCCGCTGTCGCCGCCAGACCTTGCTGGGCTATTTCGACGAAGAGCTGGCCGAGCCTTGCGGACATTGCGACAACTGCCTTGAGCCGCCACGCACCTGGGATGCCACCGAAGCAGCGCGTCAGGCACTGTCTGCCGTATACCGGACAGGACAACGCTACGGCGTCGGTCATCTGCTGGACGTGATGCTGGGTCGTGAAAATGATCGTGTCCGCTCCATGGGCCATCAACACCTGTCAGTATTTGGCATCGGCAAATCTCTCAGTGAACACCAGTGGCGCACATTATTTCGTCAGCTGGTCGCACGTAATCTGGTCGATGTCGATGTGGAAGGATTTGGCGGCTTGCGCCTGAACGAATCCTGTCGGCCTTTGCTGCGCGGGGAAATCATCCTGCTGCTGCGTGAGGAAACCGGCAAACCGGCAACCCAGCAACGCAGTCAGGCCAGCCAGCTGGTACGCGCTCACGAACGCGATACCTGGGAGCGCTTACGCGCCCTGCGCAAGCGGCTGGCCGATGAACACGGTGTACCGCCCTATGTTATTTTCCCCGACTCTACCCTGCTCGATATGCTACGCCAGCAGCCGGGCAGCATGAGCGACATGGCGCAAGTCAGCGGCGTCGGACAAGTCAAGCTCGAACGCTATGGAGCCGACTTCCTTACCATTTTCAACGAACCGGATAGCCCTGCCGCTATCGCCGAGCCGGTACATGACTTGCAACACGAAATTGTCACTCTGGCCCGTCACGGCATGACACCGGAACAAATTGCCCGTCAGCACAGCTGCTCGCTGAAAAATGTATACAGCCATCTGGCCCGCGCCATTGGCAACGAACAACTCAGCCTCGAACAGGCGCTCGACCTGCCGGAAGAACTGCTCGGCGAAATCCAGGATGCCTTTCTCGATGGTGACGGCGAACTACCAGCCGCCGCCGAAGTAGCCCGCCTGTTCGAGAGCATCGACGAGGGAGTTTTTTATTGTGTACGGGCAGCACTGCAGTCGGAGTTTGGTTAGCTTCCCCAATCACCAATAAAGCCAAAGCAATACGTTTTCTGCTGTTTAGATCAAAGCACTTATCAATCAGTCAGCACAGTATTTACCGTGCCGGTGTGCTGTATGTCGAAGCAAAGTCTGTGCGGCCATGGACGGCCGCACGAAGCCTACATGGACGTACTTGTGGCGTCTTTGCGTGACATGCAGTACACCGGCACGCGACACCGAACGAGTTTTTTTAAGCTACTATATCCCTCTTTTTTCCAAGGTTACCTGACACCATGAATTTGCCTCTGCTCTGGGTTCTGACCCTGCTGCTGATCGCCGTAATCCTGTTCATCCGCAACAAGCCACGCATGGACGTAGTCGCCCTGATCATGCTCGTGGCGCTGCCGTTGACCGGCGTTCTCAGCATGCAGGAAACCCTCGCCGGTTTCAGTGACCCCAGCGTCATCGTCATTGCCGCTCTTTTTGTAGTCGGCGAAGGACTGGTCCGCACCGGCATTGCCAACCAGATGGGCGAAGGCCTGATCAAACATGCCGGCGACAGTGAAACCCGACTGATCGTCCTGCTGATGGTCGCAGTCGCGGGACTCGGTTCAATCATGAGTTCAACCGGTGTGGTCGCCATTTTCATTCCTGTTGTCCTGAGCATTGCCAGCCGCCTCAACATTCATCCCAGCCGATTGATGATGCCACTCAGCTTTGCCGGTCTGATCAGCGGCATGCTGACGCTGGTCGCCACCCCGCCCAACATGGTCATTCACAGCGAGCTGGTGCGTAACGGCCACGAAGGTTTCAGTTTTCTGGCCTTCACCCCCATTGGCCTGGTTATCCTGGTTCTGGGCACCGGCTACATGCTATTGGCGCGCAAATGGCTGGGCAATGATGATGCATGCAAGGATAACAGCGAGCCGCGCCACCGCATTCAGGATCTGGTACACGAATATCATCTGGAAGGACGTGAACGCCGCTTACGCGTCAAAGCCAACTCGATCCTCACCGGGCAAACCCTCAACGAACTCCAGCTGCGTAAACAATACGGCATCAACATCATTGCTGTAGAACGTCAGCAGCGCTTTCGTCGCACCCTGCTCAATGCCACCGGCAGCACCGAAGTGCGGGCTGGCGACATTTTGCTGGCCAACCTGGTCAGCCCAACCATTGATCTGCTCACCTCTTACTACGAGCTCGGCGTAGAGCCGCTGTCCACCGAAACCAGCTACTTTAGTGACCACAGCCGCACGCTGGGTCTGGCCGAAGTCATGTTGCCACCCGACTCAAAGCTGATCGGCAAAACCATTCAGGAACTGGGCTTTCGTTCTCGGCGCAAGCTCAACGTGATTGGGTTACGCCGTAATCGTGAAGCCCTCGACGGCCTGCTGGTAGATGAAGCACTGAAAACCGGTGACACCCTGTTGGTCGCAGGCGACTGGAAACACATTCACGTCCTGCAGGGCTATACCAGGGATTTCCTGGTTCTCAGCCTGCCAGCCGAGATTGACCAGAGCGTACCGGCACTGGTCAAGGCACCCCACGCCCTGTTTAGTCTGGCCGTCATGGTGGTGTTGATGGTAACCGGTCTTGTGCCTAACGTGATGGCGGTCCTGATTGCCGGCCTGATGATGGGCGCATTTCGCTGTATTGATATGGATTCCGCTTATAAATCGATCCACTGGCAAAGCATCATCCTGATTATCGGTATGCTGCCATTTGCCACTGCCCTGCAAAAAACCGGCGGTATTGACCTGGCCGTACAGGGTCTGATGGGGCTGTTTGGCAATGCCGGACCACACATGATTCTGGCTATCCTGTTTGTCGCCACTGCCGTCACGGGACTGTTCATTTCCAATACTGCCACGGCAGTGCTGATGGCTCCTGTAGCGATTGCCAGTGCCAATGTGATGGGTGCCTCTCCCGCTCCATTTGCCATGACCGTTGCGCTGGCTGCCTCGGCTGCGTTCATGACCCCGGTTTCTTCGCCAGTCAACACCTTGGTACTCGGACCGGGCCAATACAGGTTTGCGGACTTCATGCGTATTGGCGTGCCCTTTACCCTAATCGTACTGGCTACCACCGTCCTGCTAGTCCCGATATTGTTTCCCTTTTAATCCGCTCCTGTCTTTTGCCATGGAAGGCAAAGGTAATATCTTGCGCTCATTACCACCCCGTGATACCAATAGCCTTGCCCCATGTCGGCCAGAGTTGCCCTCTCCACCCGCACCTCTTTGCAGTACATCCTGCTGTTCGCCACCCACAAGCAATCAGTAAAGCCACTGAACGTACAATTCTTCGCCAGTGCGTCTGCCGTTACCCGCCCACACCTGGTGGCCAGGGCTGACTTAGACTAAAGCCAATAAAAAACCCGGGACTGTGGCAGTCACCGGGTTTGGTTCTGACATGTCCGTGCCAAATCATGCAGACTCAGCACGGACTGACAAACAACACTTATTGCTGTTGCTGTTCTTCTTTCTCAATTACCGCCTCAGCTTGAGCTTCTTCAGCAGCAACCACAGGCTTTGCTTCGGCCTGTTCAACCACCGGAGTGGCTTCTGCTACAGGTAGCTGCTCAACAGGCTCAACCTGTGTGGCAGGTTCAGCTTCTGGCGCGGCAACAACTGGCTGTTGTGCTTCGGCTTCAGCTTTACGGGCCGCTTCTGCTTCAGCCTGCTCGCGAGCCAGACGCTCACGACGGCGACGCTCACGCGGGTCGTTGGCAGCACGTCCATGCATGCGTGGTTCGGCAACCGGCTCACTCATCACTTCGGGCTGTACCTGCTCTGCCTGCTGTTGCGGCTCAACAGGCGTGTCCGCTTCAGCCGCAGGAGCTGCCTGCTCTACAACAACCGGCGCAACTGCTTTCTGCTTCGGCTCCGCTACTACAGGCTCTGCAGCCACAACAGGTGTTTGCGGCTCACTGATTTGCATCAGTCGCTCCGGCTCTTGCAGCTGCAACGCCGGGGCTTCTGCCGCTGCACCAGCTGCGGGATCAAACGCCTGTACCGCTACTGCACTTGCAGCAACTGCTGCCGGAACCTGCTCGACTACAGGCTGCTTGCGCTCCTGCTGTTGAGGTTCAGCGGTGTCAGTCTGCGATTGTGCTTCAGTGTTTTCAGTGTTTTCACTGCCTTCGACCTGCTCAATCTGGCGCTCACGACGGGCAGCTGGACGACGGCGCTGGCCACGGGAGCGGCGACGCGGGCGCTCTTCCTCAGTACCAGCTTCCTGCTGCTCGGCAACAGTATCAACTTCACGCACATCAGCAGCTTCTGCTTCATGCTGTTGTTTCAGCTCGGCATCATCCTGCGGACGCTGACGACGATTATTGCGTACCTGGTTATCATCCTCGCGCTGTTTGTTTTCCTGATTGCGCGGCGTGTTGGGGTTGCGGCGCGGATTACCTGCAGCAGCCCTTTCATTATCAACAGGTCGTGCTTCCTGCTGTGGCCGCTCACGACGTTCTGTCTGGGGCTTGCGCTCTTCACGGCCTTTGCGCTCATCATCGCGATTACGCCCACCATTATCTCGCTCAGCGTTGCTGCCACGGTTGTTATCACGACGGCGACCGTTCTGACGATTATTGCTGCGCTCATTACGCTCGCTGCGCTTGTTGTCAGTCCGTGCCGGCTTGGTTTCCGGCTCTACTTCTTTTTCAGCATTGGCAAACAAGCCGACCAGCGACTTGACCAGGCCTTTCAGCAGACCCTTGTCCGCAACCGCCGGAACATTTTCTGCCGTTGCCGTTGCCTGGGCAACCGGACCACGGTCACGGGCCGACGTCTTCACCGCTGCTTCTTCCCTGACCAGCGCGCGCGTGGCGGTGGCTGTGACCTGGCCTTCATCCACTTCCTCGGCAGCCATTTCATAG
>Ga0265293_10006592_pt1 | contig 18476 bp, 17 predicted proteins | sample Munlanlewell138R_FD_192505 | JGI IMG/M metagenome (GOLD analysis project Ga0265293, IMG submission 192505) | Leachate microbial communities from a municipal landfill in Southern Ontario, Canada - Leachate well 138R | ecosystem: Engineered > Solid waste > Landfill > Unclassified | place: Canada...
CCTGCCTTTAGCAAGTGGTGTTGATAACTTGGTCTCGCGCAACAAAAACCTATGAACCCTGTCAGGTCCGGAAGGAAGCAGCAGTAAGTAGTTCCTTTTGTGTGACGCGAGGGTGCCGGGTTTGAGCTAACTACTGAAGTAACGCTTGTTATGTATTGTCGAAGGAGGGTGCACAGCATTTTAGTATCTGTATGAATTTTTTTCTGTCATCTGAACAAATTATCAATCTGTATCTTTTAAAGAGTACAGTTTAGTATATAATTTAATTAACTTGAAGGTAAATTATATATGGATGGTGATAATAATGGATGACACGAAGGTAAAAGATATGGTATACACAGCCTTGTTTGCTGCCTTAGTCTGTGTTGCAACCTTTATAATAAAAGTGCCATTGCCTGTAACAGGTGGGTACGTTCACATAGGAGACGGATTTATATTTCTTGCGGTAATATTAATAGGTAAGAAAAATGGTGCTTGGGCAGGTGCAATAGGTTCAGCTCTTGCAGATATAATTGGCGCATACAGTTTTTATGCATTGCCTACATTTATAATTAAAGGTGTTATGGCTTTGATTATGGGAACAATGATTGAAAAACTTCCTGCCATAAAACATAAATGGGTGGCAGGTGCAGTAACAGGAAGTATTTGGCAGGTACTTTCCTATTATGTTGTAGGCTCATTAATGGTAGGAAACTTCTTGACAACAATCAGTGAAATACCCGGCAATACTTTTCAGTCTGCAGTAGGAATAATAGTGTCAGCAGCAGCTTTGGCAGTTTTTAAACATACACCTATTAAAGGCTGAATTTGAATTCTTTATTGTTAAACATGAAACGGTCATTATGAGTAAAATGACCGTTTTTTTTATTTCTTATTATCTTATAACTTCTGAACTTATTCTTCTTGCTGCGTTTCTACTGTTTCCGGATTAATGAATTCGGGTGGATATAAAATTTGTGTTGTATCTAATGCATCAATGAAATCATGTATTTCTTCACCGTCCGCAGTGATTTTTATACTGTCCACTCCCGGTATTGTGTTAAAAGTATACATAAAGGATTCTACCATCATATGTCTTAAATCATTTTTATCCTTATAAACATTTAAAAACTCCTTATTAAAATCAAGAATAAGTGTCCTTCCCTGCAGGGATGCATTGTTTAATGTCACAGTCTTAGGTACCGGGCTGATGCCGTATGTGATATCTGTGTCAGAATATGCATCAAATACTTTTCGTGCCCTCATTTCTATTGAGTCATTTTCAGCAATACCAATTTGCTCAGGGTATAGAGGATGCTCAAACAAATAATATCGGTTATCTGCCTTATGAGCCATGTAAAGGAGGTAATTTTTCTCAACATTAGGAAGATAATTTATGTCTTCTCTTGACTTCCCATGGAAGTATGTGTCGACATTTTTTCTGTCAACAGTAAATGTAAGGCTGTAAATAGGCCAATATCTGTCAACTGCAAATATTGTTTTTACAAATGATTCGTAGGATAGCCCTGCTCCTGTGCTGCCGGTATTATATGCAGTATATGAACTTGGCAGGTCAATTACCACATTACCGTTATTGTAAGTTGTGTTCGTAACATCCTTGATTATCGACTCAAGACCATTGTTCATAGGACCATTTTGCAGCTGTTCTATTGCCATTCTTGTAATTGATTTATCCTCTACTACAAACCTTGTAACAGGAATTAAAGTGTGCGCATTTTTTGTAGGGAAGTATAGGGTAAGTCCCTTAGTTCCTGCAGGAGCCGTATTAACCGCAGGATAATAATTGCCGGCTGTATCATAGGTAACTGTTACCGACGCGGAAGATTTATCTTCATCTGCTATTAAGGTTGAATTAAATATAAATTTATATACTCCATCTTCAAGACCTAAGTTTTGTTGGGTTATATTTAAGGCAGTTATGATGGGATTATCCTCATTTACTGAAATAGTCGCATCAATTGATGGAGAAACAGGCTCTAAATTATTAATGTTACTTTTAACTAATTTATTATCCTTGTATATGTCAACATTAAAAATACTGTTACTGACAATCTTAATTACTTCTTCCTTAGTAGCTGTGTGCCTGATTGTTATTGATTCAGGATTTAGTATCTTGTCTTCTTCAACTTCTAGACTCAAAGTACTTTCGTTAACAGGAGTTTCAATTTCAATTGTTCCTTTATAGTCAATAGGTGATAGATTGAACAAATATGTGGATGATAACAAACCGATAAGTCCTATTATTACTATATTAAAAAAAGCTCTCATTTGATACCTCTTTATAAATATGGGTTTAATCCATTATACAATAAAACTTTATAAAATCAAAGAAATATTTGGCATACTGCTGATGACAGATTGTTAGTGAACAGTAACCAGCACTAATAAAAATTCATATAATATAAATGAATGGAGTGATGAAAGTGGACAATAGAAAATACGACAGGGATATGATAAATAAAATGTATGACATAATTGAATTAATATATATTTTAAACAGACTCACCAATGAATTTTACGAGGATGAGCATTCGAAACAATATTTATTGGACATGATGGACAATATGCAAAATGTCAAATACAGCTATGATAAATACAGAGGAAAGTGCAGCAATAGAAATTCAATAAAACATGAATGCCACCATTACTGCACAAAGGACAGTTTTATCGACAAAATTATTTTTTATCTAAAATCATTAAATGAGGAGTAATAAAGTAACAATTAGAAATCTAACGAATAATATATATTAAAATTATTTTTTAGGAGGTTCTATATGTTTAACAATATATTAGGAGACAGCGGAGATAGCTTGTTATTTTTCTTCTTGCTTTTAGTAGTTCTTGCATGCTTCTGTGGAGATGAAGGTGGTTTGCTAGGAGGAGTTGGCGGTTTTGGAGACAGTGACAGTCTGTTATTCTTCTTCTTGCTGTTGGTAGTACTATTTTGCAGCTGTGGTGATAGAATAGGCGGCATAGGCGATCGCTGCTAATTATGGTATGGGACGATTGTCCCCGTTATTGATATTACATTTAAAGCTTCCCACATTGGGAAGCTTTAGTTTTATATAAGATCCTTCGCTGTGCTCAGGATGAGCGACTGACACCAAATCAAGATTTGAGTCATCTGCTCAAATATTTTTCAAACCAATTAGTTATTTCTTCTAGTCTTCGCACTCTGTGACGAGGTTTACCGCTCCTTGACAGCTCATGATTTTCTTCCCTGAACATGCAAAGCCTTGCATCCACACCGTGATATTTAAGTGCAGTAAACATTTGTAATCCTTCCGCAAGCCAGCATCTGTAATCTTCCTCCGAATGAATGAACAAAGTGGGAGTAACAGCCTGATTAGCATATTTAAGCGGTGAATGGAACCACATCTTTTCAACATTGTCCCAAGGGGAAGACAAGGTTTGATCAGTATTGAAATAATACCCTATGTCCGTTGTGCCAAATTTAGAAATCCAGTTGGAAATGCTCCTTTGTGAAGCAGCACATTTAAATCTGTCAGTGTGTCCTATAATCCAGTTTGTCATAAAGCCTCCATAGGAGCCGCCGGTTACACCAATTCTTGAGCTGTTTATCTGAGGATACTTTTCAAGAACCTTGTCTGTAAACTTCATTAGGTCATCATAATCAATGGTGCCGTATTTACCCCTTATATCGGCAAATTCATTGCCTCTGCCGTCGCTGCCCCTGGGATTACAGAAAAATACAAAATATCCTTCACTTGCCCAATATTGCATTTCATGACAGAAAATTTCACCATAGACCGTTTTAGGACCTCCATGTATGTCTAAAATTCCCGGATAGGATTTCTTTTCATCATAATTAACAGGTTTTAACACAAATCCTTCAATAGCAACTCCATCATTAATAAAATTAAGAGTATCTGGTTTTACAATAATCTTTGTTTCCGCTATCTTTTCATTAAACTTAGTTCTCTGAGTTTCAATACCATTTTGCAATGTATAAATTTCCTGCAGCCTGCTGCCTCTGAGCCCAATGAATATAATGCCTTCGTTGCATATTTCAAAGCAGTCCACAGAGCCATTGTTGGCTGTTAATTTTTCAATACTTCCATCCAATGAAAGTTTCTTGATAAATGAGCTTTTATTCTCTGTAGATATAAAGTACAGGCTGTTATGAAAAACTCTTCTTAAAGCTCCTTCTCCGTATCTGCAGTCTGATCCAACTGAATTGTTCACACTATAATCATGTTTGCTTAGAAGTGCCAATTCTCCATCCTGGAGCTTATAGAAATTAAAATTTTCATTTATCCCGAATTTATCCATGGTAGTTGCCGCAACTATTATTTCATCACCTACAAATTCTGCAAATTCTATATAATACTCTAAATCTTCAACAAGACAAAGAGCTTCGCTGTTATACAAATCATACATGTACAGCCCTGTTGTTAATTCCATTTTGTTGGTGTAGTTTGAAGAAACATATAATGCCTTACCGTCTTTTACGCTTGTTTCAGACACATTTTCAAATTTATTTGAAATCGGAACTATGTCCTTTGTTCCTTTGTCAAACAAATAAAGTCTTTCTCTTTTCTTATTTGTAAATCCTTCGCCGTTTGCCCAAAATGGAATTTCATCCAATACTTCGTAGTCCTTGTTTTCTTTTATTAAGTCAATTGCATTAGGCTTCTCTTCTCCCTTGCAAGAATGAAGGTTAATGCCGTAATGGTCGTAGATTGCTGTCAAAAGAAACTTCTCGTCAGCAATTTTTTTAATATTGTTTACTTTCATGGGAATACGCATATATTCATATGCTTCCCCGCCATTAATATTAATGGCATAGAAAACAGTCCAATGCTCACCGTCCTTTATTCTTTTTTCCAATTTTTCATCTCTTAAGGCCGGGAACAAAATAGTATTGTTGTCAAGCCAAATAAAATTCTTCTCGTCATTCATAGTTGTAAGTTTTTTATATTCTAAGGTAATGCAGTTATACAACCATATATTGGACAAATACTTGTTATCCTCATAATTAGAGGTATGTACCACAAAAGCACCGTGATTTTTATCCGGCGACAGTTCTATCCCGGACAAAAATGTGTAATCCAAAAAATCTTTAAGTTTTAAACTTTCCATTTCTGCCTCCTGTTTTAATACATTCTTACATTTATTATTTGGGGAAATTCCAAGAGAGTCACCTCACTTTAAAGGAGTGTCTCCATAACTTTTTGTATTCTCTTATAAGGCTATTATATATTTTAAAAGGCGGTTGTGCAATTAAAACTATTGTTTTACAATGGTTTTGAGAGTATAATTAAGTAAGAACTGAACTGTAACGTGAAATTATGATATCAAAGCAAAAAAAATATACTCTTGAATTGGACATGCTGCTTCATTGTCCAAGATATGAAAGGATTCATAATGAAAAATTTGATATTTTCTTTAAATGCCGTTTTACCTTTGGTTTTTTTGATGTTTTTGGGTGGCTTCCTTCGTAAAATTAATATATTTGACAAGGATTTTTTAAATAAAGCAAATAATTTTGTATTTAAAGTATTATTTCCGGTTTTTCTTTTCAACAACATATATGCCAGTAAGGTATCGGAAGAAATCAATTTAAAATTTATTATATTTGTTGTTATAATATCTATAGCTTTTGTTGCAATACTAGTTGTGATAATCCCTAAATATGAAAAAGACAACAGGAATAGAGGAGTTTTAATTCAGGGTCTGTACCGAGGCAATACCACATTATTTGCAACGGCGCTCATCAGCAATATTTTTGGAAATGAGGGATTGGCTATTGTAACAACTCTTGTAGCAATAATAGTACCGATTTATATTTTCGTAACTGTAATAATATTAGACTTATTTACTGATAAAAAACAAAATTTTAAAAAAACTATAATAAGTATTTTAATAAATCCTTTAATAATCGGTTCTTTTCTTGGTATTATAGCATCTGTTTTTCAAATAAAACTTCCTTCTGCATTGGAAAAAACAATTGCTGATATTGCAAAATCTACAACACCCATGGCACTGATGGTCCTTGGCGGAGGAATAGAAACAAACAATATACGGAAGAATATTAAATACTTAGTCTTTGCTGCAGCAGGAAAATTATTTATCATCCCTGCAATTGCGACTTTGACTGCAATTTTCTTCGGATACAGAGGTGTGGAATTAGGTGCATTATTAAGCATGACAGCTCCTCCTACAGCTGTCACAAGCTATACTTTGGCAAAGCAGCATGATTGCAATTATGAATTGGCAGGACAAATAGTATTTTTTACGACATTAATCAGCCCCTTCAGCATTTTTCTATTTATTTTTGTTTTTAAAACTTTTGGTTTATTTTAGTCAGTTTGAACTCGGAGTTTATTTTTAGTTAAAAAGTTGAATTCATGGATATTAGCTTCATTTGTAACATTTATTGGAATAATAATAAAGATAAAATAGTTAATAATATTCATGTAGATGACAAAACATCTTCAAATACATGTATATGAAGGGATGATGGGAATAAGAAAATTCAGTTTTAGCAATAAAGATAACGACGAAAAGCTATTGAATTGGGAAAATAGTGTAAAATTAGACAGCCAACAAAAATTGAGGGAGCAGATGAAACAAATGAATAATGAAAATAATAACAAAAACAGAAATGAAAACAAAAGATTCGACAATCGAAACGAAAGCAATAAATTCGACAATCGAAACGAAAATAACAGATTAGACAACCGAAACGAAAACAAATTCGACAACCGAAACGAAAACAAATTTAACAATCGAAACGAAAACAAATTCGACAATCGAAACGATGACTGGAAAAACCAAAACAAGAACAACCAAGAAAATAAAAACAATAAAAACAATAAAAACAAGAATAATCAGAACAATCAGAACAATCAAAGCAATCAGAACAATAATTTTAAATAGTTGGTATTTGAAACGGTCATTCTCAATGACCGTTTTTTTTACTTGTAATGCAACCAATATGCATATAAAAGTATTTTTTTTCACAAGCAATATATATTGACACAAACAATCATTGGTTTTATAATATTGACAATTAATGCGTATTAAGTAATTATGAATAAAGAATAATAACAATATCACAAACAAAGACAGATATTTTCTGTCTTTAATTGTAAGAGGAGTGTGCAATGAAAAAAACGCCTTTATATGAAAAACATATTCAGCTAAAGGGAAAAATTATTGATTTTGGAGGATGGGGACTGCCGGTTGAATATTCAGGTATAATTCCTGAGCATGAAGCTGTGAGAACAAAAGCAGGAATTTTCGATGTGTCTCACATGGGTGAAATAACAGTTCAAGGAGAAGATTCAGAAAAGTATTTGCAAATGTTATTAACAAATGATATTTCATTGCTTAATAACAATCAAATTGCCTACACCACAATGTGTTATCCCCATGGTGGAGTAGTAGATGATTTGTTGGTTTATAAATACACCAATACAGATTATTTATTGGTAGTTAATGCATCCAACACCGAAAAGGATTATAGGTGGATGAAAGAAAACATATTTGGAGATACTGAAGTTTTAAATGTTTCAGAAAATTATGCCCAAGTTGCTTTGCAAGGACCATTGTCTCAAACAATTCTACAGAAGTTAACAAAAAAAGATTTAAATGAAATAGAATTTTATTATTTCTGCGATAATGTAAATATAGGCAATATTGGAGCATTGGTTTCCCGAACCGGTTACACGGGAGAAGATGGCTTCGAGTTATACTTTGCTTATGATAAGGCTGAAGAAATGTGGGAATTGATTTTAGAAACAGGCAAGGAAGAAGGATTGATACCTGCAGGATTAGGTGCAAGGGATACCTTAAGATTTGAAGCAGCACTTCCCCTTTATGGGCATGAATTAGATGAAAATATTACACCTTTAGAAGCCGGGCTTGGATTTTGTGTAAAGCTGAACAAAGAAAATTTCATAGGCAAGGAAGCATTAGCTAATCAAAAATCAGAAGGTCTCAATAGAAAAATAATTGGTTTTGAAATGATTGACAGAGGAATACCAAGAAACAACTATGAAGTATATGCAGAAGGAAGAAAAATAGGATATGTAACAACAGGCAGTTTTTCACCTACATTAAAGAAAAATATAGGTTTAGCCCTTATAGATTCTGCATATTCCAAAGAGGGAACTGAAATAGAAGTTTTAATAAGAAATAAGAATTTAAAGGCAAAAGTAATTAAAAAGCCGTTTTATTCTAAAAAATATAAAAAGATGCCCTAACCCCATTTTTCTGAGTGTTTGGTCAGAGATTGCGTATCTATAACATACTAAAAATTTAATTAAAAATATATATTAGGTATCTATAATAATATCTAAATATACACGGAGGGAATTATGAAATTATTACAAGAATTAAAATATGTTGAATCCCATGAATGGGTGAGAGTAGAAGAGAACAAGGCATATGTAGGAATTACTGACTATGCACAAGACCAATTAGGAGATATTGTTTATGTGGAAGTGCCTGAGGTTGGAACTGTAGTTGAAGCAGGAGATCAATTTATTGTGCTTGAATCAGTTAAGGCAGCTTCAGATGTATATGCACCTGTTTCAGGAATAGTTGTAGAAGTAAATGAAGAATTGGAAGACAATCCTGCTTTAATTAATGAATCAGCATTTGATGCATGGATTGTAGCCATAGATATGAGCATGTCTAATGAAATTGACAGCTTATTATCAGCTGAAGAATACGAAGAATTATGTGAATAAAGGAGCAGTTATGTCAAGGTATATTGGAAACACAACGGATGACCGAGAACAAATGCTTAATGAAATCGGATATAAGGATATAGATTCTCTGTTCAAAGCTGTTCCGGATTCGATACGATTAAAAGAAGAGTTAAAAATACCTGAAGCTTTGTCAGAAATGGAACTGATAAAAAATATAAAATCATTATCTGATAAGAATTTAAATACTGATGAATATGTATGTTTTATGGGTGCAGGCGCATATGACCATTACATACCTTCTGCAATAGATCAATTAATAATGAGGCAGGAATTTTATACCGCATATACTCCTTACCAGCCCGAAATAAGCCAGGGAACATTACAGGCTATATTTGAATATCAAACGATGATAAGTGAATTAACCGGGCTTCCTGTTTCCAATGCATCAATGTATGACGGAGCGACAGCTTTGACGGAAGCTTGTATTATGTCCTGCGAGGCAACACGAAGAAATGAAGTATTAATATCATCTGCCGTCCATCCCGAAAGCCGTCAGACTCTAAATACATATGCTAAATTCAGAAATATAACAGTAAAAGAAATATCATATAAAAATGGGCAACTAAACTTAGATGAGCTAAATTCAAAGATTAATAAGGATACTGCTGCCGTAATTATGCAAAACCCAAATTTTTTTGGGATAATTGAAGATGTTGAAGCAATTGCCGAAATAACTCATAAAAATAAAAGCCTTTTGATTTTAAGTGCAGATCCCATTTCACTGTCAATTTTGAAAAGTCCGGGAGAAATGGGTGCAGATATTGCCGTGGGTGAAGGGCAGCCGCTAGGAAATGCCCTCAATTTTGGAGGACCCTACTTAGGTTTTATGGCTGTTACAGACAAGTTAATGCGAAAAATGCCCGGAAGAATTGTAGGACAGACAACAGATAAAGAAGGCAGGCGAGGATTTGTGCTGACTCTTCAAACAAGGGAGCAGCATATAAGAAGAGAAAAAGCAACTTCTAACATATGTTCTAACCAAGCTTTAAATGCATTGCAGGCAACCATGTATTTAACATTTATGGGAAAGGAAGGTCTCGAAAAAGCAGCAAGACTTTGTCTTAACAAATCCCACTATGCTTATAACGAGTTAATTAAAACCAATAAATTTAAGCCCCTGTTTACGGCGCCATTCTTTAAAGAATTTGCGGTAATAAGTGAAAAACCTATAAGTGAGTTAAATGAAAAACTTCTAAAAAGTAATATAACAGGCGGATATAACATAGAGAACGATTATCCGGAATTAAAAAAAGCTTACCTGATTGCAGTAACAGAAAAGAGAACCAAAGAAGAAATAGATGCATTAGTAAGAAAGGCAGGTGAGTAATATGCAGCTAATATTTGAAAAAAGTAAAAATGGCAGAAAGGCATATTCACTTCCTGAATGTGATGTGCCGGATGTATTATTAAATTCGATAGACAGCAAATATTTAAGAACTGAATCTCCTGATCTTCCTGAAGTCAGCGAGCTTGATGCAGTTCGTCACTTTACGCAGATTTCTCAAAGAAATCATGGTGTTGACTCGGGATTCTATCCACTTGGTAGCTGTACTATGAAATATAATCCCAAGGTAAACGAGTTGGCAGCAAGATTCGACGGATTTACAAAAATTCATCCCTATCAGCAGGAAAAAACAGTCCAGGGTGCATTAAAATTAATGTATGACCTCGGCAGCATGCTTTCTGAAATAATGGCTATGGAAAGATTTACTCTCCAGCCTGCAGCAGGAGCTCATGGTGAACTGACGGGATTAATGATAATGAAAGCTTACCATCAAAACAGAAATGACCAAAAAAGAACAAAAATAATTGTTCCGGATTCAGCACATGGCACAAATCCTGCTTCTGCTGCAGTTGCCGGATTTGATGTGGTGGAAGTAAAATCAAATGACAAGGGCTTGGTTGATATAGAAGAATTAAAAGCTGCAGTCGGAGAAGATACAGCAGGGTTCATGCTTACTAATCCCAATACATTAGGTTTGTTTGATGAAAATATATTGGAAATATCTAAAATAGTACACGATGCCGGAGGCTTAATGTATTACGACGGTGCTAATGCTAATGCAATTTTAGGCATATCAAGGCCGGGAGATATGGGATTTGATGTGGTGCACTTAAACCTTCATAAAACATTTAGTACCCCTCATGGAGGCGGCGGTCCCGGTTCAGGTCCTGTGGGAGTAAAAAAACATCTTACGGAATTTCTGCCGGTACCGGTTATTTCTAAAAAAGAAGAAGAGTATTATATGGATTATGAAAGACCAAATTCAATCGGTAAAGTAAAATCATTTTACGGTAATTTTGGTGTATTGGTAAGAGCATATGCATACATTTTAAGCATGGGTCCAGATGGGCTTAAGGAAGTAGCGGAAAATGCAGTTTTAAATGCAAACTATATCGCAAACAAGCTAAAGGACAAATACTTCCTGCCCATTGATACAGAATGCATGCATGAATGTGTGTTTTCAGCAGATTGGCAGAAGGAAAAGAATGAAGTTTCAGCTCTGGATATAGCAAAAAGATTGTTGGATTTCGGATTTCATCCACCAACAATTTACTTCCCGTTAATTGTTCATGAAGCATTGATGATTGAACCTACGGAAAGTGAGTCAAAAGAAACATTAGATGAATTTATTTCTGTCATGAGACAAATAGCAGATGAAGCAGAAAATACCCCGGAGATGGTAAAAACAGCTCCCCACACAACAGTTATAAGCAGGTTAGATGAAACTACAGCTGCAAGAAAACCAATACTACGATATCTTCCTTTTTATTGACACCGTATATTTTTTTTGGTAATCTTATTTTATAAGCTTTAAATACTTAGAGGTAAAAAATGAAAAAAGATTGGAATGTTGGAAATTTTGTTGAAGACTCAATTTTACAAATAAAAAAACAAATTGGAGACAAGAAGGCTCTTTGCGCCTTGTCCGGAGGTGTCGATTCATCAGTAGCGGCAGCAATGGTACACAAAGCAATAGGTAAAAATTTAATATGTGTATTTGTTGACCATGGTCTTATGAGAAAAGACGAAGGAGACCAGGTGGAAAAAGTTTTTAAAGATAGATTAGAAATGAATCTAATTCGTGTGAATGCTCAGGACAGATTCCTTGGAAAATTGGCAGGTGTAACCGAGCCTGAAAAGAAAAGAAAAATAATAGGCGAAGAGTTTATAAGAGTGTTTGAAGAAGAAAAACAAAGACTTAAGAACACATTTGGACACATTGACTATCTTGTTCAGGGTACAATTTATCCCGATGTTATAGAAAGCGGAACATCTACAACTTCAGTTATCAAAAGCCATCACAATGTGGGAGGGCTTCCCGATGATGTTGACTTTGAACTTATTGAGCCTTTAAGACAATTGTACAAAGATGAAGTTCGCCAAGTTGGAAGAGAGTTGGGTTTGCCTGAAGAGATAGTCGGAAGACAACCATTTCCGGGACCGGGTCTTGGAATTCGTGTATTGGGAGAAGTGACAGAAGAAAAATTAAAAATAGTTAGAGAAGCAGACTTTATTTTCAGAGATGAAATAAAAAAAGCAGGTCTTCAGAATAAAATTTGGCAATACTTTGCAGCACTTCCAAACATCAAAAGTGTAGGTGTTACCGGAGATGAAAGAACATATTGTTACACAGTTGCTCTAAGAGCAGTTCACTCTACAAATGGAATGACGTCCGAGTGGGCAAGAATACCGTATGATGTCTTGGAGAAGGTAAGTAACAGAATAGTAAACGAAGTGGACAATGTAAATCGTATAGTTTACGACATCACTACTAAGCCGCCTGCAACGATAGAATTTGAATAAAGGATTCGACCTTTTTTTCTTGACTTTAATACTCTTTTAGTTTATTATTATAAAAATAATTAAATAAATATCATTTTATACATCGCTGAGTCCAGACTTATGGATGGAGCGGGGGAACCAATTTGTAGGGGTGAATCTTCTTTATGAAGTAGGGCTACTCTTCAGTCCGAATCCGTCAGCTAACCTCGTAAGCGTATGAAGGGGGATTGATAGTATAAAAGCTTATTGACTATTCGATAAAGCTATGAATCTCCATGGCTTTATTTTATTTTATCAAAATTCAAAATTGTTTATCCAAATTTTGGGATGATGGAGAAGGAAGTGGTTATTATGATAAGTTTTAAAAATGTAACCAAGAAATATGGGGATTCTGTTGCTGTTAACAACCTGACAGTAGATTTAGAATCAGGAGAAACCGTAGTATTGATTGGTCCAAGCGGGTGTGGCAAAACAACTACATTGCGTATGATTAATCGATTAATAGAGCCTACAGAGGGAAGCATTTATGTCAATGAAACCGATATAAGTAAGATTAATCCTGTGGAGCTTAGGAGGAATATGGGTTATGTTATACAACAGATTGGTCTATTTCCTCATATGAATATTGCTCAAAATGTCGGGCTGGTTCCATATCTTAAGGACTGGGATGAATCAAAACGTAAACAACGTGTGGAAGAGCTGCTAAACTTTGTAGGTATGTCACCATCTAAATTTTACCATCGCTATCCTAATGAGCTAAGTGGGGGACAACAACAACGTATTGGTGTAGCAAGGGCTTTGGCTGCTGATCCTGAAATAATATTGATGGATGAGCCTTTTGGGGCGTTAGACCCTATAACCAGGGCTACCCTTCAAGATGAATTGCTGCAAATGCAGGATAAGCTTGGAAAGACAATTGTATTTGTAACCCATGATATGGATGAAGCTTTAAAATTAGCTGATAAAATTGCAATTATGAAAGATGGTGAAGTTCTTCAGTTTGACAGCCCTGAGAATATTTTAAGAAATCCGTCTAATGAATTTGTAGAAGATTTTATTGGAAAGGATAGACTGTTAAAAAGGCCCGAATATATTAAGGTTAAGGATATCATGATAAAGGAGCCTGTTACTATTCGACCGGAGCGTACTCTTACTCAGGCATTGGAAAAGATGCGTTTACATAAAGTTGACAGTCTGATGGTTGTAGATGAATCAGGGAACTTTATCGGAATAGCTACATCCAATGATGTACTTGAAAACTTTGGTAATGGGGGAACCGTAATTGAAATAACTAGAAAAGAGTTCAATCATGTTACCGAAGATGCAAATGTCAATCAAGTATTATCTATTATGGCTCAAGGGCAAGTTGGATATGTGCCGGTAATTGATGACGATAAGCGTCTGTTGGGACTTGTTACCAGGTCAAGCTTAGTTAATGTTTTAGGAAAATCTTAGCTGTATGTTATGGAAAGGAGTGAAAAAATATGCAACTGTTGAATTATGTACAAAATAATATGAGCAATATAATACGATTAACAATTGAGCATTTACAAATAACAGGAATTTCAATAATTACAGCTATTGCCATCGGTGTCCCGTTAGGGATTATTGTAACCCGTTATAAACGATTAGCTAATTCAATATTAGCAACTGCCAATATTTTTCAAACAATCCCCAGTATTGCTTTTTTTGGGCTTTTGATACCATTCTTGGGTATTGGCAAAGAAACTGCCATTTTGGTGCTTTTTCTTTATGCATTGCTTCCCATAATAAAAAATACCTATACAGGTATTAACGAAGTATCACCATCTATGATTGATGCTGGTCGAGGAATGGGAATGACCAATTTTCAAATATTGCGCATGGTTGAACTGCCCCAGTCTCTAGCTGTGATTATGGCAGGAGTAAGAATCGCTACTGTAATAAATATAGGCTCAGCAACTATTGCCGCATATATAGGGGCAGGCGGTTTAGGAGAATTAATCTTTAAAGGGATTCAAATGTATCGCAATGACATGATATTAGTTGGTGCAGTTCTTGCAGCTTTGTTAGCTGTTATAGCAGACAAGTTGCTGGGATATGTAGAACTTAAACTTACTCCAAAAGGAACTAAATAATGAATTAAAGGAGGGTTTCAGATGAAAAAGGGCGGAATGAAAATGACTACAATACTATTGATAAGTATTATGCTATTGACAACTGCAACAGGTTGTGGTGGTAAAAGTGAAGGAGACATGGAAATAATAGTTGGTGGGAAAAACTTTACAGAACAATACATTATGGCTGAAATGTTTAGTATTCTTATTGAAGAAAATACGGATTTAAAAACAACTCTTCAGACAAATTTGGCATCGAGCGTGCTTTTTGAGGCAATAAAAGCTGATGAAGTAGATTTGTGTTTGGAATATACCGGGACAGGTCTTGTAAACTTAGGGATGGAGCCGTTGACTGATCCGGATGAGGTTTATGACATTGTAAAAGCAGAATACGATAAGCAATTCAATATTAAATGGATGCAGCCTTATGGATTCAACAATACATATGCAATGATGGTGACTCGTGAAACTGCTGATAAATACGGTTTGGAAACAGTATCTGATTTAGCCGAAGTGGCACATGAAATGGTTCTTGGAGGCAGCTATGTTTTTACAGAAAGGGCTGATGGATATCCGGGTCTAAGTGAACACTATGACTTTGAATTCGATGTTGTAAAAGGATTGGATCCTTCATTGATGTATCAAGCACTTATTGAAGGAAGTGTAGATGTAATAAGCGGATTTGCTACTGAAGGCAGAGTAATTGCTTTTGATTTGGTATCTCTTAAAGATGATAAGCAATTTTTTCCACCCTATGATGCAACGGTTATTATAAGAGGAGAGGTTTTAGAAAAGCACTCCGAATTAGGGGAAATCTTAAATCGATTAGCTAATCGTATTGATGATAATAAAATGGCTGAGCTCAATGCTGCAGTAGATTTGGATAAGCGCGAACCCGCTGATGTAGCACGCGAATTTCTGGAAGAAGAAGGTTTAATCTGAGAATTCTTCTCTGAATGCGGAATGACAATATCGACTTTTCAGTTATAACTATCCTGTATACAAAATAGTTTTATTCATATAAAAAAACCTTATTCTGCCTGACTGGTCTATCAAAAAAGTGCTTCTGACAGTTGACCCAAACATTCAGAGAAATGTTAATAAGTTAATAAGTTAATAAAGACTAAAAACAATAGCAAATTCTATTGACAAAGCAAAAGAATTCTTTGATAATTAAGAGAAGAATTAATTAATTAGATAAGAGCCGCTGCCAAAATAAGAAAATCAGGAGGGTAAGAATGAAAATTGTAATTTTAGATGGTTATACGGAAAATCCCGGTGATTTAAGCTGGGAAGGCTTTGAAGAACTAGGTGAACTGACAGTATATAATCGAACACCAATAGAAAAAACCATAGAGCGTATTGGAGATGCGGATATAGTCTTAGTCAATAAAGCTCCAATATCAAGGGAAACATTAGAAGCATGTAAAAATGTTAAATACATAGGGGTTTTAGCAACAGGATATAATATTGTGGATATAGAAGCTGCTAAGGAAAGGGGAATTTCTGTTTCCAATATTCCAACATATGGCACAGATGCCGTAGGTCAGTTTGCAATAGCACTTTTATTGGAGATTTGTCATCACATCGGACACCATGCTCAAGCTGTAAAGGAAGGTCGCTGGGAGCATAATGAAGACTGGTGTTTCTGGGATTATCCACTGATTGAGCTTTCCGGCAAAACTATAGGAATAATCGGATTAGGTCGTATTGGAAAAACAACCGGCAAAATAGCCAAGGCACTAGGTATGAAAGTAATAGCATTTGATGATTATCCTACTGATGAAGGCAGGGAAATTGCTGAATATGTAGACTTAGATAATCTTTTCAAACGCTCTGATGTTATATGTCTCCATTGCCCTTTATTCCCATCAACTCAAGGAATTATTAATAATGATTCAATTGCAAAGATGAAGGATGGAGTTATTATAATAAATAATTCAAGGGGTCAGTTAATAGTTGAACAGGACTTAGCAGATGCATTGAATTCAGGAAAGGTTTATGCAGCCGGAGTGGATGTGGTATCTACAGAGCCGATAAAACCTGATAATCCTCTTCTTAGTGCAAAGAACTGCATTATAACTCCGCATATTTCTTGGGCTCCTAAGGAAAGCCGTCAGCGCCTAATGGATATTGCAGTCGATAATTTAAAAGCATTTTTAAGCGGTACTCCGATTAATATTGTAAACAAATAAAAAGCTATTGTTCACACATTCAATAATTAGGCGTCAGCCCTGTCATTCTGAACGCAAGTGAAGAATCTCATCTTTTAAAACATAGATTCTTCGTTGCACTCAGAATGACACTTCGTGTGTTATTCATAGCAATGACAGGCTACGCCTGAAGGTCTTCATTGACAGGAGATTCAAAATACTGTAGTATTCTTTGTATAACAATGCAAAGATATCACACTAAATAAAAGAATAGGAGAAAAAAATGGCATACTTTAAGATTAAGGGAGCAATACCTCCAATGATAACTCCTTTTAATGAAAATGGTGAGGTTGATTTTGAAAAACATGTAAGAAATATTCAGGATTGGAATAACTATGATTTAGCCGGCTATCTCGTTCTTGGCTCTAACAGTGAAACAGTATATTTAACAGAAGATGAAAAGATTAAGTTAGTAGAACTCACAGTAAAATATAGAAAGCCGGGTAAACTTGTTATTGCAGGAACAGGGATGGAATCAACAAGTGCCACTATTGATTTAACAAATAAAGCGGCTGATTTAGGTGCTGACTGTGCACTGCTGGTTACTCCATTTTATTATGGCGGAAAAATGAATGATGAAGCTTTGATTAATTATTATACTGATGTTGCTGATAATGTAAAAATTCCTATAATGATTTACAATGTGACTAAGTTTACTCATATAAACATTTCTGCTTATGCGGTAGGAGTGTTGTGCAAGCATCCAAACATTATTGGGATGAAAGACAGTTCCGGCAATGTTTCACAACTTATAGATTTTAAAAAAGCCGTCGGTAATGCTGAATTTAATTTGATGGTCGGTACTGCATCTATTTGGTATCCTGCTCTGACCTTAGGTGTTGAGGCAGCAATTATGGCTCTTGCAAACTGCTGTCCCGGTGAATGCGTAGATGTTCAAAAGGAATTTGAAGCAGGCAATCTTGAAAAAGCAAGAGAAATTTATGAAAGAGTATTCCCGGTCAATGCTGCAGTTACAGGAGCTTTTGGAATTGCCGGTTTAAAATATGCTTGCGATACATTAGGATTTGATGGCGGGTTTGTCAGAAAACCTTTATTGCAGATAAAGGATGATGATAAGGTTAAACTAAAAGCTATCTTAAAAAATGCAAATTTAATATAGAATAAATAAATTAGACTCCTGTAAAGAGTCTATTTTATTCTGCATATTACTCTGTATATGCCATAAGTTCAGAAATTGTTTGAGCAGTATCCATTACGATATACTTAATAGTATCAATATGTTCCATAGACATGCGTGTTATTGGTCCCGATATGCTTATTGCCCCTATAATCTTTCCGGAATATTCTTTTATACCTGCAGCTATGCACCGTGCACCTAATTCACATTCTTCATCATCAAGAGCATATCCTTGAGATTTGATTTTTTTAAGCTCTTTAATAAGGTCATCCTTATTGATAATAGTATTTGGAGTTAAAGCTGTTAATTCCTTTAAAGCTATTACTTGATTAAGCTGTTCAGAGTCATAATTAAGCATCAATATTTTTCCTACTGCCGTTGAATGAAGAGGTGCTACCTTTCCTATACGTTGAGTAATTCTCAGTATTCCGTCGGGTCCGTCAATAACATCTAAATAAACTACTTCCATATCTTGTTCAATTGCTAAGCATACTGATTCCT
>Ga0265293_10006593_pt1 | contig 18474 bp, 31 predicted proteins | sample Munlanlewell138R_FD_192505 | JGI IMG/M metagenome (GOLD analysis project Ga0265293, IMG submission 192505) | Leachate microbial communities from a municipal landfill in Southern Ontario, Canada - Leachate well 138R | ecosystem: Engineered > Solid waste > Landfill > Unclassified | place: Canada...
GGCGACAACATCACGGTTGATGTTGAGCTGATCGTGCCGATCGCGATGGAAGAGCGCCTGCGCTTCGCCATCCGTGAAGGCGGCCGCACCGTCGGCGCCGGCATCGTCGCCGCAATCGTCGAATAAGAACAAACAATCGATCTGTCGCGGGCGGGTAAACGCCCGCGCCGCGCCAGAACAAGGAATAGACGAATGAACGGACAGAATATCCGCATACGCCTGAAAGCGTTTGACCATCGCGTGCTCGATGCTTCGACCAGGGAAATCGTTTCGACGGCAAAGCGCACCGGCGCCAATGTCCGCGGCCCGATCCCGCTTCCGACCCGCATCGAGAAGTTCACGGTCAACCGTTCGCCGCATGTGGACAAGAAGAGCCGCGAGCAGTTCGAGATGCGCACCCACAAGCGTCTTCTCGACATCGTGGACCCGACCCCGCAGACGGTTGACGCGCTCATGAAGCTCGATCTGGCCGCAGGTGTGGACGTCGAAATCAAGCTCTGAGAGCTTAAAACATGAGCTCAAAGGGGAAACCCTGAGCTCCTCTGAAGGAAAATGAACCGATGCGTTCAGGTGTAATTGCACAAAAGCTGGGAATGACCCGCATCTACAACGATGCCGGGGAGCATGTCCCTGTCACGGTTCTCCGCATGGAGAACTGCCAGGTCGTGGCGCAGCGCACGCAGGAGAAGAATGGCTATACGGCCGTTCAGCTCGGCGTCGGCCTCGCCAAGGTCAAGAACACGTCGAAGGCGATGCGTGGCCATTTCGCCACCGCCTCCGTGGAACCCAAGGCCAAGCTGGCCGAGTTCCGCGTCTCTGACGACAACCTGCTCGATATCGGCGTCGAGATCACCGCCGACCATTTCGTCGCGGGCCAGAAGGTCGACGTGACCGGTACTTCGACCGGTAAGGGTTTCCAGGGCGTCATGAAGCGTCACAACTTCGGTGGTGGTCGCGCTACCCATGGTAACTCCGTGTCGCACCGCTCGCATGGTTCGACCGGCCAGCGCCAGGACCCCGGCAAGGTGTTCAAGGGCAAGAAGATGGCCGGCCACATGGGCGCTACCCGCGTCACCACGCAGAATGTCGAGGTCGTCTCGACCGATGTCGAGCGTGGCCTCATCCTGATCCGCGGCGCCGTTCCCGGCACCAAGGGTGCCTGGATTCTGGTGCGCGACGCCGTGAAGGCGGCGCTGCCCGAGAATGCGCCGAAGCCGGCGGCCTTCCGTGCCTCTGCCAAGGCAGCTGAAAAGACTGAAGCTCCGGCCAGCGAGGGAGCGGAATAATGGATATCAAGATCACAACGCTTGCCGGCCAGGACGCTGGCAAGGTTCAGCTCTCGGACGAGATCTTCGGTCTTGATCCGCGCGAGGACATTCTGCAGCGCGTCGTGCGCTGGCAGCTTGCCAAGAAGCAGCAGGGCACGCACAAGGCCAAGGGTCGTTCGGAAATCGCACGCACCGGCGCCAAGATGTACAAGCAGAAGGGTACGGGCCGCGCCCGTCACCATTCGGCACGTGCACCGCAGTTCCGTGGTGGTGGCAAGGCCCACGGCCCGGTTGTCCGCAGCCACGAGCATGACCTTCCCAAGAAGGTTCGCGCTCTGGGTCTGAAGCATGCGCTCTCTGCCAAGGCCAAAGCATCCTCGATCATCGTCGTGGACGAGCTGAAGCTTGCTGAGGCCAAGACCAAGTCGCTGGTTGCAAGCCTGCAGTCGCTGGGCCTGACCAACGCTCTGGTGATCGGTGGTGCGGAACTGGACGCCAACTTCAAGCTGGCGGCTACCAACATCCCGAACATCGACGTGCTGCCGGTTCAGGGCATCAACGTCTACGATATTCTGCGCCGCGGCACGCTGGTCCTTTCGAAGGCCGCCGTCGAGGCTCTCGAGGAGCGCTTCAAATGACCGATCTCCGCCACTACGACGTGATCGTTTCGCCGGCGATCACCGAAAAGTCGACCATGGCATCCGAGCAGAACCAGGTTGTGTTCAACGTTGCCAAGAAGGCGACGAAGCCGGAAATCAAGGCTGCTGTCGAGGCGCTTTTCGGCGTCAAGGTTTCGGCAGTGAACACACTTGTCCGCAAGGGCAAGGTCAAGCGCTTCCGCGGCACGATTGGCCGTCAGGGCGACGTCAAGAAGGCGGTCGTCACCCTCGTCGACGGCCATTCCATCGACGTCGCGACCGGCCTGTGAGCGAAGCGGCGAGGATAAGAAAATGGCATTGAAACACTATAACCCGATCACGCCAGGCACCCGCCAGCTGGTCATTGTCGACCGCGCCGGTCTTCACAAGGGCAAGCCCGTCAAGGGCCTGACCGAAGGCCTGACCAAGTCGGGCGGCCGTAACAACGCCGGTCGCGTCACCGCGCGTTTCATAGGCGGCGGTCACAAGCGCACTTACCGCATCATCGACTTCAAGCGCCGCAAGCTTGACGTCGTGGGCACGGTGGAGCGTCTTGAGTACGACCCGAACCGCACGGCCTTCATCGCGTTGGTGAAGTACGAAGACGGCGAGTTGAACTACATCCTGGCTCCGCAGCGTCTTGCTGCCGGCGACAAGGTTGTGGCCGGCGAATCCGCCGACGTGAAGCCCGGCAATGCAATGCCGCTTTCGGCAATGCCGGTCGGAACGATCGTTCACAACATCGAGCTGAAGCCCGGCAAGGGCGGCCAGATTGCCCGTTCGGCGGGTGCATATGGTCAGCTCGTCGGTCGTGACCAGGGCATGGCGATCCTTCGCCTGAACTCGGGTGAGCAGCGCATCGTTCACGGCTCCTGCTTTGCCACGGTCGGCGCCGTTTCCAACCCGGAACACGCCAACATCAAGGACGGCAAGGCTGGCCGTACCCGTTGGCGCGGTAAGCGTCCGCATAACCGCGGCGTGACCATGAACCCGGTTGACCACCCGCACGGCGGTGGTGAGGGACGCACGTCGGGTGGCCGTCATCCTGTGACGCCATGGGGCAAGCCGACCAAGGGCAAGAAGACGCGGTCCAACAAGGCGACCGATAAGTTTATCGTTCGCTCGCGTCATCAGCGTAAGAGCTAAGAAGAGGTAAGCCCCTGTGACTCGTTCTGTTTGGAAAGGCCCTTTCATCGACGGCTACCTTCTGAAGAAGGCAGACAAGGTTCGTGAAAGTGGTCGCAATGAGGTGATCAAGATGTGGAGCCGTCGCTCCACCATCCTGCCGCAGTTCGTCGGCCTCACCTTCGGTGTATACAATGGTCAGAAGCATGTTCCCGTCTCGGTGAATGAGGACATGGTCGGCCACAAGTTCGGTGAATTTGCCCCGACCCGTACCTATTACGGTCATGGAGCGGACAAGAAGGCGAAGAGGAAGTAACGATGGGCAAGGCCAAAGCTCCGCGCAGGCTTGCTGACAACGAGGCACGTGCCGTTCTGCGCACGATCCGCGTCAGCCCGCAGAAGCTCAATCTGGTTGCCGCGCTCATCCGTGGCAAGAAGGTTCAGACTGCGCTGAACGATCTGGAATTCTCGCGCAAGCGTATTTCCGAAACAGTGAAGAAAACACTGGAATCGGCGATCGCAAACGCAGAGAACAACCATGATCTCGACGTTGATTCGCTGGTTGTGGCGGAAGCGTATGTTGGCAAGTCGATTGTCATGAAGCGTTTCCACGCCCGTGGCCGCGGTCGCGCCAGCCGGATCGAGAAGCCGTTTTCGCACCTCACGATCGTTGTTCGTGAAGTCGAAGAGAAAGGGGAGGCCGCATAATGGGCCAGAAAATCAATCCGATCGGTCTCCGCCTCGGCATCAACCGCACCTGGGATTCGCGCTGGTACGCGAACACCGGAGAGTACGGCAAGCTGCTGCATGAGGATCTGAAGATCCGCGCGTATCTGGAAAAGGAGCTGAAGCAGGCTGCCATTTCCAAGGTGGTGATCGAGCGTCCGCACAAGAAGTGCCGCGTGACCATCCACGCCGCTCGTCCGGGCCTGATCATCGGCAAGAAGGGTGCTGACATCGAGAAGCTTCGCAAGAAGCTGACCGAGATGACCCAGTCGGAAACGCACCTCAACATCGTTGAAGTGCGCAAGCCCGAGATTGACGCCACGCTGGTCGCGCAGTCCATCGCGCAGCAGCTCGAGCGCCGTATCGCTTTCCGCCGCGCCATGAAGCGTGCCGTTCAGTCGGCGATGCGTCTGGGCGCCGAGGGCATCCGCATCAACTGCGCGGGCCGTCTCGGCGGCGCCGAAATCGCTCGTATGGAGTGGTATCGCGAAGGTCGCGTTCCGCTGCACACGCTGCGCGCCGATGTGGATTACGGCACGGCTGAAGCCCAGACTGCCTATGGCATCTGCGGCGTGAAGGTGTGGGTATTCAAGGGCGAAATCCTCGAACACGATCCGATGGCTTCCGAGCGTCGGGCCACCGAGGGTGATGCCAACACTGGCGAGCGTAGCGATCGGGGCGGCCAGCGTCGTCGCGAGAACGCCTGATAATTGAGAATTTGGAGCAAGTAAGATGCTGCAGCCAAAGCGCACAAAGTTCCGCAAGCAGTTCAAGGGCCGTATCCACGGCACCGCCAAGGGCGGCACCGATCTGAATTTCGGTGGTTTCGGACTGAAGGCGCTGGAGCCGAACCGCGTCACCGCGCGTGAGATCGAGGCGGCCCGCCGCGCGATCACCCGTGAAATGAAGCGCGCCGGCCGCGTGTGGATCCGTATTTTCCCGGATCTTCCCGTGACGAGCAAGCCGACCGAAGTCCGTATGGGCAAGGGTAAGGGCTCGGTCGACTACTGGGCTTGCAGGGTCAAGCCGGGTCGCGTGATGTTCGAAATCGACGGCGTTCCGGAAGATGTCGCGCGTGAAGCGCTGCGTCTCGGTGCTGCCAAGCTTTCGGTGCGCACGCGCTTTGTGCAGCGCATCGCTGAATAAGGAAGAGCAGAGATGAAAGCTTCAGATATCCGCTCGAAGACGCAGGATCAGCTCTCTGACGAACTGGCTTCCCTGAAGAAGGAACAGTTCAACCTGCGCTTCCAGAAGGCCACCGGCCAGCTTGAGAAGACCGACCGCGTCAAGCAGGTCCGCAAGGACATCGCTCGCATCAAGACCATCGCCGCGGAGAAAACCGCGGCCAAGAAGGCATAAGGAAAAAACCATGCCGAAGCGTATTCTGCAGGGCGTCGTCGTCAGCGACAAGAATGACAAGACCGTCGTCGTGAAGGTGGAGCGTCGCTTCACCCATCCGGTGATGAAGAAGGTTGTGCGCATGTCGAAGAAGTACAAGGCGCACGATGAGAACAACGTCCACAAGGTTGGCGACAGCGTCCTGATCCAGGAATCGGCGCCGATCTCCAAGGACAAGCGCTGGGTTGTCGTGACCCAGGATCAGGCTTGATCGGGCGTTTAGCGAATTTTGGACAGACCGGGGAGGGCAGGGCCTCTCCCAATAGAGAAGAAAAAGGCGGCCAGTCATGATTCAGATGCAAACAAACCTCGACGTGGCGGATAATTCCGGCGCACGTCGTGTCATGTGCATCAAGGTGCTGGGCGGCTCGAAGCGGAAGTACGCCTCCGTCGGCGACATCATCGTGGTGTCGATCAAGGAAGCCATTCCGCGCGGCCGCGTTAAGAAGGGTGATGTGATGAAGGCGGTCGTGGTTCGCACGGCCAAGGACATCCGTCGTCCGGACGGCAGCGTGATCCGGTTCGACAAGAACGCAGCCGTTCTGGTCGACAACAAGAAAGAGCCTGTGGGCACGCGTATCTTCGGGCCGGTTCCGCGCGAGCTTCGCGCGAAGAACCACATGAAGATCATTTCGCTCGCGCCTGAAGTGCTGTAAGGAGCCGCAATCATGCAAAAGATCCGTAGAGGCGACAAGGTTGTCGTCCTGGCCGGCAAGGACAAGGGCCGCTCCGGCGAAGTGCTCTCCGTGCAGCCAAAGGAAGACACCGCCATCGTGCGCGGTGTGAACCTCATTCGTCGCCACCAGAAGCAGACCCAGTCTCAGGAAGGCGGCATCATCACCAAGGAAGCGCCGATTCAACTGTCGAATCTCGCCATTGCCGACCCCAAGGATGGAAAGCCGACCCGTGTTGGCTTCCGCGTTGAGCAGGACGGCAAGAAGGTGCGCTTCGCCAAGCGCTCGGGAGAAACGATCAATGGCTAAGGCAGCACAGGCAGAAGCCAAGAACACGCCGCGCCTGAAGAAGGTCTACAAAGAGACCATCCGCAAGTCGCTGCAGGAGCAGTTCAACTACTCCAACGAAATGCAGGTTCCGCGCATCGAGAAGATCGTGCTGAACATGGGCGTCGGTGAAGCGACCGCAGATTCCAAGAAGCCTTCGGTGGCTGCTGAGGATCTTGGCCTCATCACCGGTCAGAAGGCCGTTGTAACCCGCGCACGCAAGTCGATCGCCGGTTTCAAGGTGCGTGAAAACATGCCGATCGGCGCGAAGGTGACCCTTCGCAACGAGAAGATGTATGAGTTCCTCGATCGTCTCGTGAACATTGCGCTGCCGCGTGTTCGCGACTTCCGTGGCCTCAATCCGAAGAGCTTTGATGGTCGTGGCAACTACGCCATGGGCCTCAAGGAGCACATCGTGTTCCCGGAGATCAACTACGACAAGGTTGATCAGATGTGGGGCATGGACATCATCGTTTGTACGACTGCGAAGACGGACGACGAAGCCCGGGCGCTGCTCAAGGCTTTCAACTTCCCCTTCCGCCAGTAACGGCAGCGAGAAAAGGAAAAATCTGAAATGGCAAAGACCAGCTCAGTCGAGAAGAACAACAGGCGCCGCAAGCTTGTCGATCAGTACGCAGCCAAGCGTAAGGCGCTGAAGGACATCGTGATGGATCAGTCGCTGCCGCTTGAGGAGCGTTTCCGCGCTCAGCTCAAGCTGTCGGCCCTGCCGCGCAACTCGGCCAAGATCCGCATTCGCAACCGTTGTGAAGTCACCGGCCGTCCGCGCGCCTATTATCGCAAACTCAAGGTTTCGCGTATCGCGCTGCGCGATCTGGGCAATACGGGCAAGATCCCGGGCCTGGTCAAGTCGAGCTGGTAAGGAGTAGACGAGATGTCCCTGAGCGATCCTCTCGGCGATATGCTGACCCGTATCCGTAATGCCTACGGCCGCAAGAAGAACACCGTTTCCACGCCCGCTTCGCGTCTGCGTGCCCGTGTTCTGGACGTGCTGAAGGCTGAAGGTTATATCCGTGATTACAGCCAGACCGACTTTGACAACGGCAAGTCCGAGATCGAGATCGAGCTGAAGTATTTCGACGGCTCCCCGGTGGTGCGCGAGATTTCCCGCGTCTCCAAGCCCGGCCGCCGCGTTTATGTTTCGGCCAAGTCGATCCCGCAGGTTGCCAACGGTCTTGGAATTGCCATCCTTTCGACGCCCAAGGGCGTGATGGCTGATCACGAGGCCCGTGAACAGAATGTTGGCGGAGAAGTTCTCTGCCAGGTGTTCTGATCAGGTAACCGTTCCCGATAGGAATTGCCGGTGAGTGCGTAACTCCCGGCAGGACCTGAAACAATTAGAGTGACGAGGACAATACCATGTCTCGTATTGGTAAGAAGCCCCTATCCGTCCCGCAGGGCGTGACCGCGACGATCGACGGTCAGACCGTTACGGCGAAGGGCCCGAAGGGCGAACTGCAGTTCGTCGTCAACGAAGAGGTTCTGGTCAAGCTGGAGAACGGCGAGATCAGCGTCGAGCCGCGTGACCAGTCCAAGGATGCCCGCTCCAAGTGGGGCATGTCCCGTTCGCAGATCGAGAACATCCTGATCGGCGTCAAGGACGGCTTCGAGCGCAAGCTTGAAATCCAGGGCGTCGGCTATCGTGCCGCCATGCAGGGCAGGAATATCCAGCTTTCGCTGGGCTTCAGCCATGAAGTGGTGTACGAGGCCCCTGAAGGCATCACGCTTGCCTGCCCGAAGCCCACCGAAATCAGCATCACTGGTATCGACAAGCAGAAGGTTGGCCAGGTGGCAGCCGAGATCCGCGAATATCGTCAGCCGGAGCCCTACAAGGGCAAGGGCGTGCGCTATGCGGGCGAGAAGGTCTTCCGCAAGGAAGGCAAGAAGAAGTAATAACGTCAACGCCACGGGAAGGTGCTGCGGGAGACTGTCTGGTCTACCGCGCATTCTGGTTTACCGGATAAGCAGCTCCCGTTTTACAAGGCAGGAAATACAAAATGGCTTCCAAGGAAACCACACAGCGCCGCGCCGCCCGTGTTCGCCGTCAGCTCAAGTCCGTTGCCAACGGTCGTCCGCGTCTGTCGGTTCACCGCACGTCGAAGAACATCTATGTTCAGCTCATCGACGACGCTCAGGGCCGTACGCTGGCCGCTGCTTCGACGCTGGAAAAGTCTTTCCGCGACGCGAAGAAGACCGGCGCCGACACCGCTGCTGCAGCGGAAGTGGGCAAGCTGATTGCCGAGCGTGCTGCCAAGGCAGGCGTGAAAGAGGTCGTTTTCGACCGTGGCGCCTATATCTACCATGGCCGCATCAAGGCTCTTGCCGATGCCGCCCGTGAGGGTGGGCTGAGCTTCTAAGGCGTTTCGGACAAGTCAGCGACAAAAAAGTTGCTGACTTTTTCGTCCGGATCGTCCACAGGAGACGAAATTTCGCCGCCGGCATTCCAGAACAGGGGTGCCGGCATTTCAGCAATCCGTGCTTCCGGAAAAAAACAAGGATCAGGATATGGCACAGGAACGTAGGGAAGGTGGCCGCGAGCGCGGTCGCGACCGTGAAGAGCGTGACGACGGCATCGTCGACAAGCTGGTTCACATCAATCGCGTCGCCAAGGTGGTCAAGGGTGGCCGTCGCTTCGGCTTCGCAGCTCTCGTCGTCGTCGGCGACCAGAAGGGCCGCGTCGGCTTCGGTCACGGCAAGGCACGCGAAGTGCCGGAAGCCATCCGCAAGGCTACCGAATCTGCCAAGCGCGACATGATCTTCGTGCCGCTGCGCTCGGGTCGTACGCTTCACCACGATGTTGAGGGCCGTCACGGCGCTGGCCGCGTGCTTCTGCGCACCGCCAAGCAGGGTACCGGTATCATCGCCGGTGGTCCGATGCGCGCTGTCTTCGAGACGCTCGGCATGCATGACGTGGTCGCCAAGTCGATGGGGTCCTCGAACCCCTACAACATGATTCGCGCCACTTTCGACGCCCTGAAGAAGCAGCTTCATCCGAAGGATGTCGCCGCTGCCCGTGGCATCAAGTATTCGACCCTCCAGGCTCGTCGCGGTACTGCCGTGGCTGCCGAGGAATAGTCGGCGCTGACGAGGGATCATCATCATGGCAAAAACAGCTACCAAGACCGTCACTGTTGAGCAGATCGGTTCGCCGATCCGCCGTCCGAAGGAGCAGCGTGCCACGCTGGTCGGCCTCGGCCTCAACAAGATGCACAAGAAGAGCACGCTGGAGGATACGCCTTCGGTGCGTGGCATGATCGCCGCCGTCTCGCATCTCGTCCGCGTTGTGGACGAGGGCTGAGCTACAGCGCAGGAGACCTGACATGAAACTCAATGAATTGCGTGATAACGAAGGCGCGACGCCTTCGAAGAAGCGCGTGGGCCGTGGCATCGGCTCGGGCCTCGGCAAGACCGGTGGTCGCGGCGTCAAGGGTCAGAAGTCGCGCTCCGGCGTGGCCATCAACGGCTTCGAGGGTGGCCAGATGCCGCTCTATCGCCGTCTGCCCAAGCGCGGCTTCAAGAACATCTTCGCGAAGAGCTACTCCGTGGTTTCGCTCGAGCGCATCCAGACGGCAATCGATGCCGGCAAGCTCGACGCCAAGGAAGTGGTGACGGCTGATGTGCTGGTGAAGGCCGGCGTCGTGCGTCGCGTCAAGGACGGTGTTCGCATTCTGTCCGGCGGCGAGCTGAAGGCCAAGGTTGCCTTCGACGTTGCTGGCGCTTCCAAGGCCGCGGTCGAGAAGATCGAGAAGGCCGGCGGCTCCATCAAGCTGCCCGAAGTGGCGGCTGCCGAATAATTTCGGAATAATGAAGCGGCCGCGTCAATGCGGCCGCTTGCATCTTGGCTGCGCCGGGCCTATCTCGGGTCTTCGGTGATACGCGCCGCCCGAAGCGGGCCCCCGCGTCGTCCTGCGGAGAATTTTGCATGGCTTCGGCTGCTGAACAACTGGCATCCAATCTCAATTTTGCGGCCTTCGCCAAGGCCGAAGATCTCAAGAAGCGCATCTGGTTTACGCTCGGTGCGCTCTTTGTGTATCGTCTGGGCACCTATATTCCGCTGCCCGGAATCAACCCCGACGCTTTTGCGCAGGCTTTCCAGCAGCAGAGCGGCGGCGTTCTTGGCATGTTCAACATGTTTGCCGGCGGTGCAGTCGAGCGCATGGCGATCTTCGCGCTGGGCATCATGCCCTACATTTCCGCGTCGATCATCATGCAGCTGATGACGTCCGTCGTTCCCACGCTCGAAGCCCTCAAGAAGGAAGGCGAGCAGGGGCGCAAGATCATCAATCAGTACACCCGTTACGGCACTGTTCTGCTGGCACTGGTTCAGTCCTATGGCATCGCCGTCGGACTTCAGGGCGGCAACAACATCGTTTCGAATCCGGGGCTGTTCTTCCAGATTTCAACCGTCATCACCCTGACGGGCGGCACCATGTTCCTGATGTGGCTGGGTGAGCAGATCACCGCGCGCGGCATCGGCAACGGTATTTCGCTCATCATCTTCGCCGGTATCGTGGCGGGTATGCCTGCAGCGATCAGCGGTACGCTGGAACTGAGCCGGACCGGCGCATTGTCCACCGGGCTGGTGCTTGCCATCATGGTTCTGGCTGTGGCGGTTATCGCCATCATCGTGTTCGTCGAGCGCGCTCAGCGCCGGCTGCTGATCCAGTATCCGAAGCGTCAGGTCGGCAACCGCATGTTCCAGGGCGACACGTCGCACCTGCCGCTGAAGCTCAACACCGCAGGCGTCATCCCGCCGATTTTTGCGTCGTCGCTGCTGCTGCTGCCGGCAACGCTCGCCGGTTTCTCCAATACGCAGAACCTGCCTTCATGGGCGTCGACCATTCTGACGGCGCTCGGTCACGGTCAGCCCATCTACATGTTCCTGTATGGCGCGATGATCGTGTTCTTCGCCTTTTTCTATACGGCTATCGTCTTCAATCCCAAGGAAACGGCTGACCAGCTGAAGAAGCATTCGGGCTTCATTCCCGGCTATCGTCCCGGCGAGCGGACTGCTGAGTACATTGACTATGTGCTCACCCGCATCACCGTGATCGGGGCCATCTATCTGGTCGCCATCTGCCTTATGCCGGAATATCTGATTGCGGCGACGGGCGTTCCTTTCTACCTCGGCGGCACCTCGCTTCTCATCGTGGTCAGCGTGACGCTTGATACTGTGGCTCAGGTTCAGGGACACCTGATCGCTCATCAGTACGAGGGACTGATCAAGAAGTCGAAGCTGCGTGGAGGTAAGAGGGGAAGATGAGGCTTATACTGCTGGGCCCGCCGGGGGCGGGCAAGGGGACCCAGGCACAGAGGCTGGTCAGCAAATACGGTATTCCGCAGCTGTCCACCGGCGACATGCTCCGTGCTGCCGTCGCTGCCCAGACGCCGGTTGGCCAGAAGGCCAAGGCGGTCATGGATGCCGGCGAACTGGTTTCGGATGCGATCGTGAATGCGATCGTTGCCGAGCGCATAGACCAGCCGGATTGCGCCAGAGGTTTCATCCTCGATGGCTATCCGCGTACGCTCGCACAGGCCGATGCGGTCGAGACGATGCTGAAGGAGCGCGGCCAGAAGCTTGATTCGGTGATTGAGCTAGTGGTTGATGATGGTGCCCTGGTGGGCCGTATCGTCAGGCGCGCCGAAGAAGCAAAGGCCGCCGGACAGCCGGTGCGCAAGGACGATAATCCGGAAGTGTTCGAGGAACGCCTGCGGGAATATTACAAGAAGACCGCTCCTCTGATCGGTTACTACCACGCCAAGGGCATGCTCAGGGGCGTCGATGGCATGGCGTCCATGGACGAGGTAACCGCGCAGATCGAGGCGTTGCTGCCCGAGACAGTCGGTTAACTATTAAGACTTTCACTTGACGTAAGCCGTCATGTGAAGTATGGCGACCCCTCATTCCCACAAGGCGTGAGGTGGGCGTGCCTTTTTGGCATGTTCGCTTGTTTGACTACCCCGCAGGGGCCGGCCTCCACCGGACGCGGGTAAATGCAACAGTGCCGGCTCAGTCCGGCCCACATGGAGAACTGGAAGATGGCTCGTATAGCCGGTGTAAATATTCCGACCAACAAGCGCGTCGTTATCGCGCTCCAGTACATTCACGGCATTGGCAAGAAGTTCGCCCAGGAAATCGTCGACAAGGTCGGCATTCCGGCCGAGCGCCGCGTGAACCAGCTCACCGACGCCGAAGTTCTGGCGATCCGCGAGACCATCGACCGTGACTATCAGGTCGAAGGCGATCTGCGCCGCGAAGTTTCGATGAACATCAAGCGCCTGATGGATCTGGGCTGCTACCGCGGTCTGCGTCACCGTCGTTCGCTGCCGGTTCGCGGCCAGCGCACGCACACCAATGCGCGCACCCGCAAGGGCCCTGCCAAGGCGATCGCCGGCAAGAAGAAGTAATTTTTGGAATGTGCGGGGCAGGGTGGCATCGGCTGATGCTGTCCTGCGCCATACCCGCATCGCTTCAAAGGTGTAGCCGCTGGCATTACGGCGGTGCAGAGATCAACTGAAAGGACAAAAATGGCCAAGGAAGCCGCACGCGTTCGTCGTCGCGAACGTAAAAATATTTCGTCGGGTGTCGCTCACGTCAACTCGACCTTCAACAACACCATGATCACCATCTCCGACGCTCAGGGCAATGCGATTGCCTGGTCGTCGGCTGGCGCCCAGGGCTTCAAGGGTTCGCGCAAGTCGACCCCGTTCGCCGCCCAGATGGCTGCCGAGGATGCCGCCAAGAAGGCGCAGGAACATGGCATGCGTACGCTGGAAGTCGAGGTTTGCGGTCCGGGTTCGGGTCGTGAGTCGGCTCTTCGCGCGCTTCAGGCTGCCGGTTTCACCATCACCTCGATCCGTGATGTGACGCCGATTCCGCACAATGGCTGCCGCCCGCGCAAGAAGCGTCGCGTCTGACTTTTTTCTCTCTGCTTGAGCGCCCTTCGGGCGCTTTTGCGGTTTTCCAGATCGCCCACCACGATTGGATGGTGGTGGGGTAGCGGAAGGAATAGAATATGATCCAGAAAAACTGGCAAGAACTGATCAAGCCGAACAAGGTCGAGTTCTCGTCAAAGAGCAAGACGGTGACCACGCTGGTTGCCGAGCCTCTGGAGCGCGGTTTCGGTCTCACGCTGGGCAATGCCCTGCGCCGTGTGCTGCTGTCGTCGCTGCGCGGCGCAGCCGTCACTGCCGTGCAGATCGACGGCGTTCTTCACGAGTTCTCGTCGATTGCCGGTGTTCGCGAAGATGTCACCGACATCGTCCTGAACATCAAGGAAATCGCCATCAAGATGGAAGGCGAAGGCCCCAAGCGCATGGTTGTGCGCAAGCAGGGTCCGGGCACCGTCACCGCCGGCGACATCCAGACTGTCGGCGACGTCGAGATCCTGAACCCCGACCACGTGATCTGCACGCTGGACGAGGGTGCGGAAATCCGCATGGAGTTCACGGTCGACACCGGCAAGGGCTATGTTCCTGCCGAGCGCAACCGGGCCGAGGACGCCCCGATCGGTCTCATCCCGGTCGACAGCCTCTACTCCCCGGTCAAAAAGGTCTCCTACAAGGTCGAGAACACCCGCCACGGCGAGGAGCTCGACAAGGACAAGCTCACCATGACCATCGAAACCGATGGTTCGGTGACCGGTGAGGACGCAGTGGCATTCGCTGCCCGCATCCTGCAGGACCAGCTTGCCCTGTTCGTCAACTTCGAGGAGCCGCAGAAGGAAGCCGCCGCCGAGCAGGTGACGGAACTCGCCTTCAACCCGGCGCTTCTGAAGAAGGTGGACGAGCTGGAGCTTTCGGTCCGTTCGGCCAACTGCCTGAAGAACGACAACATCGTCTATATCGGCGACCTGATCCAGAAGACCGAGGCGGAAATGCTCCGCACTCCGAATTTTGGTCGCAAGTCGCTGAACGAGATCAAGGAAGTTCTGGCTTCCATGGGTCTGCACCTCGGTATGGAGGTGCAGGACTGGCCGCCGGAGAACATCGAAGATCTCGCAAAGCGGTACGAAGACCAGTACTGAGCCTGAATAGAGCATGGTACCGAGGACCGGATACTCCGGTCCGACGGCCATGCGGAAAACCATCGGAGGCCGTGGCCTCCTGAACAGCTAAAGAAGGAAAAGAGCCATGCGCCACGGTTTCAAAGGCCGTCGTTTCTCCCGCAGTGCAAGCCATCGCAAGTCGATGCTCGCGAACCTTTCTGTTTCGCTCCTTGAGCACGAGCAGATCGTCACCACGCTGCCGAAGGCGAAGGACCTGCGTCCGATCGTCGAGAAGCTGGTCACCCTCGGCAAGCGCGGCGACCTGCACGCCCGCCGTCAGGTGATCGCTCAGATCGGCAACGAAGACGTTGTGAAGCGTTTGTTCGACACCATCGCTCCGCGCTATGCCAACCGCAATGGCGGCTATCTGCGCATCATGAAAGCCGGCTTCCGCCGCGGCGACAACGCCCCGCTGGCCGTGATCGAGTTCGTCGAGCGCGACACCTCGGCCAAGGGCGCTGCCGACCGCGTCCGCCTGGAAGCCGAAGCTGCTGCCGAGGCCGAAACAGCCTGATTTTCAGGTGCATCTGGTTAATTGAAAAAGGCCGGGAGAGTGATCTCCCGGCCTTTTTTGTATTTCGCAGGCCGCTCCATTTCATGCCGGCCTTTCAGGTGCGCGCCGACGGCGCTTGGCGCCGACGGCGCTTGCGAGCGTTGAAATAGGGGCGCAGCGGTCTCCACGCCAGCAGCAGCGCAATGATTGCGATGTAAATCCATTGCTGCGGCCCCACGATCTTCACCGACATCGCATAGTGCAGCGCGCCGGCAGCAGCAGTGACATAAACCAGCCGGTGCAATTTGCCCCAGCGCGAGCCCAGCTTGCGGATCGACCAGTTGTTGGAGGTGAGCGCCAGCGGCACGAGCATCAGAAGGCCCGCCATGCCGATGGTGATGAAGGGCCGCCGGGTAATATCCTCGACGATCGCCGCGACATTCAGGAACTGATCGAGCACCATGTAGGTCGCGAAGTGCATCAGCACATACCAGAACGCCAGCAAACCGAGCGCCCGCCTGTAGCGCAACAGGTTGATGCCGGACAGGTCGCGCAACGGTGTGACCGCCAGCGTGGCGATGAGGAAGCGCAGCGCCCACAACCCCAGAAAATGTTCGAATTCCTTGACGGGATTTCCCGGCAACCGGCCGGTGGCGCCTAGCCAGAAGCCCCATGCCGCCGGAAGGAGGCCGAGCAGGTAGAGTATCCATATCGATGCCTTGCGCAGGCGCGGCGACAACGCTGCCGGAAATCCGGCCATCAGAAATTGGCTTCCAGATCCATGCCGGCATAAAGATCGGCAACATCTGCGCCATAACCATTGAAGGGCAGGGTGGGGCGCCGGTTCGCTCCGAAGAAGCCGCTTTCTCCGATGCGGATCTCGCTGGCCTGACTCCAACGCGGATGATCGACCGCCGGGTTGACGTTGGCGAAGAAGCCATATTCATGCGGCGCCAGAATATTCCAGCTGGTTGGCGGCTGCTTGTCGGTCAGCGTGATGCGCACGATCGACTTGATGCCCTTGAAGCCATATTTCCACGGCACGACAAGGCGCACGGGCGCGCCGTTCTGATTGGGCAATGTCTTGCCGTAGAGGCCGAGCGCCAGAATCGTCAGCGGATGGCGTGCCTCGTCGAGCCGCAGGCCTTCGACATAGGGCCAGTCGATAGACTGGAAATAACCGCTCTGTCCGGGCATCTGGTCCGGCCGCACCACCGTCTCGAACGCGACATATCTGGCCGAGCCGAGCGGCTCGACCTTGTCGAGAAGGGCCGACAGGGGAAATCCCGTCCATGGGATGACCATGGACCATGCTTCCACGCAGCGCATGCGATAGATGCGCTCTTCAAGCGGGAAGGCCAGAAGATCGTCCACCCCGAATTCGCGCGGCTTTGCCACCATTCCGTCGACGCTGATGGTCCACGGCGTCGGCTCGAATTTACCCGATCTGGATTTCGGATCGCCTTTCCCGAGGCCGAACTCATAGAAGTTGTTGTAGGAGGTGATGTCATCTTCCGACGTCAGCTTCTCGTGGGTCGAGAATGCGCTCTCACTTGCCGTGAGCGGCTTTGCCGTGGCGGGCAAGGTTGCACCAAAGGCGAGCAGTCCGGCGGCACCGGCAAGGAAGCGCCGCCGATTCAGAAATACGGCTTCCGGCGTGATTTCCCTGTTTGCGATCCGGGGGGAGGAATAGGCAGGCATTGGCGTTGCCTCGCTGGCGTTGTCCTTGTCGCGATTTCAACTATATAACGCCCGCATGGCATGGTTTCGACCGTGACGATGGCCTCTGCCGGCCACATTTTCGTGTATGCGCGGGCGGTGCCTGCCCGCTGGTGCAATGAAACGGAAAGTGCCGAACGGTCGGGGAACTGCCGGGTTTCGGGAAATCTTTTCCAGATGCCTTGAAGGGGGCGGGAATTCAGGCTTATCAGGCCTTTCATTCAGCACAATCATCACCACAATAAGCAGTGATATTGCCCGGAGGATTCGTCCATGGTCGCCAAGCGCTTCAGCCTAGCTTTCATAGGCGCTCTGTCTTTGCTTCTCGCCGCACCTTCCGTGCCTTACGCGATTTCGCAGGAAAAGAAGGAGTCTCCCGGGCTCTCGGAAGTCCTGACTGATCTTCTGCAGGGATCGGGGGGTGGCGAGAACAGCGGTCCCGATCGCCGGGTGCCCTTCGGCCGCGATGAAGTGCAACTGTCCTACGCGCCGCTGGTCCGGCAGACCGCGCCGGCCGTGGTCAACGTCTATGCCTCCCAGACCGCGCGCGTGCGCTCGCCCTTCGATGGCGACCCTTTCTTCGAGCAGTTCTTCGGCCGCTCCATGCCGCGCTCGCAGTCCTCGCTCGGCTCCGGCGTTCTCGTCGATGAGGCGGGCTTCATTGTCACCAACTTCCATGTGATCAAGGATGCGGACGAGGTGAAGGTGGCCATGTCCGATGGTCGCGAGTTCTCGAGCAAGGTGCTGCTCAAGGATGAGTCGCTCGACCTCGCCGTCCTGAAGATCGATTCCGACAAGCCGTTTCCGGTGATCTCGATCGGCGATTCCGACGCGTTGCAGGTCGGCGACCTCGTGCTTGCCATCGGCAATCCGTTCGGCGTTGGCCAGACGACGACCTCCGGCATCGTCTCCGCGCTGGCGCGCAGCCACATCGGCATTTCCGATTCCGGCTTCTTCATCCAGACCGATGCGGCCATCAATCCGGGCAACTCTGGTGGGGGCCTCATCAACATGGGCGGCCAGCTCGTGGGCATCAACACAGCGATCTACAGCCGCAGCGGCGGATCGATCGGCATCGGCTTCGCCATTCCCTCCAACATGGTGCGCGCGTTCGTGGAGGCGGCCAAGGCCGGTCGCGATTTCTTCGAGCGTCCCTATATCGGCGCGACTTTCGAGGCGGTTACACCCCAGATCGCGGAATCGCTCGGAATGGAAACGCCGTACGGTGCTCTGGTTTCCGCGGTCGAGGCCGGAGGGCCCTCGGAAGTGGCTGGACTTCGACCAGGCGACGTGGTGCTGAGCTTCAACGGCGCCCGCATCGAAGGCGTCGATGCGCTCGGCTACCGTCTGGCAACGCAGCCGATCGGTACGGAATCTCAGCTCGGCGTCCTGAGCAAGGGCGAGGAAAAGACAGTCGACATCGCCTTGCAGCGCGCGCCGGAAGGTGCGTCGGTGGCACAGGTGCAGTTGCGCGGCCGCAGCCCCTTTGCCGGCGCCAAGGTGGCGGAACTGTCGCCACGCCTCGCCCAGCGTCTGGGCATGAACGCCGACATCAAAGGTGTCGCTGTCGTCGAGGTCGATCGCAATTCACCGGCCGGTGATTTCGGCCTCAGGCCGGGTGACATCGTGCGCGAGGTCAACGGCCAGACCATCGACAGCGCGCGCAAGCTGTCCGACGCATCGCAGCAGAACGCGCGCTGGTGGCGGTTCACCATCGAACGCAACGGCCAGCTCATGCGCCAGGTGCTGCGGTACTGAGACGGCGCTGATGGCTGACCTGTTCGGTTCCGCAACGCCCGAGGCAACTCCGCCCGGCCAGCCGCTGGCTGACCGTTTGCGGCCGAAAGCGCTGGCCGAGGTTGTGGGGCAGGAGCATCTGACCGGGCCGGACGGTGCTTTGTCGCGCATGATCCGCTCCGGTTCGCTGGGCTCGATGATCTTCTGGGGACCTCCGGGAACGGGCAAGACCACGGTCGCCCGCCTGCTGGCAGGCGAGACAAGCCTCGCCTTCGAGCAGATATCTGCGATCTTCACCGGGGT
>Ga0265293_10006594_pt1 | contig 18473 bp, 21 predicted proteins | sample Munlanlewell138R_FD_192505 | JGI IMG/M metagenome (GOLD analysis project Ga0265293, IMG submission 192505) | Leachate microbial communities from a municipal landfill in Southern Ontario, Canada - Leachate well 138R | ecosystem: Engineered > Solid waste > Landfill > Unclassified | place: Canada...
ATGAACAAACACCCTCCAAGGTCTTGTCTGGCCGGGGCGATGGTGATCGCCCGGCTGGCTGTCCGGCTGCCGGTGAGGACAGCGTACTGACGGACACCCGATCCGCACGGGCCGGGCGATGCGGCCCAGGGCGGATGGACTACTCCCCTTGACGGGAAGGCCCGATTCTGGGGGCCGGCGCGGCGGCCGGCAAGATGAGAGTTCTTCAGGTTTTTCCTGAAGATCTTGGCGGTCTAGGGCAGATTCTCGCGGAAGATGATCTGCCCGCGCACGGCGTCCACCCCGGTCAGGGCGTCGCGCCCGTCGCGCAGGTTGGAGAAGATGCGCACGCAGGTCATCATCGCGCCCTGGGGGTTCTGGCTGATGACCGCGTCCATGGTGCCCTCGATCAGCAGCGCGCGCGTGTCGGGCGAGAGACCGTGGCCGATGAACACCACCTTCTGGTCGCGGCCGGCCTCCTTGAGCGCGCGGCCCACGCCATCGGAGGCGCCGCCGATGTTGTAGATGCCGGCCAGGTCGGGGAATTGTTCCAGCAGCGTGCGCGTGAGCGCGTAGTTGCGCTCGGCGTCGTCGTGGCCCTCGCGCAGGCCCACCACCTCGATGTGCGGGAACGATTCCTTGAACAGGTACAGAAAGCCCATCTCGCGCTCTTCGTGGGCGCGGTAGCTCAGGCTGCCGGCGATCATGGCCACCTGCGCGGGCCGCTCGCCGATGAAGCGCGCGATCAGGTAGGCCGCGGTGCGGCCGGCGGAACGGTTGTCCAGCCCGACGTAGGCCGCGCGCCGGGTGTTGGAGATGTCGGAGATCAGCGTCACCGTGGGCACGCCACGCTCGGCCAGCGCGTCCACCGCGTCGCGCACCAGCGGGTGCTCCAGCGCCATGAAGGCGATGCCGTCGGCGCGCGCGCCGTGGCGCAGCAGCGCCCGGGCCAGCGCCTCGGGGTTGAAGCCCTCGATCCACTCGACCCGGCAGCGCACGTTGTAGGGCGCCCAGTGCGCCTCGGAATAGCCGATGGTGTCGCCCAGCATGCGCAGGAAGCGGTTGCTGCCGGCCGGCAGCAGGAACACCAGTTGCATCGGCGCGGGCTGCAGCGCGGCGCGCACGTCGGCGTCGGGCAGGTACTGCAGGCGCTCGGCCGCCTGCAGCACCCGCTCGACCGTGGCGCGCCGCACGCCGGGCCGGCGGTTGAGCACGCGGTCCACCGTGGCCGTGGAAACCCCGGCCAGGTGGGCGATATCGGGAATGCGGGCAGGCTTGGACACTCGAAAATCCATCAAAAAACATCAATCATGAAACTAGCCTTTGATGGCTGGCAACGGTATTATTCCCTGCAATTTGATGGATGTATACATCAAATTTGATCAAACAATAACCGTGCACCACCCTTCGGGAAAAGCGCACCAGGAGACCGCCATGACCGTCCACACCCGCCGCCCGCACGCCCCGCCCCTGCCGCGCCAGCACGGCTGAACGGGACACCGGCGTGGACTACACGTTCGACTTCGCCAGCGTGGTGGCGGCCTGGCCCCAGTTCCTGGAGGGCGCCTGGCTGACCATCCAGCTGTCGTTCCCGGCCACGGTGATCGGCTTCGTCATGGGCACGCTGTGCGCCATCGGCCGGCGCAGCGCGGTGCGCTGGCTCTCGAAGCTGTGCGGCGCCTATGTGGAGGTGGTCCGCAACACGCCGCTGCTGGTGCAGGTGTTCCTGGTGTTCTTCGGCCTGTCCAGCCTGGGCTGGAAGGTGCCGGCCTTCACAGCGGCGCTGGTGGCGCTGGTCATCAACGTGGCGGCCTATTCGTGCGAGATCATGCGCGCCGGCATGGACGCCATCCACAAGGGCCAGCTCGAGGCGGCCGAGTGTCTAGGGCTGACGCGCCGACAGGTGTACTGGCACGTGATCCTGCGCCCGGCGATGGAAAAGGTCTACCCGGCGCTGACCAGCCAGTTCGTGCTGCTGATGCTGGCCACCTCCATCACCTCGCAGATCTCGGTGGAAGAGCTGACGGCCACCGCCGCGCGCGTGCAGTCCGAGACCTTCCGCCCGTTCGAGGCCTACATCCTGGTGGCCGTGGCCTACCTGGCGCTGTCGCTGTTGATGCGCGCCGGCCTGTGGCTGTTCGGCCTGGCCGTCTTCACCCGCCGGCGCAGGCTCGGCACCGGAGTGGCCCGATGAGCGCGGCCGTCCCATTTTTCCCGGAGGTGCCCCGTGGTTGACGGCGGCCTGAACCTGCACCACCTGCAGTTCCTGGCGGTGGGCGCGCTGTGGACGGTCTGCCTGTCGCTGATCGCCTTCGTCGGCGGCGGCATCGCGGGCGGCGCCATCGCGCTGTGCCGCATCAGCCCGCTCAAGCCGCTGCGCTGGCTCACCATCGCCTGGATCCAGATCATCCAGGGCACGCCGCTGCTGGTGGTGCTGTTCGTGTGCTACTTCGGCCTGTCGATCATGGGCCTGGAGCTGCCCGGCCTGGTAGCCGCGAGCATCGCGATGATCATCTACGTCAGCGCCTACCTGGGCGAGATCTGGCGCGGCTGCATCGAGGCGGTGCCGCGCACCCAATGGGAGGCGGCCGAGTGCCTGGCGCTCTCGCGCTGGCAGCGCATGCGCCTGGTGGTGCTGCCGCAGGCCCTGCGCATCGCCACCCCGCCCACAGTGGGCTTCATGGTGCAGATCGTCAAGAACACCTCGCTGGCCTCCATCGTCGGCTTCGTCGAGCTGGTGCGCGCCGGCCAGCTCATCAACAACTCCACCTTCCAGCCCTTCCTGGTCTACCTGATCATCGCGGCCGTTTATTTCGCGATGTGCTACCCGCTGTCGGTCTGGAGCCGGCGCCTCGAACAACGCCTGCATTTCGGCCAGCGTGCCGCCGCGCCATGACACAAGCCCCCGCCACGAACCCGGTCGTCGTCGAACTCAAGGACGTGCACAAGCGCTTCGGCGCCAACCACGTGCTCAAGGGGGTGTCGTTCGCCATTCCCAAGGGCCAGGTGGTGGCCATCATCGGCAAGAGCGGCTCGGGCAAGAGCACCGCGCTGCGCTGCATCGACCGGCTGGAGATCATCGACAGCGGCACCATCGAGGTGTGCGGCCACGCGGTGCACGACCCGGCCATCGACCTGCGCCGCCTGCGCCAGGACGTGGGCATCGTGTTCCAGAGCTACAACCTGTTCCCGCACCTGACGGTGGAGCAGAACATCACGCTGGCGCCCAGGGCGGTCAAGGGCCTGTCGGGCGCGGACGCGCTCGCCATCGCCGAGCGCACGCTCAGGCAGGTGGGCCTGGCCGACAAGGCGCAGGCCTACCCCGAACAGCTCTCGGGCGGCCAGCAGCAGCGCGTGGCGATCGCGCGTTCGCTGGCCATGGAGCCGCAGGTGATGCTGTTCGACGAGGTGACCTCGGCGCTGGACCCCCAGCTCACCGGCGAGGTGCTGCGCGTGATCGAGCAACTGGCCCAGGGTGGCATGACCATGGTGCTGGTGACGCACGAGATGGAGTTCGCCGCGCGCGTGGCCGACACCATCATCTACATGCACGAAGGCAAGGTCTGGGAAACCGGCCCTGGCCAGATGCTGCGCGAGCCGCAGACCCCCGAGCTGCGCGACTTCCTTTCCCACGGGCTCTGAGCCTTTCCTTTCCTCTTCCCCTTCCACATCCACATCCGGAGACACACCATGAGCATTCCCCGCATCCTGCGCCGCACCGTGCTGGCCGCCGCCGCCGGCGCCCTGTGCCTGCCCGCCATGGCCGATCTGGCCGACATCAAGGCCGCCGGCAAGATCCGCATCGGCATCGACCTGAGCGCGCCCTTCTACGGCTACGTGGACGACAAGGTGCAGCCCGCCGGCTCCGACGTGGACGCGGCCAAGCTGCTGGCGCAAGACCTGGGCGTGCAACTGGAGATCGTGAACACCACCAACTCGGCCCGCATCCCGAACCTGCTGTCGAACAAGGCCGACCTGATCATCTCCTCGCTGTCGATCACGCCCGAGCGCCAGAAGGCGGTGGACTTCTCCATCCCCTACGGCGCCATCCAGGCCGCCGTGGGCGCGCCCAAGAGCCTGGCCATCAAGGGCATCGACGACCTCGCCGGCAAGACCGTGGCGGTGACGCGCGGCGGCCCGCAGGACAAGATCCTCACCGAGCGCGCGCCGCAGGCCAAGGTAGTGCGCTTCGACGACGAGGCCGCCTCCATCACCGCCGCCGCCAGCGGCCAGACCGACATCGTGGCGATCACGCCGCCCATCATCGCCGCCATCGCCAAGCGCGCGCCGGCACGCGAGTTCGAGGTCAAGTTCGTCCTCCAGTCCTACCAGCTCGGCGTGGCCATGCGCAAGAACCAGCCCGAGCTGATGAACTGGGTCAACGGCTGGATCAAGACCAACCTGCACAACGGCAAGCTGGGCGACATCCACCTCAAGCACGCCGGCGTGCCGATCCCCAAGGACATCATCGACGGCGCCAATTGAGCCGCAGGAAGGAAACCGCATGAGCCGCCACTTCGGAGAAATCCGCCAGCTCGGCTATGTCGTGCACGACATCGAGGCCGCCATGGACTACTGGAGCCGCACGCTGGGCGTGGGGCCCTGGTACTACAACCCGCGTGTGCCGATCGTGAACTACGAGTACGACGGCCAGCGCTACGAGCCGCACAACTCGGTGGCCCTGGCCAACTCGGGCTTCGTGCAGGTGGAGCTGATCCAGACGCGCAACGACGTGCCCTCGATGTACCGCGACTTCCTGCAGGCCGGCCGCACCGGTCTGCAGCACGTGGCCTACTGGACGAGCGACTACGACGCCGACCTGGCGCGCCTGCTGGCGCAGGGCTTCAAGCCCAGGATGCAGGGCGAGGTGGGCGAAAAGGGCCGCTTCATCTACTTCGACACCGAGTACCACCCGGGCACGGTGATCGAGCTGTCGGAGGTGGCCGGCCCCAAGGGCCGCATGTTCGACCTGATCCGCGAGTCCTCGCGAACCTGGGACGGCGTGACCGACCCGGTGCGCCCCTTCCCCGACCTGAGCACGCTCTGACCGACACCCTCGCCCCATGACGACGCCCGCCAACCGCCTGCAGGCCACCTACCTGATCGAAACCCCGCTCGACCCCGCCCAGGTGGCCGAGGTCATGGCGGGCGAACAATCCTGCGGCACCTTCACCCGCGTGCAGGGCGAGACCGACGAGCTGCGCGAGCGCGCCCGCGCCACCGTCGAGCACATCGAAGAACTGCCTGCGGCCAGCGCGCCCAGCCTGCCCAACGCCTGGCTCGAACGCCAAGGCCGTGGCGGTCCGTGGCGCCGTGCCCGCGTGCGGCTGAGCTTTCCCACCGCCAACATCGGCGCCAACCTGCCCACGCTGGCGGCCACCGTCAGCGGCAACCTGTACGACCTGGGCGAGGTCACCGGGCTGCGGCTCGAAGCGCTGCAACTGCCGGCCCGCTACCGCGCCCGCTTCGAGCGGCCCGCGCAGGGCATCGCCGGCACCCGCGCGCGCACCGGCGTGGCCCATGGCGCGCTGGTGGGCACCATCATCAAGCCCAACGTCGGCTTCTCGGCGCAGCAGACCGCCGAGCTGGTGGCGCAGCTGTGCGCGGCCGGGGTGGACTTCATCAAGGACGACGAGGTCTGCGCCGACCCCGAACACGCCCCGCTGGCGCTGCGCGTGCCCGCCGTGATGGCCGCCGTGCACGCCCACCAGGAGCGCACCGGCAAGCACGTGATGGTGGCCTTCAACATCACCGACGAGACCGAGGCCATGAAGCGCCACGCCGACCTGGTGGACCGCGAAGGCGGCTCCTGCGTGATGGCCAGCCTCAACTGGTGCGGCTTCTCGGCCATCCAGACCCTGCGCCGCCACACGCCGCTGGCCATCCACGGCCACCGCAACGGCTTCGGCGCGCTCTCGCGCCACCCGCTGCTGGGCATCGGCTTCCAGGCCTACCAGACCCTGTGGCGCCTGGCCGGCGTGGACCACATGCACGTGCACGGCCTGCAGGGCAAGTTCTCGCAGCCGGACGAGGAGGTGACCGAGTCGGCGCAGGACTGCCTCGCGCCCCTGACCGACGGCCACGACGACGCGGTGATGCCCGCCTTCTCGTCCGGCCAGTGGGCCGGCACCGTGCCCACCACCTGGGCCGCCATCGGCACCGACGACCTGATGTTCATGTCCGGCGGCGGCATCCTGGCCCACCCGGGCGGCCCGGCCGCCGGCGTCACCAGCATCCGCCAGGCCTGGGCGGCGGCCCGCGCCGGCACCCCCTTGGCCGACGCCGCCCGCGCGGCGCCCGAGCTGGCCGCCGCCCTGGCCTTCTTCGGCCCCAGAACGAAGTGAGCCCCTCTACCAGCGCCACAAGCGCCACCGCGCCCCGGCTGGCCTGGTACGGCGACGACTTCACCGGCGCCACCGACACCCTGGCCACCGCCGCCCAGGCCGGCCTGCGCAGCCTGCTGTTCCTGGGCGTGCCCGGCGCCGAGCGCCTGCGCCAGGCCGGCCCGCTCGACGCGGTGGGCATCGCCGGCGCGGCGCGCGCCATGGCACCGGCCGAGATGGCCGCCGAGCTGGAACCGGTCGGCCGCTTCTTCGCCGCGCTGGGCGCGCCGGTGGTGCACTACAAGTGCTGCTCCACCTTCGACAGCGCGCCCCACGTGGGCAGCCTGGGCGAGGCCATCCGGGTGCTGGGCCGCCACATCCGCGGCGCCTGGGTGCCGGTCGTCGCCGGCCAGCCCAACATCGGCCGCTACGGCTGCTTCAGCCAGCTCTTCGCGGCGGCCGGCGCGGGCGGCGAGGTGCACCGCATCGACCGCCACCCCACCATGAGCCGCCACCCGGTCACCCCCATGGCCGAGGCCGACCTGCGCCACCACCTCATGGCCCAGGGCCTGGCCAGCGTCGTGGGCCTGCACTACCCCGCCTACCGGCTGCCGGCCGACGCGCTCGACGCCCAACTGGCCCGGTTGCTGGCCGAACAGCCCGACGCGGTACTGATGGACGTGTCCGGCCCCGACGACCTGCCCGCCATCGGCCGCCTGATCTGGCGCGCCGCGCAGCGCGCGCCGCTGCTGGCCGTCGGCCCCAGCGGCGTGGTGCAGGCGCTCGCCGCGCACTGGAAGGCCGGCGCCGAGCCGCCGGTGAACGGCAGCGGCAATGAGCTTGCGCCGGCCCCCGCCGAAGGCCCGGTGTTCGCGTTCGCGGGCAGCCTCTCGCCCCAGACCGCCGCGCAGGTGGCTGCCGCCGTCTCGTACCGCCAGCACCCTGTCGACGTGCGCCGCCTGCTGGGCGACACCGCCTACGCCAGCGCCTGCCGCGACACCGCGCTGGCCGAACTGGCCACCGGCCGGCACGTGCTGCTGCACACCGACGCCAGCACCCGCCACGCCGGCCTCGACCCGCAGGCCGTTGCCTCAGCCACGGGCGAACTCGTCGCCCGCGTGGTGCAGGCCCGCGCCGCCGCCGGGCAGCCGCTGCGCCGCATCGGCATCGCCGGCGGCGACACCTCCAGCCTCGCGGTGCTCAAGCTCGGCCTCTGGGGCCTGGCCTGCCAGGGCGTGCTCGCCCCCGGCGTCACCCTCTGCCGCGCGCGCAGCGACGACCCCCGCCTAGACGGGCTGGAGCTGATGCTCAAGGGCGGCCAGATGGGCCCGGTGGACATGTTCGAGCGCCTGCTGCGGCCCGACACCCCTGGCGCCTGAGGCCGACCGAGGCCGGCTCGGGTTTCAGCGCTTCGGGTTCAGAATCTCGCGCGCCATCACCATCTTCATGATTTCGGTGGAGCCTTCCATCTGCTTGCACATGCGCAGGTGGTTGTAGAAGTCGCCGAAGGGGTAGTCGTCGATGGCCAGGCCCCGGCCGCCCAGGATCTGCATGCAGCGGTCGACCACGCGCAGGCCGGCGTCGATGCAGTAGCCCTTGACGGTGGAGGACTGTAGCCGCGCGTTGTTGTAGCCGCCGCGGTCCACCATCCACGCGGCGTAGTAGGTGTTCCAGCGGATGGACTCGGTGTCGAAGTGGTTGTCCGTCAGCATCCACTGGATGGCCTGGTTGTCGGCCAGCTTGCCGCCGAAGACCTCGCGGCTGCTGGCGTATTCCACCGCGAGCTGCTGGCTGCGCTCGGCGATGCCCAGCGCCAAGCCGCCCAGGCGCATGCGGAAGCGGTTGAACTGGTGCTGCGCGATCTCGAAGCCCGCGCCCTCCTCGCCCAGCAGGTTCTCGGCGGGCACGATCACGTTCTCCAGCCTCACCTCCTGCTCGATGCCCCAGGTACGCGAAATCACCGGGATGTCGCGCGTCTTCTCGAAGCCGGGCGTGTCGTTGTCCACCAGAAACACGCTGATGCCCTTGTAGCCCTTGCTCGCGTCGGTGACGGCGGCGACGGCGGTGTAAGAGGCGCCGTGGTGGCCGGTGCGCCACATCTTGGTGCCGTTGATGACCCAGTGGCCGCCCTGGCGCACGGCGGTGGTCCGGATGCGCGCCAGGTCGGAACCCGCCTGCGGTTCGGTAAAGCACATCGACCAGCCGGTCTTGCCTTCGAGCACCGGGTACAGGTACTTCTGCCGGATCGGCTCGGGCGCCTGGTAAAGCACCGGCCAGGGCGCGAAGGGGCCGCCGGGCATGCGGCGCGGCGCCTTGGCGAATTCGGCGAGCACGATCACGTCTTCCATGGCTCCCAGGCCCTGGCCACCGAACTCCCTGGGCACGATGAGCTTGGTCAGGCCGTACTCGGCCAGTTTGTCCTTGAGGCGGGCCGTGAGCTCGGGGCTGTAGTCGGCCGAGGTGACGGGCCAGCTGCGGTAGTGCGGCAGCACCTCGGTCTCGATGAAGGTTCGGGCGCGGCGCTGCAGGTCGCGCTGCGCCTCGGTCAGTTCGAAGTCCATGGGGGTTTCCTGGTTCAGACGGGGTTGCGGGATGGGGCGGCCGCGGCGCGGTACTGGTCGCGGATCAGGCGCTTGAGCAGCTTGCCTGTCTCGCTGCGCGGCAGCGCGGTGGCGAAGTCCACGCTGCGCGGGCATTTCACGTGCGAGAGGCGCTCGCGGCAATAGGCAATCAGCAGCGCGGCGGTGTCGTCGCCGGCCCGCGCGGGGTCTTTCAGTTCGACCACGGCCTTGACCTCTTCGCCGAAGTCGGCGTTGGGCACGCCGATCACGGCAACGTCGTGCACCAGCGGGTGTTCGAGCAGCACGTTCTCGGCTTCCTGCGGGTAGATGTTCACGCCGCCGGAGATGATCATGTTGGCGCGCCGATCGGTGAGGTAGAGGTAGCCGTCGGCGTCCACATGCCCGATGTCGCCGAAGGTCGCCCAGCCCTGCGGGGTGTGCGCCTCCCGGGTCTTGGCGACGTCGTTGTGGTACTGGAAGCGCGGGCCGCCCTCGAAGCACACCAACCCGTCGACGCCCACCGGGCATTCGCGCCCCTGGGCGTCGACAATGTGCAGCCGGCCCTGCACCGCCCGGCCCACCGAACCCGGGTGCAGCAGCCATTCCTGCGCAGAGATGACGGTGGCGCCGGCGCGCTCGGAGCCGGTGTAGTACTCCCAGATCATCGGGCCCCACCAGTCCAGCATCCGCCGCTTGACGTCGGCAGGGCACGGTGCCGCCGCGTGCAGCGCCTGCCGGTGGCAGGACAGGTCGTAGCGCCGCCGCGTCTCTTCCGGCAGGTTGAGCAGACGCACGAACATCGTGGGCACCCATTGCGAGTGGGTCACGCAGTGGGCCTCCATCGCGGCCAGCGCCCGCTCGGCGTCGAACTTCTGCATCGCCACCACGGTGCCGCCGTTGGCTAGACACCGGATCGAGAAGCGCAGGGGTGCGGCGTGGTACAGCGGCGCCGGCGAAAGGTACACGCTGTCGCCATCCAGCGCGAAGAACGAGGTCCAGCTCGCGGTGTGGACGGCCTGCGCCAGCTCGCGGTCGCCGCTCATGGCGTGGCGGATGCCTTTGGGGCGGCCGGTGGTGCCCGACGAGTAGGCGAAGTCCAGCCCGAGCGCCCGCCCGGGCAGCTCGGGCAGCGGCCCCTGAGCCACCAGGCTTTCGTAAGCCGGCGTGTCGACGAACAGCGTCTCCAGCGCGTCGCAGCGGGCGGCCTCCAGCGCGGCCAGCGTGCCGGCGAAACGGGTCTCCGCGATCAGCAGCTTCGCCCCGGAATCCTCCAGGATGTAGGCGAGTTCGCCGCTGGTCAGGTGGGTGCTGACCGGCACGTAGTACAGGCCCGCGCGCCGCGCGCCGAAACAGGCCTCGAAGTACGCCGGCCGGTTGCCGAGCAGGACAGCGATGACCTCACCTTCGGCGAGGCGCTGCGAGAGAAAGGCCGCCAGCCGGGTGGAGCGCGCGTGCAGCTCTCCGTGGGTGAGGGTGTCACCGGTCTCGGCGATGACGACGGCGGTCTTGTCCGGCCGCCGGGGTGCGGACGTGTCTGGATGGCTCATGGGTTCAATGTAGTGGCCGCCTTCATGGCGGCACATCATGAATGTGATGGATGCTCGGACGGATGTCCGCTCAATGCCGCAGGCTGACGACCAGCTTGCCCATCACGCTGCGGGACTCCATCCGCCGGATCGCCTCCGGGGCCGAGGCCATGTCGAACACCTCGGTGACCTGTGGCCGCACGCGGCGCTGCGCCCACAGGGACAGCAGCGCGTCCACGTTGCGCGCATTCGCCTCGGGTTCCTCGTTGACGAACGCGCGCCAGTCCACGCCGATGATCCGGCAGCGCTTGAGCAGGGCGAGGTTCAGCGGCATGCGGGGAATGCCCGCCGTGAAGCCCACCACGAGATGGCGGCCGCCGCGCCCCAGGCTGCGCAGCGCGGGCTCGGCGTACGCGCCGCCGACCGGGTCGAACACCACGTCGACGCCGCCCGGCGCGAGCGCCTTGAGCCGCCGGGCCAGCGCCTGCTGCGCCTCGCCCGGCGGCAAATCGGCGTCGTAGACGAGCCCGTCCGCCGCGCCGCACGAGCGGGCGAAGGCCAGCTTGGCCTCGCTCGACGCACCGGCCAACACCCGCGCGCCGGCCGCGCGCCCCAGGTCGACCGCGGCCGAGCCGACGCCACCGGCCGCGCCCAGCACGAGCAGGGTCTCGCCCGGCTGGATGCGGGCCTCGTCATGCAGCGCGTGGTAGGCCGTGGCGTAGGCGAACAGGAAGGCGGCAGCCTCGTCGGGCGGAAAGCCCGCCGGTATGCGCACGCAGCGCTCCTGCGACAGGGCGATGCGCTCGGCCATCGCTCCCCAGCCGCAACGGCCCAGCACCACGTCGCCGGCCCGAAAGCCCGACACGCCCGCGCCCACACGCTCGACGACGCCGCAGAACTCGCCGCCCGGGGCGAAGGGACGCGGGGGCTTGACCTGGTAGCGGTCGCGGATCAACAGCCCGTCCGGGAAGTTGACGCCCACCGCCTGCACGCGCACCAGCAGCTCGCCCTCCCCCGCCTCGGGCTCGGGCCGTTCTTCGAGCACCAGCATTTCCGGCCCGCCGGCGGCATGGCTCATCCAGGCTTTCATGGCTGCGGGCGCCCTCACTCGGCCTGGATGTTGAAGCGCTTGATCAGCGCGGCCCAGCGGGCCTGGTCGTCGCGCATGAGCTTGCCGAACGCCTCGGCGCCAAGGCCGGTGCCCTGGATCACCTGCGTTTCGAGCACCTTCTGCAGTTCGGGGGCGGCCAGCGCCGCGCGCACGTCGGTCTCGATCTTCGACACCACGGCCTTGGGGGTCGGCGCCGGCACGAACAGGCCGTGCCAGCCCACCATCTCGAAGCCGGGGTAGCCCAGCTCGCGCATCGTCGGCACCGTGGGCATTTGCCTGACGCGCTCGGCGCCGGTGACGGCCAGGATCTTCACCGAGTTGTCGCTGGCGCGGACCACCGCCTCGGCCGACGACAGGAAGGCCCAGTCGATGCGGTCGGACACGAGGTCGATCACCAGCGCAGGCGTTCCCTTGTAGGCCACGTGCGTGGCCTGGATCTTCTTTTCCGAGACCAGCAGCTCCGACCAGATGTGGCCCGTGTGGCCCACCCCCACCGAGCCGTAGGTGTGGCCCTTGGTGCCTTTAGCGCGGCCGTCCTGCACGAGCTGGTCCAGCGAGGCGATGGGGCTCTTGCCCGGCACCGCCAGGCCCATGGCCTGCCCGCCGATCTGGATCACGGGCGCCACGTCGACCAGCGGGTCGTACGACACGCTCTTGTAGAGCAGCGGGTTCTGGATGATGCCGGTGATGTGGTACAGGATGGTGTGGCCGTCGGCCGGGGCCTTGATGACCGACTGCGTGGCGATCATGCCGTTGGCCCCGGGCCGGTTCTCGACCACCACCGGCTGCCCCCAGGTCTTGGACAACTGGTTGGCGATGGCGCGCGCGATGGCGTCCAGGCTACCGCCGGCCTGGTAGGGCACGACGATGGTCACGGCCTTGCTGGGGAACGGCTGCGCCACGGCCCCGCTGGCGACGGCCAGGCACAGGCCGGCGACGGCCGCGCCGAAGACACGCCGGGCAAAACGTTGGATGCTTGGGATCATGCTGGTCTCCTCTTTCTTGGATGATCGGATGGATAAGGGTGAATGGATCGCCATCGGGTCTGCGCCCGTTTCCCTGGTCGCTACGGAGGGCCGGCCGTCCAGGCCGCCAGCACCTGCCGCGCGTCGGCCGCCCGGCTCGGGCGCGCGTTCGACGGGGTGGCGGCGAACCGGGGCGCCGGCGCGGGCTGCGTCTCGCCGGCCACCTCGACGAAGGCGGCACGCGATTGCAGGTGCGGGTCGCGCTGGCTCTCGGCCAGCGAGTTCACGGGCGCCACGCAGGCGTCGCCGGCCGAAAACAGCGCGTCCCAGTGCGCCCGGGGCTGCCGGCCGAACACGGCCTGCAGCGCCTGGGCCTGTTCGGCCCAGCGTGAGCGGTCGCTCGGATCGGCGAACAGGGGGTCGTCCAGCCCCAGCCTCTCCAGCAACTGGCGGTAGAACGGCGCTTCGATGGCGCCCACCGCGATGTGCCGGCCGTCGCTGCAGCGGTAGGTTCGGTAGAACGGCGCCGCGCCGTCGAGCGTGTTGCTCTGCCGGGCGTCCACCCAGCGGCCCGCGTGGCGCAGGCCGTGCATGAGCGAGAGCAGCGAGACGGCGCCGTCGCAGATCGCGCAGTCCACCACTTGCCCCGCGCCGCTCGAGCGGGCATGCACGAGCGCAGCCAGCACCCCCATGGCCAAGTACAGCGCGCCGCCGCCATAGTCGCCCACCAGGTTGAGCGGCACCACCGGATCGTCGCCGCCGACCGCGTGCAGCGCGCCGGTGATGGCGATGTAGTCGATGTCGTGCCCGGCGCTGGCGGCCCGGGGGCCGTGCTGGCCCCAGCCGGTCATGCGGCCGTACACCAAATGCGGGTGGCGGGCCAGCACTGCCTCGGGCCCCAGGCCCAGCCGCTCCATCACGCCCGGCCGGAAGCCTTCTAGCAGCACGTCGGCGCAGGCCAGCAGGGCCATGGCGTCCTGCCGCTGCCCGGGCTCGCGCAGGTCCAGCGTCACCTGGGTGCGGCCGCGCAGGGTGGCGCCCCGCTCGCGCTCGGCATGGCCGGGCCGCCGCACGCGCACGACGTCCGCACCCATGTCGGCCAGCAGCATGCCGGCGAACGACACGGGACCGAGGCCGGCGATTTCGACGACGCGCACGCCGTGCAGCACGCCTTGCGCAGCAACTGGTTTCATGCGCCCAGTCTAGGTGGCGGCCTCCCGTCGGGTATCACATATGTGATGATTCGAACCACCCGATCTCAGTGAAATCCCTGATCCGATGACACGCAGCCACGAACTCACCGCCAGCCCCGATTCGACGGAGAACCCGACGGTCAAGTCGGCCCGGCGCGTCCTCGAAATACTCGAGTACTTCGCCCAGGGCGTGCCCCGGGCCACCGTGATGCAGGTGGCCAACGCCCTGGCGTTCCCGCAATCGAGCACCTCCGCCCTGCTGTCCAGCCTGGCCACGCTGGGCTACCTGCGCTTCGAGGCCGCCGACCGCAGCTACTCGCCCACGCTGCGCGTCATGCTGCTGGGCTCGTGGCTGCAGGACGAGCTGTTCGGCCAGGGCAGCCTCGTCGCCGTGATGGAGCGGCTGCGCCAGCGCACCGGCCACACGGTGATGATCGGGCTGCGCCAGGGCATCCACGTGCGCTTCATCCTCAGCCTAGCCGGCCGGCACGCCGAGGGCATCCGCTACCCGGTCGGCGTGCTGCGGCCGGTGTGCCGCTCGGCCGTGGGCAAAATCCTGTTGTCGGCGCTGTCCGACGCGCAGGTGCTCAGGATCGCGCGCCACGCCAACGCCGAGGAAGACCCGGTCAACCGGGTCTCGACGCGCGAGCTGCTGGAGGAAATGGCCGCCATCCGCCGCCAGGGCTGGGCCCGGTCGGTGGATTACCCGCTGCCCAACCGGGCCACGCTCGCCGTGGCGCTGCCGGCGCTGAAGAACCAGCCCCCCATGGCCCTCATCGTGGGCGCCCGCAAGGACATCATGCTCAACAAGCACGCGAGCTTCCTGGCCGAACTGCAGGAGGCCTGCCGCCTGGTGGTCAACGCGCAAGGTTTGGCACTGTGATGTCAGCCAGCCCCATCGCCAACGCCGCAACACCCGGCCTATCCGCTCGCGTCAGCACCCAGCCCAATCAAAAACCTCACTCCACCGCCAGCCAGCCCCGGAAGCCCCGCACCGCGTAGTACGACTGCGCGCCGTTGTGGTAGATAGACACCCGCCCGTAGCGGCGGTCGCCGAACAGCGCGCCGCCGCGCGAGCGCACGTCGCCGGGCGTCTCCAGCCAGCTCGATGTCTTGGTGTCGAAGTCGCCGAAGCGCTGCAAGGCGTGGTACTGCGCCTCTGTGAGCAGGCGCACGCCCATGGCGGCGGCCATCTCCTGCGCGCTGCCCTGCGGCTTGTGCGCCTTGCGGGCCTCCAGCGCCTCGCGGTCATAACAGACGTTGCGCCGCCCCGTCGGGCTCTCGGCCGCGCAATCGCAGAAAACCAGCCGCCCCCGGCCACCGCCGCCCCCTGCCTCGCCCAGGTCGACCACATCGGGCTCGCCGCCGCTGGCCTCCATCGCCCGCAAGGCACGCAGGGCCTGCGTATCGGCTTCGAGCCGCGCCGCCACCGCCGCCCACCCCAGCCCGGGGTGGCGGGGCATGTGCCGCTCGAAACGCGCCTTCAACGCCTGCAGCAATTCTTCGCGTTCATGGCCTGTCATGGTGAGCCATCATGAAAGCCCGGGCTCGATCAGTCAACCGGGAAGGACCGTGCGGAAGCACTCTGTAACTGGATCACCGTGCCATCAGCGCGAACACACCCCAGCCCAGGTATTCCCGCGTGTAGGTGGCGTAGCGCACGGGCTCCGAGGTCAGTTGGGCGCGAACCTCTGCGGCCAGCTCGTCGCCGGGGTGGGCCTCCAGCCACCGGCGCATGGTGAGCCATTTGGCCGCCTCGTACCGGTCCCAGCCGTCCTGGTCGGCCAGCACCATTTCCACCACGTCGTAGCCCAGGCGGCCGAACGACGCGAGCAGCTCGGGCAGCACGAGAAAGTCGGCCACCGCGCCGGCAAGACACCCCTTGGCCACCTCTTCCGAGGGCGGCAACTGCCGCCAGTAGGGCTCGCCGATGAGGATGACCCCGCCGGCGCGCAGGCTGCGCGCCAGCAGCCCGATGGTGCCGGCCACGCCCCCGCCGATCCAGGTGGCCCCGACACAGGCCGCCACATCGGCCTTCTCGCCAGCAACATAACCCGCCGCATCGCCATGGATGAACGCGACCCGGTCGGCGACGCCGAGTTCTTCGGCGCGGCGTTGCGCCTGCTCGCTGAACAAGCGGCTCATGTCGACGCCGGTGCCCACGATGCCGTGGTCGCGCGCCCAGGTGCACAGCATCTCGCCCGAACCGCTGCCCAGGTCGAGCACCCGGGTGCCGGCTTCCAGGCGCAGCGCCGCACCGAGCGTGGCGAGCTTGTCGGGCGTGATCGGGTTGTGGATGCGGTGCGCGCTCTCGGTGATGTTGAAGATGCGGGGGATATCCATGGCGGTGGTAGCAGTGAAAATAACCGCGGTCAGAAAGTGACCACCACGGAGGCGGCGTAGAAAGCCTGGCTGGCCGGCAGATCCCGCACCACCAGTTGGATGTGGTCGATCAGGCGGCCGCGATGCAGTTCCTGGGTTTCCATGTCAAATGCTCCTTCCCGTTATGCCGCCTGCGGCTGGCTGTGCCACCAGATACGCGCCTGCGAACAAAGCCCCGCGCTGAGCCGCGCCTGAAGGATGCCGTCCAGCACCATGCGGGGCAGCGGCTCGCCAGGCTGGCGGGCGACCAGGTTGGTGCCGGTCGACCTGGCCCAGATCTGGAACAACTCCTCCGAAGCCACCTGATAGGTGACATGCCAGTGCGCGACACCGGCCGCCGGCGTGTCCGCCAGCACCTCGAAGAACAGGCGCACATCTTCCTGCAACTGCACGCGCTTCCAATACTCGACCAACTGCGCCGTGCCGCGCTGCACCTGGAACGGGGTGTTGTGGTATTCGCCGTCCGGGTGGAACAGCGCGGCGAACATGGCCGGGTCGCGCTGCTCCCAGGCAGCCTTGTAGCCTTGCATGAATGTCTGGATGGTCATGAGATGCTCCTCAATGGTGGGGCAACAACAATGAATGGCCGTCAGTCCGCATGACCCAGCGGGCGCCTTGACCGCCACGCGTGAATCAACCCGGCCTGGAAGAACAGCACGGGAAGCTCGAAACCGCCTGACGCGATCATCGCGGCGATCCTGCCCGGCGGCAGAACCGCCACGTCGCTGGCATAGGCCTTGCGCATGCGCTCCATCGCCTCGGGTGACACATCCGATGCCGCCATCATGTTCATCCAGGCACGAAGCAACACCTCATATTCGGGCGACGCCACATCCGACGCCAGATCGGCGCTGGCCAGCATGCCGCCGGGCCTGAGCTTCTCGGCGATCTGCCGGAAGAATGCCGAACGCTCCTGCGGGTCGAGGATGAACTGAGACACCAGAAAGCAAGTGGCCGCGTCGTGCGGCTCGACGGCGGCAGCAAGCGTATCCAGGTACCCCTCATGGAAATGGCAGCGTGGTGCGAACCCCTCGTCTGCCGCGCGTTGCCGGCAAATATCGAGCATGGGGCCGGAAGGCTCCACCGCCGTGAACCGCCATGCCGGATGCCGCTGGGCAAGGTGTGCCAGCTCCGCTCCCGTCCCCACACCAACGCAGAGAATCCGCGCATCGGCAGGCAGTTCGGCGAACAAGGATTCCAGCAGAAAGTACAGGCACTCCTTGATCGGCGCCGTCTTGGCCCACTGCGCGTCGTAGCTGGCGGCCTGCTGGTCGAAGATGGCTTTGATTTCGTTTTGCCTCATCCTTGCCTCTTTTCGCCTGACATGAGAGGCGCTTGCGGGCCATGGGCCGGAAAGCATCTTCTCGACAGAAGGGTTGGGCCTCACGCGGGGTGAGCCGAGAACCGAACACCTAGCGCGCGCGCGACCTTTAGGATGGTGTCAAGGCGCGGCTTTGCCCCAGGCGCCAGCGCTTTGTAGAGGCTCTCCCGGCCAAGCCCTGCATCTTTGGCAACCTGTGCCATGCCCTTGGCGCGAGCGATATCGCTCAGGGCCAGGAGAAGAAGATCGGTATCTTCTGTTTCCAGAACCGCCGTCATGTACTCGGCAATGGCGTCCTCGTCTGTGAGGTAGCGAGCCGCATCAAACGGAAGGAGTTTTGCCTTGGCTTTGGAAGTGGTCATCATTCAAGCTCCAACTGCTGCAAGATCTTCTGGGCTCGCTTGATATCTCTTGCCTGGGTTGACTTGTCACCGCCAGCGAGCATGACGATGAGGATGTTCTGGCGTTTCGTGAAGTACAGGCGATAGCCTGGCCCGAATGCGATACGCATTTCCGATACTTCACCACCGACGGTTTTCCAGTCGCCAAGGTTTCCAGCTTCGGCCAGCCGTAGCCTTGCGACGATGCGCAACTGCGCCTTGACGTCTTTCAAGCCATCGAGCCAGTCTTGGAACGCTTGCGTCTGACGTACCGTGAACATCGGCACATCGTATCCATATGGATACGAATGTCAAGTTGCTGTATCCCGTCAAGAACCTGGCTCAACTCCCGCCAGGGGTTCATGGAGCAACGCACCGCCACGCTCAACCGCATCCGTGGCCTGCTCAGCCGGTCGCCCACCGGGACGAGCGCGCCCAGCGCCTGATGCGCCTGTCCGGCGTGGGTGAGACCACCGCCACCTGCCTTCTGGCCATGATCGGCAACAGGTTTCGACCTGTGCGGGGTGTGATCGATTAATTCAAGGGCGGCTTAGAGCGGGTTTTTGCACAGCCTCAACCCCCAGGTTAACCGGCGCCGGAGCCCGTAACAGGCCGTTGAAAAATCCCCCGTCGACGCCCGCGTCTGCCGCTACGATCTGAAGCCATCCGCGAACGACCCAGACGAGGACGATGAGAGGCAACCAAGACTTCCAGGGGGCGATGTTCAGCTAC
>Ga0265293_10006595_pt1 | contig 18470 bp, 17 predicted proteins | sample Munlanlewell138R_FD_192505 | JGI IMG/M metagenome (GOLD analysis project Ga0265293, IMG submission 192505) | Leachate microbial communities from a municipal landfill in Southern Ontario, Canada - Leachate well 138R | ecosystem: Engineered > Solid waste > Landfill > Unclassified | place: Canada...
CCTTCCTCGCGTCCTCCATCAGTTTTCTGGATTCCTCTGCGGCTTCAGTCCGGATTGACTGGGCTTCCGCCTCCGTCTCTTTGATATCCAGCACTTTCTCGATTGCCAATCAAATTCCCTCCTTACCCTATGACGCGTAGATGCCCGAAAATAAAACAGGAACGATCCCGCCACGTGCGTCTCGTCGGTTTCTTCCTGTCCTCATCTTGTCTGCTCTCTTATGTTGCCATCGTTAAAATTATAGCAAGAAATAGCCTCGCTTGCAAGAATGGCAATAGAAAAACAGGAATTCCGATGTTATTTCGCCTGATTCAAAACATTTTATGGCGAACGCGCATCAAACGGGGGAGCCTGCGACTTTTCGTTTCAGATTCTACGAAGAAACGGCAAAATACGATATAAATTAATGCTCCCTTCGGCCAGAATCACCGCCGGACCTCCGACTTGAATGCGGATATCTCCCTGTCCGACCGACAGGCGCGCCCGGACCTCCGACGGCCGGCCCATGGCTTCGCCCTGCAGAAACACGAGGCTGTCCCCGTCACCGATCAATTCTTTCCGGTACAGGTAATACGTCAGCGCTCCGTTTGCGGTCCCCGTGGCCGCCTCTTCGTCGATGTCGTACAGCGGTGCGAAGTTTCTGCAGTGCAGCACCGACGGGTCGTCCGTCCGGCAGAACGCGTGCACGCCGGTTACGCTGTAGCGCTCCGACAGCGCCGACAACGCCGGAAAATCAGGACGGATCGCCGCAAGAGCCTCTGTGCCGCTCACCGCCAGCATGATGTCCGGAAGGCCGGTCGATACCAGCTCGGGAAAGAGAGGCGTGCCGTCCGCTTCCGGCACGACGGCCTCGATGCCCATCACGCCGTACAGCTCGTCGAGCGCAGCCTTCCCGTCGATAACACCGAGCGATTTGGCTTCGCCCATTTCCATAAATACGGACTTCCCGAAGATGTCGATGGCGAGCGCACCGGCCTTTGTCCGCGCAATGCAGGGGATTCCGCTGTCGATATGGCCTTCTTTGTTCAGCACATAAAACGAAGCGATTGTCGCGTGGCCGCACAAGTCGACTTCGGCAGCCGGCGTAAAGTAGCGGACTTCGAATTCGTTGCCGCCGAGCGTCCGGATGAACGCCGTCTCCGAGTAGCGGAGCTCCGCCGCTGTTTTTCGCATCGTCTCGTCTTCGGGAAACGGCTCGCCGTCCGGAATCAGCACCACGCCGGCCGGATTGCCGCCGAACAGATCGTCAGCAAATGCATCTACAATAAAAAATCTCATTTTAACCTCCCCGATTGTCGTCGAATCGTATATCGGCAAAACTCACAAACTTTTAAGGATTTCGACAATGCGACTGCAGGCGTGCCCGTCCCCGTAGGGATTCGCCGCTTTCGCCATGGACGCATAGGCCGCATCGTCGCAGAGCAGCTCTTTTGTAAGCCGGTAAATATCGGCGCGCTCCACGCCCGCCAGCTTAACGGTGCCGGCTTCGACGGCCTCCGGCCGCTCGGTCTCTTTGCGCACGACGAGCACCGGCTTGCTGAGCGCAGGAGCTTCTTCCTGCATACCGCCCGAGTCTGTGATGATCAGGTGCGATCGGGCCATCAGGTGGACAAACGGCAGATACGTAAGCGGCTCGATCAGGTGGACGTTGTCCATGCCGGCCAGGTGCTTGCGGGCCAGCTCCTGCACGACCGGGTTCAGGTGCACGGGATAGACGATTTCGACATCGGCAAACTCGCGGGCGATGTCCGCGATGGCGCCGAAGATGTTGTCCATGCGCTCGCCCTGGTTTTCTCTCCGGTGGCACGTGACGGTGATGACCCGCTTCGTCGCAAAGTCGAGGCTGGCCAGCGGCTCTTCCTCGAATGTATACGGCCGGTCCGCAACCTGTAAAAGCGCATCGATGACCGTGTTGCCGGTTACGAAGATCCGGTCGGCGGCGATGCCTTCGCGCAGCAGATTGTCCCGGTTGCGGGGCGTCGGGGCGAAGTGAAGGTCGGCGATGTGGCCGGTGAGCACGCGGTTGATCTCCTCGGGGAACGGCGAGTAGCGGTCATAGGTCCGGAGTCCGGCCTCGACGTGTCCCACGGGGATGCGCTTATAAAAACAGGCGAGCGCCGCGGCAAACGTCGTGGACGTGTCGCCGTGGACGAGCACCCGGTCGGGGCGCTCTTTTTCCAGAACTTCCTCGAGGCCCGCGAGCACGCGCGACGTGATCATGGAGATCGTCTGGCCGGGCTGCATGATGTCCAGGTCGTATTTGGGCGTCAGCCCGAACAGCTCCAGCACCTGGTCGAGCATGCTGCGGTGCTGCGCGGTGACGCACAGGACGGATTCGATGCCCGGCTCGCGCTCCAGCGCGCAGACAAGCGGTGCCATTTTAATCGCTTCCGGCCTCGTGCCAAACACGGTCATGATCTTCATACATCCTCCTCCGGTGTCTCTGTTGCGTCTCTATTATATATGTTTTCGTTTTGCGGATTTTTCTGCGGCGAATCGACCGCTGCCGTTTCCGACCCGACGTCCACGATGCCGATGCCTAAAAAGATTACGATCAGGCTGAAGGCGACCAGAAGGAGCGCCATCGCTTCCAGTCTCATGTCGGAGCTCCAAAGGATGCCGGACACGCCTGCGATGATGCTGATGGAGTACAAAGCGAGCACGGTCCGGCGCTGACCGAACCCCATCGCCATGATGCGGTGGTGCAGGTGTCCGCGGTCGGCCTGCATAATCGGCTGCCGGTTGACCATGCGCCTTGCGATGGCAAACAGCGTGTCGAAGATCGGAAGCGCGAGGATCATCACAGGGATGACGGTGGCAAACAGCGTCGTCCCCTTCGTCGGCGTGTCGCCCGCCAGCGATACGCTCGCCAGCATAAACCCGAGGAGCATCGATCCGCCGTCACCCATAAAAATTTTCGCGGGGTAAAAATTGAAGACCAGAAAGCCCATCGTCGCGCCGGCGACGGCCAGGATGATACCGGCGGTTTCCGGCCGGCCCCTCAGGACCGACGTATAGGCCACCGTCAGGCAGGCGATGCACACGATGCCTGCCGCCAGTCCGTCGAGGCCGTCGATCAGGTTGATCGTATTGGTGATGCCGACGATCCAGAAGACGGTCACCGCCAGCGAGAGCCACAGCGGAAATGCGATATAGTCCGGCCCGACGGGGAGCAGGTTCATCATGCCCCGGATCTGCACGCTGAACACGAACGTGATGAGCGCGCAGGCGATCTGCCCGGCCAGCTTGACGGGCGGGCTGATGCAGCGGATGTCGTCGACGACGCCGAGCAAAAATATGAGAGTACCGCCGCAGAAGATGCCGAACAGCTGCTCGTTCCACGGGAGCATGCGGAGGAAGGATACAAAAATCCCTGCGTAGATCGCGAGGCCGCCGAGCCGTGGAATCGGCCGGCAGTGCACCCGCCGTCCGTCGCAGGGTATGTCCATCGCCCCGATGCGGGGGGCGAGCCGTATGACGAGCGGCGTGAACGCCGCCGTTACTAACGCTGCTATAAAGAACGTTGCCAGCAGTGGTTTCATTCGCCCGCATCCCCCATCACGTCGACTTGGATACCGGCTTCTTTCAGCATCTGATCCGACAGCTCGTCCGGGTAGGCTTCCCGTATCACGATGCGCCTGATGCCGGCGTTGATGAGCATTTTAGCGCAGATGACGCAGGGCTGTGTCGTGCAGTACAGCGTGCCGCCTGCGATGCTCTGCCCCAGGTAGGCCGCCTGGATGATGGCGTTCTGCTCGGCGTGGAGGCCGCGGCACAGCTCGTGCCTCTCTCCGGAAGGAACGTTCAGCTCCTCCCGCAGGCAGCCGCGCACATCGCAGTGTTCGATGCCGACGGGAACGCCGTTGTAGCCGGTGGCCATGATGCGGTTATCGAGCACGATCACGGCGCCGACGCCTCTGCGCAGGCACGTGGAGCGCTTGCGCACGACCTCGGCCATCTCCATAAAGTATTCGTCCCACGCGGGGCGCGTAAGCGTATCTGTCTTCATCGCTGTCTTTCTCCGTTTGCGCTTAATAAAACACTTCTTCGAGATACAGACCCTGCGGCGGCGCCGTGTGTCCGGCGCTTTGGCGGTCTTTGCTTTCGATGATGGAAATCATGTCGTCCGGATCGCGCCGACCCAGCCCGATCTCGGCGAGCGTCCCGGCGATGTTTCGAACCATGTGGTACAGAAATCCGTTGCCTTCGATGTCGATGTACACCTCGTCGCCCTGCCGCGCCACCGTGCAGGAATCGATGCGGCGCACCGTCGATTTCTGAGGGTTTCCGCCGGCAGAGAGAAAGCACCGAAAGTCCTTTTCGCCGGGCAGATGCGAGGCAGCCTGCTGCATCGCTTCGCAGTCGAGCGGATCCGCAATCTGGTAGCATTGATTTCTTAAAAAAATATCCGGCTTCTCTGCATTTCGAATCCGGTACCGGTAGCGCTTGCCCTTGGCATCGTAGCGCGCATGGAACGCAAGCGGCATTTCCACGGCCGAAACGATCCCGATCTCGCCCACGCGCTCGAGGCGGCTTTGGGCAAGCGCATCGTTTGCGGCGCGGAGGAGACCCTCAGGCGGTATGCCCGTGCTGCAGGTAAAATTCGCCGACTGCCCGCGGGCGTGCACGCCCGCATCCGTGCGGCTGGCAGCCGTAAGCTCCACCGGCATCCGGCACAGGTCCGACAGAAGCTCTTCGAGTGCGCCGCACACCGTCCGGGCGGCCGGCTGACGCTGCCACCCGGAAAAACCGGTTCCGTCGTATGCGATGATCAGCCAAAAATTTCTTTCGTTCGCCATATCGCATTATTTTACCATAGGGCAACGCCCCGATACAAGGAGCGAAGCCTTCTAAAGCATGCAGAAGGCGACAGAGCATGCTGCCGCCTTCTATTGTTATTTATACTTTCCGAAACTATCCGTGCGCAATGCGCACCTTATCTGCTGTTAAGACGGAGATTGCGCTTTGCTACTTGCTTCCAAACACGCTGCGGATCCGCTCGACTCCGGCTGCGATTGTATCTTCCTCCTGGGCGAACACCATGCGCAGATAGCCTTCACCGGCGTCGCCGAACGCCGTGCCCGGGATCGTAACGACCTGGACTTTGTCCAGCAGCATCATCGCCAGCTCTTGGGACTTCATGCCGGTTCCCGTGATGTTAGGGAACGCGTAGAACGAGCCGCCCGGCATCGCGCAGGAAAACCCTTTAATCGTGTTGAGCCCGTTGACGAGCACATCTCTGCGCTTTTCGTAGGCACGCGTCATCTCCCACACGACATCCTGAGGTCCGTTGAGCGCTTCAGCCGCCGCAACCTGCACAGCGGACGTCACGCTTGAACCCATGGATTCCTGCAACAGGCTCATCTGCTCGCGCACTTTGACGGGTGCGATGATGTAGCCGATGCGCCATCCGGTCATCGCGTACGACTTCGAGTGGCTGTTGACGGTGATCGCGTGGTTTTCCATGCCGGGAAGCGATGCGATGCTGCAGTGCTTCCGGCCGTCGAACAGAATCGTTTCGTACGGTTCGTCGGACACGATGACGATGTCGTGCTTCTTGGCGATTGCGGCGATCTGTTCGAGGTCTTCTCTCTCCAGGATCGCACCGGTCGGGTTGCACGGCGAGTTGATGAGAATCGCCCGCGTCTTCGGCGTAATCGCCGCTTCCAGCGCTTCGGCCGTGATGCGGAAGCCGTCCTTTTCGTACGTGTCCACCACGACGGGGACCGCTCCGGGCAGGCAGATGTACTGGTGGTAGTTCGGAAAACAAGGCGAGTGGATGATCACTTCGTCGCCCGGATCCAGAAGCGTAAAGAACGTGAGCAGCAGGCCGGCTCCGGCGCCGAATGTAATGTGCACATTGTCCGCCGTGCAGTCGATACCATTAAATTCTTTCGCCTTCTTAGCTACGGCCTCCCGGAAGACTGGCAATCCCTGGGCCGACACGTAGTGCGTGTAGCCGTCGTCAAACGCCTTTTTAACAGACCCGATGACATTTTTCGGCGTGTCAAACGCGGTATCACCGAGACCGAAGCTGATGACATCGTCGTACTTTTCGGCTAGGTTAAACATGGCCCTTATGCCCGACGGGGGCATGGACAGGATCTGGCTGTTGAGCTTCATGGGTTCCTCCTCCCTTTCGCGCGGGTCTTGCGGCACCCGGCGTCGCGATTCAGCGATTGATATGCAATAAACCGATCAGTCTTTTTTCCATGAGCTCTTGAGCCCGACAATCTGGTTGAACACAGGATCGCCGGGTTTGCTCAGCACCGTATCGACGATGTAATAGCCGTTGCGGAAGAACTGGAACCGCTCGCCGGCTTCGGCGTCGTGCAGGGAAGGTTCGGCTTTCCCGACGACATCTTCTCTCGAGTGCGGGTCGAACACCTGCTGACCGGTCTCTTCGTCCGGATACGACAGGTAGCCGTACTGGCGAACCGGAATGTCCACTGCCGTCTTTGCGTCGACCCAGTGGATGGTCCCCTTCGGTCTCCTCTCGTCGAACCCGCTGCCGCTCTTCGTCGCCGGGTCGTAGGTGCAGAGAATCTCCGTAATATTGCCGTTCTCGTCTTTGACGACGTCGGTGCACGTGATAAAGTATGCGCCCTTGAGCCGCACTTCGTTGCCCGGATACAGGCGGAAGTACTTCTTCGGCGGAATCTCCATAAAGTCTTCGCGTTCGATGTACAGTTCGCGCGAGAACGACACCATGCGCTCGCCCATACTATCGACGATGGCGTTGTTCTCGACGGGGAGCATTTCCTGCTTGTCTTCCGGATAATTTGTAATCGTGACCTTGACCGGATCCAGCACGACCATGCGGCTTTCGACGCGATCCTTTAAATCGTCGCGCACGAAGAACTCGAGCATGCCCATCTCGACCTGGCTGTTCGCTTTGGCGATGCCGATCGCGTCGCAGAATGCCCGGATAGCTTCCGGCGTATACCCTCTGCGTCTGATTCCGGCGATGGTGGACAGCCTGGGATCATCCCAGCCCTCCACGCCGCCTTCGGCGACGAGGCGTTTAATATTTCGCTTGCTCATAATCGTATTGGAGATGTTGAGCTTGGCGAACTCGATCTGCTGCGGCGGCTCGGGCCAGTCGAGGCTTTCCAGTACCCAGTCGTAGAACGGGCGGTGATCCTCGAACTCGAGCGTGCACAGCGAGTGCGTAATCCCTTCGATCGCATCCTCGAGCGGATGCGCATAGTCGTACATCGGGTAGATGCACCAGTCGTCGCCTGTGTTGTGGTGCGTCGCATGCAGCACGCGGTAGATGACGGGATCCCTCATGTTGATGTTCGGCGACGCCATATCGATCTTGGCGCGAAGCACGATGCTGCCGTCCTCGTATTTCCCTGCGCGCATGTCCTTGAACATCTGCAGGCTCTCTTCGATGGGACGGTCGCGGTACGGGCTGTTTGTGCCGGGTTCCGTGAGCGTACCTCTCGTCGAGCGGATTTCGTCCGATGTAAGTTCACATACATATGCCTTATCGTCTTCGATGAGACGGATGGCGCATTCGTACATCGTCTCAAAGTAGTCGGATGCGTACAGAAGCTGATCCCATTCGAATCCGAGCCAGTGGACGTCTTCCTCGATCGAGTTTACGAATTCCTCGTCTTCCGCGAGCGGATTTGTATCGTCGTACCGGAGGTTGCACGTGCCACCGTATTTTTTAGCCGTGCCGAAGTTGAGACAGATCGACTTCGCATGACCGATATGAAGGTAGCCGTTGGGCTCCGGCGGGAACCGCGTCATGACCGGCCGGCTGTACTTTCCTTCTTCCAGGTCTTTTTCGATGATCGCATGGATGAAGTTCGTGCCGCCTTCGTTCGCCGGTTCCGATCCGCTTCCGGCCTTCAAAATATCGTCTGCCATGTTTGCCTCCTCCTCAAAAAATGGAAACATTGATAATAGGTGAATAGTGAGTAATATTATAGCTTATGGCGGCTCATAATGCAAAATTATTTGGAAACTGAAAATATTTTGCCATTTTCCGCTAAAAACCTTGAATTTTGATAAAACTTTTGGTAAAGTATCGATGAACTGGCGGCTTTAGCGTCGGAACGCGATTATTGTTTGAAATAATTTGTATACAATTTAGAAAGAGGTGCTGACATGGCTTTAGACATTATCGACGTCAAAATCCTGGAGGTTTTGCAGGTCAATTCCCGCGTATCCATCTCCGAGCTTTCCAAACAGGTCAACCTGTCGCTCTCCGCCGTAAGCGAACGGCTAAAGAAACTGGAAAACAGCGGTATCATCGAGCAGTACACGGCCATCCTGAATGCGGCGGCCATGGAAAAAGAGCTGTCTGTCATCATGATGATCAGCCTGGAGACCCCGGACCAGACCGAAGAATTCAACACGTTTATCGAGGCGGCCGACGAGGTCCTGGAGTGTCATTACATCACCGGGGAGTTCGACTATGTGCTCAAGATCACGACAGAAAATACGACTTCGCTCGAGCGGCTCATGAACAAGATCAAGGGCATTTCCTGCATCAAGCACACGCAGACGAACGTCATCCTCTCCAGCGTTAAGCAGCGCTACAGCGTCGCACCGGTGGAGTCCAGATAGAGACACGACATTATGCAGAGCTCAACACATAGCATGCAATAACGCATAAACGCGGGGAGAATGCACCCCGCGTTTTATTTGTTTCGCCTCTATGTCGCATCAGCTGCACCTGTCCTGCGGCCGGTGTTCGTACACCCCGCGCGTTCTACACATCCAGCGAATACTTTTGCGAATACTCGATAAAGTTCTTTTCGAATTCCGGATCGTTGCCGCTCTTGACCGCTTCGGCGTAGGCGTGCGCATCCTGATGACCCATCTTCATGTTGAGCACGGCGATGGCGAGGTTGGAGCAGTGGTCGGCGATTCTCTCGAGGTTGTTGATGAGGTCTGCGTGCGCAAACCCGTACATCAGATTGCACTCGCCCGCCTGCAAGCGGTCGATGTGCCTTTTTTGTATTTCATCGACCATGTTGTCGATCACCTCTTCGAGCGGTTCCACGAGGATGGCCTGCGCACAGTCGTCTTCGTTGTAGGCCTTGATCGTCACATCCAGAATCTCCCGCACGGCTTCGGTGAGCACCTCGAGCTCCTGGTTGGCCTTATCCGAAAACACGATGTCCTTTTCGTGCAGCTCCAGCGCGACGGCGGCGATGTTCACCGCATGGTCACCGATCCGCTCCAGGTCTCCGATGCCGTGGAGCAGCTTCCCTACATAGAGACTGTCCTGCTCCGAAAGCTCTCTGGCCGCGACCTGAACGAGATACGAGCCGAGCTTGTCTTCGGAGGTGTCCAACTGATTCTCGATGTCCTCGATTTCGTCGGCTTTGCTCTGACTGTAATTGTAGATGAGGCGCAGCGCATTTTTTACGTTGTCGCGGGCGAGGTTTGCCATTTTAGCGACGAGGTTTTCGCACTCGCGAATCGCAACCGATGGCGTCTGCAAAAGACGCTCGTCCAGAAAAGCATACGTGTCCTTGGAGCGATCGTCGGGGATAATGCGAATCGCGAGCCTTTCGAGCTGTTTGGGAAACGGAAGCAACAGCAACGTGGTAATCAGGTTGAATGCACTGTGACAGACAGCAATCCATACGATATTGATCGGTTTGTCGATAAAGGAAAACCGGACGATGCTATGCGCTCCGTAAAACGCGACCATACAGAATATCGCCCCGATGACGTTAAACGCAACGTGAACTGCGGCAACCCGCTTGGCAGACCGGTTTGTACCGATGCTGGAAAGAGCCGCCGTGGCGCTCGTGCCGATGTTCAGCCCCATGATGACCGGGATAGCCATGCCGAACGTAATCGTCCCCGTCAGGGACAGCGCCTGCAGAATACCCACGGACGCGGCAGAACTCTGAATGATGCCCGTAAAGACCGCGCCGAACAGGAGTCCGAGCAGCGGGTTTTGAAACGCACCGAGGTACTTCGAAAAATCGGGCATGCTCGCGAGCGGACTCACAGCATCTCCCATCAGCTGCATGCCGTACATGAGCACGGCAAAGCCGACGAATATGCCGCCGAGATCCTTGTGGCGACTCCGCTTGGATACCATGATGAGCAAAATACCGACAAAGGCGACGATCGGCGAAAAACTCGACGGCTTGAGCAATCGCAAAAAGAAATTTTCGCTCTGGATGCCAGCCAGGCTCAGAATCCAGGCCGTGAGCGTCGTGCCGACATTTGACCCGAGGATGGCCCCCACGGTCTGTCCGAGCTCCATGATACCTGAGTTGACCAGGCCCACCAGCATGACCGTCAGCGCCGATGAACTCTGGATGGCGATGGTGATGCCCGCACCCAGCACCAGCCCCTTAAGCGTGCTGGACGTCATGCGCTTGAGCGTCTGCTCCAGCTTGCGGCCTGCAACTTTCGTGAGGCCCGCGGACATGACGTGCATGCCGTACAAGAAGAAGGCGAGGCCTCCGAGCATTGAAATCAGATTAAAAATATCCATTGACTCTCCCTAAAAAATGACAGCCCTTTCGGGCTGCCATACCGCTTGGCACCCCCAGGTGGAATCGAACCACCAACAAAGGTTTAGGAAACCTCCGTTATATCCGTTTAACTATGGGGGCCTGTTGTCGATCCTCTGAGCAACTCTTTCAATTATGAATTAGAAAAAGATTTGCGTCAAGAAAAATATCGGATTGTTATCGTAGATCCGGATCGCATACGTCGATTCGTACAGTTGATCCAGCAGCAGGCCGGCCTTGAAAAAATTCGCAATCGGCAGGAAGAACGCCAGCAGCACGCAGATGACCAGCGCACCTCTCGCCGCGCCGAACACCATGCCCAGCACCCCGTCGGACAGCGCGATGAGACCGCTGCGCTTTTTCTTGCTGAACGCGATCGTAATCAGGAAGAACACCAGGCGGATACACAGGATGATGCACAGCAGCGCGAGCAGCGTGATGACGATGTCGATCAGGTTTTCCACCGCCCGACTCTGCACAACGCTGGCTGCATCGGAGACGTAGTCCTTGAGGACATCCGGCACGCCGTTGAGCACTTCGCTCGCAGAAGCCGACTGGCTGAGCCGTTCGGAAAGCGTCGTACGCAACCCGTCCTCGATGCCGGTGTTAGCTCGCAGAAAAGCGGCCACCATCGGAGTCCACACAAACCCCAACACGACGGCGAGCACCCAGCCGATCGTATGCAAAAACGACTCCGTAAATCCTCTGCGGTATCCCGAGTATAATGAAAGCAACAGTATGAGGCCCAGGGCGATGTCCAGTAACACGCACGCTCTCCTTTCGTCATTCCAACTGCATCTCAATTTTACCAACGCTCTCCCCAAATAGCAACCCGCTTGCGGGAACTCGTTGAAAACAAACTGACGCTGTGGTATCATGAAGCGTACATTTTGCACATTATGACAACGAGGTCGATATGGACGAAGCCACGCGCTACATGGGCATCGCATTGGAAGAAGCAGAGGCTGCGTTCCAGGAAGGCGAAGTCCCCGTCGGGGCCGTCATCGTAAAACAGGGAACGATCCTCTCCCGCGCCCACAATGCCGTGGAACGGAGCAAGGATCCCACGGCGCATGCAGAGATGCTCGCCATCCGCCGCGCCGCCGAAGTGCTGGGAGGCTGGAGACTGTCCGGCTGCGATCTGTACGTAACCGTCGAGCCCTGCGCCATGTGCGCAGGCGCCATCGTGCTCGCCCGGATCGAGCGCCTGTACATCGGCACCCCCGATCCGAAGAGCGGAGCCTGCGTGTCGCTCCACCAGCTCGCAACCGATCCGAGGCTCAACCACCGGGTCGAGCTGTTTACAGGCATCCTGGAGCAGGAATGCCGACAGCAGATGCAGTTGTTTTTCCGGCGGCTGCGCCGAGAGTGATCCCACGATATTGGAGGAATATCGCCTATGAAACGCATCATTACTTTTATAAGTATGATCCTAATCCTATCGGTTCTGTTCGCTTCTGCAGCGTTTGCAGGAACTCTGAACGTAACGGATATCACGCCGCGCGACGGCGAAGGGGGCAAGCATCCCCAGAACATGGCTGTCAAGGTGACGTTCGACCAGGACATGATGAACGAAGCGGCCATCGAGGCGAACAAAGCCTATTTCCGAATCACGGATTCGAATGGCGTCGATCAGCCGTTCGAAATCATCTACAGCGCCGACAAGTATCCGAAACAGCTCTGGCTCGTTTTGGAACAGTCGCTGGAGTCGAACATCGAATACACCGTTAAAATCCTGCCCGGCATAAAATCCGCGGAAGGCGGCGTGCTCGAAGAGGGCATGACGACTACGTTTCACACCCGCAACACGGATACGGACGGTAAAATCAGTCTCGGCCTGATGGTTGCGATGATGGTGTTTATGTTCGGCGCGACGTCGAAGGCAGCCAAAAAAGCGACGGAAAAGGAAAGCTTCGATACGTCCGGCAAAATTAAAGAAGAAAACCTCAACCCGTATAAGCTTGCCAAGATCAAGGGGATCTCGCTGGAAGAAGCGACGGCTTACGTGGAAAAGGAAAAGGCGAAAATCGCGAAGCGGGAGCGAAAGCTCGAAGAGGAGCGGCTGCGCATCGAGGCGGAAAGAGAAGCCGAGATCGCTGCGATCGAAGAAGAGCTGCTCGCTGCGGAGCGGGGAGCGGGCACGTACCGCGTTTCTGAACCGCGCTCCGTAAAAGAAGCCGGCGGACGGGTGCCGCGCTCGGTCGTCAAGAAGAACAAGGCGAAGCGCGAAGCTGCAAAGGCGGCCGTAAAAGCCGCGGAGAAGAGTCACTCCAAAAAGAAGAAGAAGAAGTAGCTTTGTAAAGATTTACTCTCTGTCCGAGATAAGTATTGGTGTGTATAACTGACCTTTTTATTCATTTTCTATGAATGCCCACAGAAAAATGAAAAGGGGCAAGGTGTATTTCAACCTTGCCCCTATGGGGTCAGTATTCAGTTCAACAAATTGGAATTGGTCTTATGGTTGGCTTTCAACAAATACACCATCAACAAGTTTGTAATAGGCAACTTCGGAGTTGGAAGAAAGCGTAACAACGAAAGTCCATTCAGAAGGAGATAGACTATACCAAGGTCTATCCACTTCGATATGTTCAAAGAGTTCTTTTGAATATGTTTGGTGCTCTTCTTCAAGTTGGGCTTTTAGCATTTCGGTGTTAGCCATTACCTTGTATTCAAGTGACGAACGGAGCATTGTGACAGACAACACTATGACCAATACAGCCATAATGCCAATAATCAGCAAAGACTTCTTTTTCATACAATCACACTCCTTTGTCAAATTGGAATTGGCTTATTTCTTTGGCTCTGCAATCTTGTCATAGATTACTTTTGTCTGCTCTGCTAAATCAATATACGCCGTGTAGCTATGTGCAGACACGCCAGTATGCCACAAATGAAAGTTTTCCTTGAAAAGGGTCTGGAGTTCTTCTTCTGTAAACGACGCTTTCAAATCGTCATTTATAACCAAACCATTTTGAACGAATAAATCGAGTAATTCTTTTGCGGGCATTTCGGATAATTCTTCGTAAGTATATGCACCGAATGCTTCATTAGGAGTAGCTTCCTTATTGTCAGAGTTCGTCTGTTCCAATATCTCAAAATAGCATTGAGGGGCATCCTCGGCTTTCATATAGTAAGTAACCCCATCAACTTTTGTCGTTGTCAGACCATTTTTTACAACAGTTCCGTCTGCATACTCGATTTCCACAGAAATGCTATTGCTGCCAGGAGCCAAAACTTTGTCATCGGCTTTTTCGTCAATAGTAAATGAGTCAAGCCAACTTGTAATCTCTGCCATGTATTTGCTCGGCACTTCAAATCCGTTTCCATTGCTGGGAAGGGTGTGGAAAGTGATACGAGCAATATTTTCTGTTTCAAAAACAGGTTTTGCCTTGTCAACTTTGTTTGTAGAACAGCCAACCAGACCCAACACACAGACCAATGCCAATAATAATGCTATGTATTTTCTCATACGGATTACCTCCTTATAAAGTTGTGTTTCTATCTATATAGACGGGGAAAACGGCAAAAAGTTCCATATCATAGCTAAATTATAGCATATTACCCCTTGTTTGTCTCATTCCAGAGACGAGAATTTACAATTTCACAACATTTTCAGATTGCTAACCTCTTCATATCAAAGGAAATAGGCTTGTATTTGAACTTGGCAAGCGGTATCTTCTTCGTCTGATTGGCTAACAGAGTGATAATATCATAGGCTTGTTCAAGATAGGTCTTGCTCTTGTTCTTCTCGACCCAATAGAACAGAGCCAAATAGTAATCAAGGAACTTTGAACTTACACCGTGATACAGATACATAAAATCACTGATGTTGTGGTGGTAGCCGTTGATATGCCCCAAATGAAATCCTCCGCTTGTATGTTTTCCGCTTGGGATTTGATTTAAGGGTATCTTGTATTTGTTGGCTACGGTTCTATATGCTCTATGGCTATCTGTAACCAAAACGGTGTCTTCGGTGAAATGGGGAACAAGGGTCTTTTCGATATGAATAGGCTGTATTCTGCCGACACAAACACTCTGCAAGAAGTGGTTGTTGTTCGTATCCACACAAGACAAACAACATACTTGCTGATTGCTGATACCTCTCTTTTTCTTCTGTTGCTCGTGTATGGTCTTTAAGACTTGAATGATTTTCTCTGTTTCCAGACCATTGATTGCATTGGAAAATCTCTCTTGTGACCTCAAATCCCCAAGTTTAACATAGTCCAACAACTCATCCTTGTTCTGTTCTTCGTTTTTAATGTACTTATGTAAGAAATCTATGTCAAATCCTTGGTTCTCAACATATTCGATTTTCTTCTCGTAACTCAAATGGGTATACGGCATTCTGCCGAGTGTAACCAAGAAGAACATAGGGTCTTTAACGTCCTTAAAAGACAGAGGATAGTAATACTCGTCACTCTCTGCTAAACTCTTGAAATCATCCTGATTGCTGACAAGCTGATGGAGGACAGAACACACCCTATGTCTGTTGTGGAGTGCGGTCTGCTTGTTGATACCGAGTTCTTTTGCTATGGTACGGCAACTCTCACCTTGTAAGGTCAACTTGATAAACTCAATCCATTTACCAACAGACAACTTGGAGCGAAAGGCAACGGTGCCGTTGGTATCGCCGAATGTCTTTCCACAGTCTTTGCAGAGGTATCTCTGTCTACCGTTTCTTGTACCGTGCTTGATAGACTTAACAGAGCCACAATGAGGGCAGACAACAGCATCCAAATCCTTGTCATTGGCATAACTTCTATGTTCCCTGCAACATTGAAAGAACACCTTTTCTTCGGTGGTCAGTTTAGGCTTTGCATTTCTTCTTGTTTGCAAAGCATTCATTAACTCTTGGATTTGTTCTTCGGTTAAGTCTGCCACGGCAATTTGTTTTTGTATATCGTTGAAATTGGAATTGAAATCAGCCATAAAAATGTCCCCCTACAAAAATTGTTTTTGTAAGGGAACATAATTATTTCTGTCAGCAAAAAACTCATTTATGCATAATCATCAGTCGAAATGTATATTTTTTGCTCACCAATACTTATATAGGACAGAGAGAAGATTTAAAACGAAAAAGCCTGTCCCGGCAGCCGGGGCAGGCTTTTCTAATATCGATTTGTGACATCCCGCAGCGGTGCGGCCGACGCTATTCGATGTAGACGTACGGCAGTCTGGAATCGCAGTTGCACGTGATGTCGTTGCCGATCGTGCCCAGCGCATCCGCGAGGTCCTCGGCACGGACTTCCAGCCCTCCGCTCTTTCCGATGATGGTCACTTCGTCGCCGAGCTTCACGTTGGGGATGTCCGTCACGTCCAGCATGCACTGATCCATGCAGATGTGGCCGGCAAACGGCGCATACTGTCCGTTGACGATCGCCCGGCCCACCTTGCTCCACGGCCTTGGAATGCCGTCGGCGTAGCCGAACCCAAGCGTCGCAATCGTGCTCGGCCGTCCCGCGATAAAGCTGCGCTCGTAGCTGACCGAATCGCCTTCCGGGATGTTCTTCAACTGGACGATGTTCGCCCGAAACGACAACACCGGCTCGATGCCTTCGACGAACGTAACTCCGCTTTGATAGCGCCCGTAGAATATGCCGCCCGGCCGGCAGAGATCGAAGTGCGAGCTGGGGCGGTCCATGGTGGCCGGACTGTTGGCAAGCGAACAGAGTTCAAACGACAGACCCCGGTCCATCAGCGCATTGCGGACGTTGTTGAACCGGTGCTCCTGCTTGTCTGTAAAACTGCGATCTGCTTCGTCCGCAGTCGCAAAGTGGGAGAAGATTCCGACGACCCGGATGCCCGGCATCTTCGACGCCTCGACAATTTCTTCGATGATTGCCGGGTCCTTGGCCTGGTATCCGATGCGCCCCATGCCGGTGTCGATCACCGCCCACACTTCGGCCGTCTTGCCGCGGCGAACCGCTTCGTCCGACAGCGCTTTTACAAACGACAAGTCGATAAATCCCGTCAGGATGTCGTATTCCAGGACCGTATCTGCAAACAGAGCCGGCGTAAGCCCCAGCATGATGACGCGCCCCTTGACGCCCATCTCGCGAAGCTCGATCGCCTCGGCCAGCGTCGAAACGCCGAACGTATGAATCCCGTTTTTCTCCATAATCCGGGCGCACTCCTTCATGCCGTGTCCGTAGGCGTTTGCCTTGACGACCCCGCACACATCGCATCCGGGCGCAACGCGCGACTGGATGATTTTTATGTTGTTTTCCAGCGCTTTCAGGTCAATTTCCACCCACGCCGGGCGGAGTCCTTCTTTATACATACCGTACCTCCTAGGATGTTCGATCTGCGATTTTTAACGATCTTGTCTTTTCAGTATACTGCTGCACCCACAGGATTACAAGACGCAACGGGCGCCGTATGCTACAATGTAGCAGGAGAAATCGCCGACGGGATATCGAAAGGAAAAATGATGAGTTACACCACACTGGTCAGCGGTGCAAGCGGCGACATCGGCCGGGCGTGTGCGCTGGCACTCGCCCGCAGAGGCGACCGCATCGCCGTTCACTGCCATACGCACCCGGATGCGGCCGAAGCGCTCGTGCAGGCGATTCGGAGCGAAGGCGGCACGGCGGAGTCGTTCCGGGCCAATCTGACGCAGCCGGAGGAGGTGCGCGCCCTGCACCGGAAAGTCGAACAGGCGTTCGGCGCCGTTACGATGCTGATTAACAACGCAGGCCTGGCCGGCGTCGCGCAGTTTCAGGATATCGAAGAGTGCGACTGGAATCGCGTGGTCGATGCCAATTTAAAGAGCGCCTACCTGCTGACGCGCGCGGTGCTTCCCGGCATGATCGCTCAGAAGAGCGGGTGTATCGTCAACATCGCGTCGATGTGGGGCCAGGTGGGCGCGTCGTGCGAGGCGCACTATTCCGCCGCGAAGGGCGGACTGATCGCCATGACGAAAGCGCTGGCGAAGGAAGTCGGCCCGTCGGGCATCCGGGTCAACTGCGTTGCACCGGGCGTCATCGAAACAGACATGATCAAAGACCTCGAAAGAGACGCCAGGGAAGCGCTGATAAACGAAACGCCCCTGCGGCGCCTGGGGCTGCCGGGGGACGTTGCCGGTGCCGTTTTATTTTTAACCGGGCCCGATGCTTCGTTTATTACGGGGCAGGTGCTCGGCGTCAACGGCGGATTTGTGATGTAAGCGATGCGCCCGGTTATTCCTGTTCGGACTGTTCCGGTTGCTCTGCGGGCGCTGTGTCCGGATTGCCGATCTGCAGATCTGCAGGGATGCTCTCTGCAAGGCTTTCCGGCAAGACGACCGTAAACTCGCCTTCAGGGTCACCCGCGGCGCCGCTGCCTTCTGCATACCCGGCTGCGGTATCCTGGCCCTCCGTATCACCGTGCACGTCTTGCGCACCGGCCTCCGGGTCGGCCGATTTTTCGCTGAAGCGCTTGTATTCGTTGTCCACTTCGCCGAACCGCTTCGGTACACGGAGGCTTCCAAGCACCGCGATCAGCACGAGCGCGATAAATCCTCCGATCAGACCCTGCAGAATGTTCCACGGGATCGACACGATCGGCGCGGTGCGGTTCCCCGTGAGGATCCACTCCGCTACATAGTATCCCGCAGCCATGAGCGCTGTCGCCAGGACGATGCCGACGATGCCGGAACGGGGGATTTTCTTTCCGTCCTCGCGCACCCGGCCTTCCGAAAACTGGATCGATACGGCAAAGATAAACGCCATACCCGCTTTGATGATCAGCGTAAACGGTGCAAACGTCGCATAGGAAAGCAGAACGTCCGCCAGCGCCGACCCGAGGCCGGCTGCGATGGCGCCATTTTTTTTGCGCAGCAGATAGGCACCCACGAACACAGCGGCGTCGCCCAGGTTGACGTAGCCCTGCGTCAGGGGAATGGGGATGACGATGGCCATGGTCACGACCGTAACGACCGCAATCCAAAGTCCCGTAAAGATCATTGCTTTTATATCGAGATCTTCCTTGTTC
>Ga0265293_10006596_pt1 | contig 18465 bp, 11 predicted proteins | sample Munlanlewell138R_FD_192505 | JGI IMG/M metagenome (GOLD analysis project Ga0265293, IMG submission 192505) | Leachate microbial communities from a municipal landfill in Southern Ontario, Canada - Leachate well 138R | ecosystem: Engineered > Solid waste > Landfill > Unclassified | place: Canada...
CTTCAAGACGAAGCTGCTCGAGCCGGCCTGAAACTTCAGGTACTATATCAACTGTCACGAAGGGTACAAAAGTTCCGGTAATCGGAATCGTTTCCTCAAGCACAGCCGAACCTATCACTTGGGCGGTAACCTGCAAAGGCTGCTCGGCGAAGTCATTTGTCGTCCGAGTCCATATCCTCCATATCATCAAGGTAAGAACAATCAGAGCTGTAACAACAGCGAAGATTACAGTATGCTTAGGATGTTTAAATTTCATTTTTATTCTCCAGAGGTATCGTTGTCAGCGGAGTTTTTTTCGACTGATTCCGCTTGAAAAGTTTCATCTGAAATAGTATCGAGCTGCGCCTGCGTATTATTTTTCACGGAGCTTAATATGCCCATTGATTTATGCAAATCAAGTTTGGTAATTATATGTGCGTAGATAGCCTGATAATATAATGACTTGGCTTTAGTCAATGCCGACTCTGCGTCAATTACCTGAACCTGTGTATATATTCCCTGCCGGTAACCTACTTGGGCAAGACGATGGCCCTCCTGTGCCCTATCGAGATTAAGCCGCTGAGACATAACAAATTCAGTGGTATCCTGTATACTAAGCAATGCTCCGGTCAATTCGAAAAGGGTTGTTTCTTCTGCATCAATTAATTCTATATGAGATTGCTTAAGCCTTGCTTTCTGCTGGATGATTTTGCCTTCTCGTGAAAAACCATCGAATATCGGCATCGCAGCTACAACACCGCCTTGCCATGCGTGCCCCCAGTTAATTGCTCTGTTATCATGCGGGTCGGGCCGAGACCAAGTATTATCCAGATAACCGCTCAAAGTAGGCCAATAGCGGCTTTTGGCAATTGTAAGCAATTCATTCTGATATTTTATGTCGAACTGCTTCTGATACAAATCAGGCCGGTTGCGATACGCCACTTCGACAGCCTGTTCCATGCTCATCTGCATCGGCTCGTAAACAAGCTCATCGGATAGAACAAAATCGCTGTCCTGCGAAACACCCATAATTTTAAGAAGCTGAGTCTTCGAAATGTTTATCGCATTTTGATTCTGTATAAGCTCAGCGTGAAAATTAGACAGTTCCACCTCTGCCCTAAGAACATCGAAATCCGATGCCACTCCGGCTTGGCGTCTTTGTTTGACATCTTCCAGATGCGCCTGTGCCGAACGAACCGCATCGGCACTTATCTGATAAAGCTGCTGGTTAAGCAGGACATCATAATAAGCCCGCTGGGCCGTATACATAACATCCTGAGTCACCGAGCGGATTACTTGGTCGGTATAAAGTGAAAATATTTTTCCGGCATTTATCGTAGCAGTTATCGCTCCGCCCGCAAAAACAGGCTGAGTGATTCTTAGTCCCGCCGAATAATTATCGACATCGCCGATTGTAAAACCTGCTATGGATGGAACCCTATCACGTCTTGTATAGCTTGCTGATGCATCTACAGCGGGCAAAATAGCCGAATTGGCCACCATCTCGCCGCCTCGTGCAAATTCTCTTTCCTGAACTACAATCTGCAGGGTTTTATTGTTTCCAAGAGTAAGCTTGAGACAATCTTCAAGACTCAGCGAGCCGCTTATTTTTGCCTGAGACTGAAGCTCAAGCTCGTTTCTGTTCTTCCATTGACGATACGATATTTCTCTTGATGAACGTACATCATGGTAAAATTCTTCGCTGCTGGTGCATCCCGTGAAAAAAACTGCAAGTAAATACCCTGCCGAAATTACTAACTGCCGAACATTTCTGAATATGAATCTTTTCATAAAATCACCGTCTTTGCTTGTTTAAAAATTAGTTATTTGCTTTTGGCTACTGCGCGAATTCCAGCCGCGGCGAAATCTACCATATGATTAATAATTATATCTACCGAAACATTTTTGCCTATCTCGGCATAAAAATCATGAAATAAAAGAGGCTGAAGAACCATTCCCTGAAGCGAACAGAAACACAGAAAAGCCCTGTCGTTTGAAAGCCCCGGTACTAACTTTACCAACGCCTCACATACTTGTTCGAGAAAATTGCTAAACGATTCTAGCTTTACCACTTTTTCTTTCATATGCGGATTCAGGTTTTCCCTGACAATCAGCTTTAATACCGGTATGCGTCCGTCGCTCGAATCAAGAGCTTCGAGTGATGTTCTAAAAGTCGTCTCCAGAAAATTTTCGAGCGTAGGAGATTCTGAAGTCATCACCTTGTTTATATTTGCAATCTGTTTGGCAAAAACCCTGTCCATATGTCTGTGGAACATAGCTTTATAGAGCTGGTCTTTGCCCCCAAAATGATAATTTACCGCGGCGATATTGCATCCTGCGTTTTTAGTCAAATCTCTAACGCTTGTGTGAGAAAAGCCCTGTTCGGTAAAGAGTCTTTCGGCAACGTCCAATAATTTTTCCCGAACTTGTGGGGTTGATAGCCCGTTTTTAGCCTGAAAATCCATGTTTTGGCCTGCCTTTAAAAAACTTATTCAAACAACCGTTTCAAACAAAAGTATAAAACATTTATTTGAAAAGTCAATTAAATTTTTGCAGTTTTGATTGTTTTTTTCTGTGCAGTACCGCATCTCCAAGTCAAATTTTATCTTGATAGCGGTTTTTGGATGGCAGATTATCGATTCCTATTTAATCATGATTTTTGAAACCCTATACCAATTCCGTGAGGTATTTTTGGGAAAATACTTACAGTTATTACCCTTATGGGAATATTCTTAGGGTTTCGAAATGATTTCTTGTCAAGCGACAGCAGCGGTTGACTGCGATTCAGCAGCGAGCTCGGCTTCGAGTTTACCCGGCTGATACTGGTCGAACCGAACGCTGATTTTCTTGCTGACCCCGCGAGTCTGCATCGTAACTCCGTACAGGACATCGGCAATGCTCATCGTGCGTTTTGAGTGTGTTATCATAACGAATTGCGAATCTTTCTGGAATTCACGAATCATAATGTTGAACCGCTCATTGTTGGCTTCGTCCAGAGCCGCGTCAACCTCGTCCAAGAAGCAGAACGGCGAGGGTTTTGTTTTGAATACCGCAAACAGCAAAGCTATCGCGGTCATCGTTTTTTCGCCGCCGCTAAGAAGTGAGACGCTTCTGGTTTCTTTGCCCGGCGGTTTTGCGATAATTTCGATTCCGGCTTCGAGTACATCTTTTGCTTCTGCGGGCTGCTCGGCAGATGCAGGAGCTGTTTCTTCGAACATAATGTCGGCTTTTCCGCCGCCGAACAGCTTTCTGAAAATTACTTGGAAATTAGCGCGAATCTGTTCGAAGGTTTCTACGAATTTATCGCGGCTTTGCTTGTTTAAGCGGGTAATAAGCTGCTGAAGCTGGTTTTTGCTGCTGTTGAGGTCTGTTACCTGTTCACTGAGAAATTCCTGTCGTTTTTCGAGGTTTTCCTGTTCTGCTATCGAGTCGATATTGACATTTCCTAATCGTTCGATTTTGCCTCGAAGCTCATTTATTTCTTCTCTGACCTGCTGCCAGTCGACATCTTGAGTTTGATAATTCTCATAAGCTCCGACAAGGTCAATCTGCAGTTCTTCTTTAACCCGCTCAATTAAATCATGCTGTCTGACTTCGAGCTGTCCCAGTTCGATTTTTAGCTGACTGATTTGTTCGTCTATTTTGCTTTGCTCGGAGCGTTTTTCTCTTAGAAGCTCTTCGTTTTGTTTTTGTTCTTGGAGCAGCTCTTCGATTTTTTCGTGAAGCTGACTGCTGTTTCTTTGCGCTTGCTCTTTATCTATATAAAGCTGTGAAACTGCCGATTCGCTGCTTAGTATTTCGCGCTGAGCCTGAGCCGATTGCTCGGTACAGGTTTGTATTTCCTCCTGAGCCGACTGCCGAGCCGATTCGTTCGCCTGAAGCTGCTGAGTGAGCGATTCTATGGTCTGCTTTAAAGCTTTGCTCTGTTCCTGTATCTGCCCCATAGAAATTCTAAGCTCGGTCAGTTTGTCGTTTGCGTTTTTCAGTTCTGCTTCCTGAGTTTTTCGGTTGTCCTCGAGCTGTTTAATTCTCTCGTTTCGCTGTTTGCTTACAGTCTCAAGTTCATCGAGTCTTTGTTTTGACGCATATTCTCTTTTGACCGACTGGGCAATTTGCTCTTCGAGCATTTCTATCTCACCGGCTATTAGAGGCTGTTCCTGCCTGAGCCGTTTGATGTTCTGTTCGTAAAATGCCAGCTTGCTGTGAAGCTCTGTTTTTTCGGTATTTGCTTCATAGACAGCCGTTCTGAGGTCTTTACAGAGTTTTTCGAGATGTTCTTTTGTCCGATTGTTTTCGACGAGCTGCTGCTTGATGGTATCCGTCTCGCCGGTCATATTCGCGATTATTTCTTCGAGCTGTCTTATTCTGCTTTTACGTGAAATCAAGCCGCTTGCTTTTCCAAGCGGGCCGAGCTTAATTGTCCCGTCAGCGGTGATAAGCTCGCCTGTCCGGGTTACAAACTGATACTGATTCGGCAGTTTCGAGGCAAGCTCTAAAGCCGAATCGATTGAATCGACTACGAGTGTTTTTCCCAAGAGCATCCAAACTAACGGGGCGTATTTACCCTGATAATTAACAAATTCGACAAGTCTTGTGGTTATCTGCGAAAGTTCCGAGAGGTCAATCTGGTCGCAGAAAGGCTCGATTTTGTCGAGGCAAATAAAACTAACGCGCCCCTGAAGGTTTTTTAATCTTTCGCCGTCGGAGATTAAAGTTTTGCTGTCACTGACGACAAGCGAATCCGTCTTGCCTTCGAGACAAGCTTCAACCGCAGCGGCGTAGTTTACATCGGCGGCGATTACATCGGCAAGAATACCTTCGACATAGCTGATATTATGCCGGTTTTCGAGTATTTCTTTGACCGAATTATTAAGCCCTTCGCGGCGTGTTTCCATATCTTTTAGAATACCAAGCTCGCTGTTCAATGCGCTTAGAGCTTCGCGGGTTCGTGACAGGCGGTTATTATCAGATTCGATTAGCTGCGATGCTTTTTCGGATTTTTTCTTCTGTACTTCGAGTCCCTGCGTCAGCTCATTGAGGTTGTTCTGGACATCTGCAAATCTTGCATCGTACTGGGCTTTTTCAGTCAGGAGTTTTTCGAGTTCCTGCTGTGTTACATTGGCTCTGCCGTTAAGCCGCTCTTTTTGACTCGAAAGATTGTTTCGGTAATTCGAAATGCTTTGCAGCTCGTTATGAAGCTGCGCGGTTGTTCGTACTATATCTATAATTCCGGATTTTTCATCTTCAAGCTCTGCGTCAAGCGCCGCACAATCCGAGCCGAGTTGTTGAATCTGTGATTTTACCTGTTCGAGTTCTGCGTTCTTTTCAGCTAAGAGTTTTACGCACTGGGACTGTTCGTTTTTGTAGTTTTCAAGGTCTTTAGCGTAAAGATTTTTCGTTTCACGCAGTTTTTCTACTCTGTCCGATGCGTTTTGCTTTCTTATTCCGAGCTCGTCGATTCTGGCTTTGAGAAATTCGATTTTCTGCAGGTACTGTTCGATTTTGCTCCTGACAGAAACGAGGTTGTTATCAGTTTTATTGACCTGATTCTCGGTTTCAACGATTTGCTGGCTGAGGCTGCTCATCAGCGCATCGCATCTGGAGACTTCGGCGGCTGTTGAGGCGAACTGCTGCTGAATTGTTTGCAAAGCGGTATTTTTTTCAGTAAGCTGGGTATGATTTTTATCGTATTCAACCAGCGAATAGTTGACTTGAAGCTCTTTAAGTCTTTCTGTGTACTTGAGATATGAACGGGCCTTGCCGGCCTGATTTTTGACGCTTCTAAGCTGTTTTTCCACTTCACCGAGAATATCCGCAAGCCTAAGCAGATTCTGTTCGGTTCGTTCGAGTTTTCGGAGAGCCTCTTTTTTGTGGGCTTTATATTTACTTATTCCGGCTGCTTCTTCGAATATCGCCCGGCGGTCAACTTTCGATGCGTTTAAAAGCTGCTCGACCTGTCCCTGTTCGATTATAGAATATGCTTTGGCTCCTACGCCGGTATCCATGAATAATTCTTTAACGTCCCTGAGCCTGCAAACTTTATTGTTTATAAGGTATTCGCATTCGCCGCTTCTTAAAATTCTCCTTGTGATTTGGACATTATCTGTTTCCAGTGGCAGAACTCCGGCAGTGTTTGAAAAGAACAGGCTTACTTCAGCACTGGCCAGAGGTTTTCTGCTGCTGCTTCCGCCGAATATGACGTCGGACATCTGCCCGCTTCTTAGGCTTTTGACGCTTTGTTCGCCAAGAACCCATTTGACCGCATCAACCACGTTACTTTTACCGCAGCCGTTAGGCCCTACGATTGCAGTTAGGGGAAAATCGAACGAAAATTCTATCTTGTCCGCGAAGCTTTTGAATCCATTAAGAACAATTTTCTCAAGTCTCATAGTTATCCTGTGTCAATGTCCGATAAAACAAGGCGGGAACCAGCCCAAATAAACATTAATTGGTTAATACGCACTATTTTTATCGGCCGTTTGGTAAATTTTACTTGAAACTGATTTGGGTCATTGGTCCGGCTTTGAATTCAGCCTCGACCCCGTCTTTCTCCACCATCTCTTTGAGCATCGAAATGATTTCAGCATATGGAACCGCCAAGCCGAGCCTGCTTTGCCTGTCCTGTGAAATCGGGTCTGCTCCGAGTGTACGTATTATATCCGTTAATCTGTAAGAACTTCTCAAGGTGACAGGACCGCTGCCGGGTCTGTTTCTCATAGTTCGCATAACGTTAACATAATTTTGCCCTTCTTGGGCGTCAATCGTTATAGCTCCGTCCGATGATTGAATGAATACATCTTCCTTGCAGTATATAGGCCCGCCAAAAATCGCTATTCTTGGGTATCCGCTTCGCGACACATATATAGTGTCATGAGAAGTCCCAGCTACCTGTTCGAGTATAAATCGACCCGCGATTTGTTCGCTATCAATAGAGACATCTCGGAATTTTCGTAATTGTTCGTAGGCTTCGAGTCTAATGTCAATATCGGCGTCCCTTAATAACCGTCTGGCAACGGCTGCGGCGTCATTACGTTTTGCCGCATACATAATGGCTCGTATCGCATCTATTCGGTATGGAGATTTTGTATCAAGGGCAATCTGGCGAAGAGCTCTGAATCCCTCATCTCTTCCGATATTCAGCAAACATCTTGCAGCTCTAAGGCGAACCTCTTGTTCTGAAGAATCTAACAAGTCAGTTAGCTGATTTCTTGCGGGCAGTCCTATCGACTCGATCATGATTTCTGCCATATCTTTATTTCCTCCGGAACCGGAAATAACCGAAACCGCTTCAGAAATTGCCTTAGACATTTGTTCCGGATTAAATTGCAGATGAGTTGCCAGTATAATCCTCATAAAACGCTGTTTTTGTTCTCTGTAGCGGGAAGGTATATTAATCTCGACCTGTCCGGGGTCTATCGCACGGGCAATTCCGTCTCCGAATCTTTCAATGAGTTTATTTCTGATTGCACTGGCTATGACATAGTCAGGTTCCCTTAGGATAAGAAATGCTTTGTGGTCATCGAGAACTCTGGCGCCTCCGAAGACATAGCCGGTAGTGAAATTATTCGGTGGACCGTCGATTCTGTCTATATAGATAGGCCCTGAAACAGTTGCGAGAATCTTCGATGTGAACCCTATACTGGCGGCGGCTCGAAGTTCCGCACCATAGATTTGACCGTTTTGCAGGCTTGTTGTTTGCGTTCCCTCAAGTGCTGTTACTCGGATATCGAATGAGCCTCCTTTCGGAGATGAGGTAGGCAATAATCCTTCAATTCTAACGACTGCTGTATCGCGGCTGTTAATGAAGCTTTCTGAGTCTCTGCCGGGAAGATTTTTTCTTATGTATTGACTTAGATATGTTCGTATGACCGGCGGACATTCGGGTGAGCCTGTTCCGTTAAGCCCCCCGACAATCGCAAATCCCGAAACAGCGATAAACTCCGGTGCGAAAGCTTCGGTGAGCGTACCGATGGTTGCTCCGGGCGGGATTGAAGTTGCGGCAAGAGAAGGGGCTGTTTTATCCTTTGCTTTTTCTGGTGATTCAACACAGCCGAAAAGCATTATTGCTAAAACCGCCGTTATCGTAAGATAAATTTTGTTTTTAATTTCATTTTTCATAAAATCGCCCCCGTTATAGGGTATATATAGGCCAATAACCCCTTAAATGCTAAGTGTTTATGCCGCCCTGGTCAAGGCAAATTTAAGCTTTTAGTTTATTCGGATTATTCGGTCGTTTTGCCGCGGCTAAAGACATATCCTAAAATAAAAGTCATTAATGTACCGGCTACAATCAGCCAGCTCCAAGCAAGACCCAAATAACCGAAATGAGACAGCAGCAAAATAATCGTCATACAAACTGTACTGATAATCATTGCGGATATATTGGCAATATTGGATTTGCGTTTTGTTAAAATTCCTAATAGAAAAATTCCGAGCGTAGCTCCGCCGGTTACTGAAATTATCTCGAATGCAAACCAGAGAATGTTTTCGACCGGCTCGCACGCCAGCGCTATAGCTGCCAGAATTAATCCGAAAGCAATTACCGAAATTCGCGAAATCAGCAAATAATGTTTTTCGCCTGCGGATTTATTTATGAGCGGACGGTAAATATCCGTTACAAAAGAAGATGCCAAAGAGCTTAACGGCGAGTCGATGCTTGCTAAAATTATCGCGGATAATATCAGCCCCTTCAAGCCCGGAGCAAGAGAATTAGATACGAAATGAGAAAGAACTTCTTTGGCTTTGGCAGGGCCGGAAATATCGAGATTCTGCTGGTAGAAAACATAAAGCAGTGTCCCTATTCCCAGATATATCAATAAAACCGGAAGTCCGGCGAAGATTGTTGAAATTATGGTTCTTTGGCTTGACTTTCTGGTTTTTACAGTGAGCAGCCGCTGCACCATTTCTTGGTCTGTTCCAAAAACCGCAAGGCCGATGAAGAATGCGTTTGTTGTCCCTGCCCAAAAGGTGGTCGGATTATTAAGTTCAAAACTAAAATTGAAGATACTTAATCGTCCGGCTTCTCCGGCTACTTGCCAGATGCCGGAAAAACCTTCTTCAATATTCAAAAACAGATACCCAAGCAGCGTTCCGCCTGCGATGAAAAACATTAATGTTTGATATGCACCTGCCCAGACGACGGCTTTGATTCCGCCGAAAGCTATGAAAATAATGCTTACTGCCGTAAAGACCAAAAGAGTTTGGGCTAAAGACCAGCCCAAGATTATTCCGACCCCGAGACTGGCCGCGTAAAGCCGAACCCCCGAAGCGATTAATCGAGTGATGAAAAAGAAAATCGAACCTGCGTATTGAGTTTGCGGGCCGAATCTGTCTCGAAGAAATTCATAAATGCTTGTGCAGTTGTGTTTGTAAAAAACAGGAATGAACAAAAACGCGACGAAAATACGTGCAGCCGCCGAACCTACGAAAAATTGCAGATATTGCCAGTTTTCACTATAAGCGGTTGCCGGTACGCCGATAATTGTCAAAGCGCTGACTTCGGTTGCGACAAAAGATAAACACGCGATAATGGGAGGAATTTTTCTTCTGCCGATGAAATAATCGTTTGTATCGTCTTGTTTGCGGCCGAAAAAATATGAAATTACGAACAGCAGTCCGACAGCCAGACCAACCGTTATGAAATCAATTTGATTAAATCCTGTCATTAATCAGCCTCGATAGCTTGTCTTAAGGATTGCCGGTTTTTATCTAAAATCGCGACAGCACCGGATAAATTTACTTTGCGAAAGTGCATTACTATCGCCGCTTTTACTTTGCCGCCGGCTTTTTTTAACAGATTCGCTGATTTTGCCGCTGACAGACCGGTCATCTGTATAACAATTCTTTTTGACCTGTCCCTGAGCTTTTGATTTGTCGCGTTTAAATCGACCATCAAATTTCCATAGACCTTACCCAGTTTTATCATCGCGGCCGTAGTTAAACTATTAAGAACAAGTTTAGTTGCCGTGCCTGCTTTCATTCGAGTCGAACCGGTAATAATCTCAGGCCCGACAACGGGATTGATAACGATTTGTGCCGGAGCGTTCTTTACTGCCTGCGGAGCGCAGGTGATAAAAATCGTACCGGCTTTTAGTTTTTGAGCCTGCTTCAATGCTCCTCGAACAAAGGGTGTCATCCCGCAAGCCGCGATGCCGACTACAACATCTTTATCGGCGATTCGATTTTTTTTAATCTGTTTTGCTCCGTCCTCAATTTTATCTTCGGCGCCTTCGACAGCTCTTACCAAAGCGTTTTTTCCGCCTGCGATAATTCCCTGAACCATTTTGGGGCTGACTCCGAAAGTCGGCGGACATTCCGAAGCATCGAGAACTCCCAATCTCCCGCTTGTTCCGGCTCCGACGTAAAATAATCGCCCCTGTTTTTGAAAATGCTCGACTATCAAATCGACCGAAGCAGCGATTTTTTTCCGTTCTTTACGAACCGCCTTGGCTACTGACATATCTTCGGTATTGATAAGCTCGATTATTTCCAGCGTCGAAAGCTTGTCGATATTTTTACTTCGAGGGTTTCTGTATTCGGTTGCCGGAAGTGATTTATTTTTTTTCATTATGGCAGTGCTATCTTTCCTAAAACTAACGGTTTTTGGGCGCCTGTGGCACCGGTAATATTATTGGCAATTCCGTTTACAGCGGCATACGCCAGAATCGCAAACGATACAGCCTCTTTCGCATCGGAGCTTATTCCGAGCTCGTCGCTTAGAAGAAATTTTGTTTGGCCGAGCTGTTGTTCGAGCATTTTTATCAAGATTTTATTGCGGGCTCCGCCGCCGCATAATATTACTTCATCGGGTATTTTGGGCAGAAATCTTTTATAGGCTCTGGCGATACTAACCGCCGTAAAAGCTGTAACTGTAGCTATTATGTTTTCAGGCAGCAGCCTTTTTTTAATAAGCTTATCGTATAAATACTTACAATATCTGCTTCCGAAATCTTCTCTGCCTGTGGATTTGGGCGGACGAATTTTAAGGAACGGATGTTTCAGTAAAGCATCGAGCGTATTTTTGTCGACTCGGCCTTTTTCGGCGAAACTTCCGTTACGGTCGAATTTTTTCCTGCCTTTGCTTATTATGGAAATCATTCCGTCTATTATCATATTTCCCGGCCCGGTATCGAACGCGATAACATTTTCAGTTTTACAATTTGCCGGCAAGTAGGTTACGTTTGCAATCCCGCCGATATTCTGAACCGCTCGGTTAAGTTTTTTATCCCGAAACAAAAAGAAATCCGCAAAAGGCACAAGCGGAGCGCCTTGGCCGCCTGCGGCCATATCTTTAGGCCTGAAATCCGCAACCGTTGTAATACCGGTGCGATATGCAATTATAGACGGTTCGGCTATTTGCAAAGTTGAACGAATCACTTTTTTACCGAAAAGTTTTCCTTTGGGATTATGATAAATAGTCTGGCCGTGCGAACCTATCAAATCTATCGTCGAAAGTTTTATTCTGTTTTTTTGGCAGAGCGTAATAACTGACTCTGTAAATACCTCACCGAGCACAAAGTTCAAATGGCAAATATCTTCGACTTTGCAAGTTTTACCGTAGCACAAATCGAGGATATTTTTTCGCAATTCTTTCGGATATTCGAAAGTTTCGAACCCAAGCACACGCACATTATCTTTTTTGATATCGATAACCGCGACATCAACTCCGTCCGCTGATGTCCCGCTCATAAGACCCGCAATTCGCATTGTGTTTTTAGTTTTTTTCATAATTACAGATAATTTTTTGCTGCCCGCTCGAGTTCGTCGGCAGAGCGATTAAATAACAGTATATTATCGTATAATCTCGCAATTTTATTACGCTCAAGCCATAATTTTTCAAATTCTTTTGCTGTTTCGCGCATCTGCTTGCTTAGGCTTTTCATGTCCGAGCTTTTTACAGTTTTACCGGCTCGTAAATTTTTTGCTATAATCGCCCGTTTTGCAGACAGACAATCCATCTTCGCGGCTAATTTATATTCCTCTAAAACTAACCGCTCGAAATCTCCGGTGCGCCCTATTTTATCCGGCAAAGACTTGTCATTTACTAATCTTTTAATTATTTCCTGCAAGCCCGATACCGGCATCATATCAATCGGGCTATTATCAGCCTGATTGAAAATAGGCTCGAAAAACCCCTGAGCAAGCAATGATTTATTCGGGACGGTTTTGCCGCAGGTTATATATGTGTTCCCTAAAAACCTTATAAATTCAGCCATCTGATTATCTTTTTGACCGAAGAAATGATGACAGAAATTTTCAGTGAATTTATCATTATTGATAGCCTTGCCGTTCCATGCACAGGCAGCTCCGTGCGCAAAACTATGAAGGCTGACACCTAAAAAATTGCGATGTCCTTGGTCTCCCCAGTCGGTATTCAGCAATCCTTGAGTATTATATTGTCGGCCTTGAGCTGCGAAACCGCTTACATTGGCTATTGAATTGGAAAGTCTTGTTCCGTGCGTCAGCCAGCCGCTTGTCCCCGGACAGACCATAAAAGCCAATCCCGAATCTGCTATTTCTTTTGTTCTTTCGATATTTTTGCCGTTCTGTTCGTATTCCCAATTCAAAAGCACAATATCGCGTGGCAGTTTGGCCAGCAGTTCGGGATACTTCAAAATAATATCCGCCCAGATATTCATTCTTTTGCCGTGCTTTTGGCAAAGTCTGTGTATTTTTAAAACAAAATCGAGATAAAGTTGCCCGTAGCCGCGAACCAGAGCTTTGCTGCGGCTTTTGCCTTTGCCCAGTTCCCACGTTTCGTCGCAGCAGGCATTGAAATCCTCAGCTTCGAAAATCGGGACAAACTCACTATAAAGCTTTTCAACCAATTTTATGGAATTAGGATTAATAGGGCAAAGTGTTGTCCCGCCTCTAAATCCGCGAAACCCGGGTTTTTCTCCTAAATAACTGTATCCGGGATGCGACAAAATTTTTTCCATATGCCCGAAACTTGCGAGCGAACCGACCAATCGAATATGATGTTTTTTGCAGTGTTCCTGCAGCGAGAGGATTTCTTCCGGCGTAAAGGGGCTAAAGCCTTTTGCGATTTCAGGATACTGTCTGAAAGTAAAAACATGTTCGATGTAAAGCTGCAATTCGTTTATTTTCCAGTGAGCCAATCGGATTACAAGGTCTTTAAGGGTACCAAGCTTCGGCACTTTGCCCCTTGAGCAGTCCAGATACACCCCTCGCCTTTGAAAATCCGGTTCGTCTTCGATTCTGCAGAGCGGCAGATTTTTCCCGCAGATTGTTTTAAGTTCTTGAAGGGTTTGCAGGGCGTAATATGTTCCAGCCTCGGTTTTTGAAAAAATTTCGATGCCGTTTCTGTTTATCGTCAGCCGATAAGCATCGGAATTTCGAATGTTTTTATCTCGATGTTTTTTTATCGCGGATTCGATAGGCTCAGGCAGGCGGAAAAATCCTTTTTGAAAGATTGCCTTTTTGACAGGAATCAGCAGCTTTGATAATCGACTTTCATCCGTGATAGCCATTGCTTCAATATATCACAGCCTTGCATAAGCGGCAATATATTGCTGTTTAAAGTTTCCGGTCTAATTTTCGGTAGCTAATCGCTTCGGAGAGGTGTTCTGATTGAATATCGGGGCTTTCTGCTAAATCTGCAATTGTCCGAGCAACCTTGCAGATTTTATCGTGCGCCCTTGCACTCAACCCGAATTCCAACATAGCCTGTTTTAGAATCATTTCCGAAGCCGAATCGAGCCGGCAGTATTTTTCGACCTGCTTATGGGTCATACGGGAATTTGTCATTATCTTTGCATCGCCGAATCGGGCGTGCTGAATATCTCTGGCTCGCATAACATCGTTTCGTATAGCAGCCGAATCAATCTGATTGGATTTAGAACGAAGTTTTGTAAATGTTACCGGCGGCACCTCTATATGAATATCGATTCTGTCAACCAAAGGCCCGCTGATTTTAGATAGGTATCTCTCAATCTGGTTCGGTGTACATTTACAGCTTCGAATCGTACTGCCGTAGTAACCGCACGGGCACGGATTGCACGAGCCGACCAGCATAAAAGTCGCAGGATAACGGTTGGACCTTTTCGCCCTGGAAACTGTAACTTCGCCTTCTTCGAGCGGCTGACGAATCATTTCGAGAACATGCCGCGGAAATTCCGTAAACTCATCTAAAAATAGTATCCCGTGATGAGCGAGAGACAATTCACCGGGTTTTGCATCTGTTCCGCCTCCGATTAAAGCCGGGCCGCTTGCAGTATGATGAGGCGTTCTGACGGGCCGAGTAGCAAGAAGCGAGCGGCCTTTGCCCAGTAAACCGACCGAAGAATATATCCGCGTAGTTTCCAGAGATTCCGCCAAACTCAGCGGCGGAAGTATCGTCGCTAATCGCTGAGCAAGCATTGTTTTTCCGGCTCCGGGCGGGCCTAACATAATTATATTGTGTCCTCCGGCTGCGGCGATGGTCATAGCACGCTTGACGCTTTCTTGGCCTTTAACGTCGGCAAAATCAACCTCATATTTGCTTTCCGAGGAGAAAATTTCATCTATATCGACATTAGTAGGCTCCAGAGGCAATTGTCCTTTAAGAAATTCAACAGCCTGAGCCAGCGAACCGATTCCGTAAACTTCGATATCCTGAACGACAGCGGCTTCTTTGGCGTTATCAAGCGGAACAATTATGGCCCGAAAACCGTTTGCCTGTGCGGTCATAGCCATACTAAGCACGCCGTTAACCGGCCTGACCCGACCGTCCAGAGCAAGCTCGCCGATAATTACGAAATCTTTTGTAATGCTGCTGCTGAAAACATTCGAACCTAACAACATCCCCAGAGCAATCGGTAAATCGAAAGACGGGCCTTCTTTTTTTATATCCGCGGGCGCAAGGTTGACCAGCGACTGGGTTTTCGGATATTTATAACCGCAATTAACTATCGCACTTTTGACTCGTTCCGAGCTTTCTTTGACCGCGGCGTCGGGCAATCCTACGATGAGATTTTTTTCTAATCCTCCGCGAGCAACGTCGACTTCAATTTCACAAATAATTCCTTCGATACCGCTCAATGCTACGCTGTGTAATCTTGCCAGCATATTTCTTCCTCTGCTTTAACCGAAAGCGGTATTTTATTGTCATTGGTGACTTATAGCAAGAAATTTCAGATATTAAGTTTGCACAAAGCTTTGCCTGAATATCTTTCCAGATTCACGGTCAGGTTCTGTTAGGAGTTAGTTTCGGGTTATCTTGATTGCAAGTAACGTTATGCCGTATTATCGGAATCGAAACTGTGGGTATAAAAGCTATTTTGGCGTAATATTTCCCGAAAATCTTGCTTTTGCCGGACTTATATCCTATATTTTATGGGAGAGATTAAAAATGGAAATTAAAAAAGAAGAAATTGTTCTCGGGGCAATTATCCTCATCGCTGGTACTTTTATAATAATGCTTTTAGTTCTCTAAAACGCATACTTGAAAATTTTCTTTCTATTCTACATATCTTCAAAGCTTTCATTAAAAAATTTCGCTTATCGCTCTGTTTTTTGAATCAGCTCAAAAACCCAATCCTCGAAAAACAAAGGATAAAGGTTCAGCTTTTCTGTCGACAGTAAAATTCCGTCTTTGCTTAGCAAAGCCTGAAGCTCCTGCTTTTTATCTGGAAACTGCTCTTCGATTCCTTTTTTATACACGCTGTTCAGCATCTTTAGTCTTTTTTGTTTAATTTCTTTGGGTTTTCCGGCAGCTCTAAAATACCGGCGCACATCATCTATTTTTACAGTTTGACCTTTGAAGTACGGCGCAAGTCTTTTAGGGATATTTGTTTGAATTATCGAGGAGTAGCTAATCGAGGCTGACGTAATCTCGTCCGGTTCATAATGCAGAAAAGGGTCGAAGAAAAAAACGGAATGATAATAATCGGCTCGATGCCTTGAAAGATGCTCGTGGAATAAATCGAGACACTTATCTGTTTGAAACAAAGCTAAAGGGCCGTCGCCGATTAAGATGGTATAACATAGTTTATTGAAATCTCTACGGTTATATCCGACCACTTTATTATAAACCTGCTGAAGGGTCGGAAGCGTACTTCTTCGCACATCGAATATAATTAGTTTCGAGTTTGTAGTCGCCGCAGCCATAGCCTCGATTTCGGCGATTCCATCCTTTATGCTGTCGTTCTGCGGTTTAATAATACGGTAAGCTCTGGTTCTTTTGTCGCCGTGTATTCTGTCATAGACATCGTCAGCAAGGGATTTGTCAAGAGTGAGAATATGTATACTGCCGTCTCTTCTGTGATGACTTAATATATCATTGCCCGAATCCTGTACATTATGGATTTGGCTGTCGGCCATTATTTCCCCTCAGAAGATTTTTGTTTTAATCCGGTATTATCAGCTTAGTGCCGGGCTTGAGCAGATTTGGGTTTGCCCCCAGCACATCGCGGTTGGCTTGATAGATTTTTGACCACTGGCTTGCCGAACCGTAATAATTTTTACTTATTTGCGAAAGCGTATCGCCGCTTCTGACAATATAAAATCTTGTTGTTTTAATTTTTTCCGTACTTGTATAATCAGCGGGTTCGGGCTGAATTTTTTGTTCAGCAAAAGAGGGTCTGGGTTCTGCCAATTTAATTTCCTGCGACTGAGTTGTTTGAGGTAAAGCCGGCTGCAGATTTTCCTTAGGTTCGGTATACCGATTAAGTTCTTTTATAGCCAAGTTTTGCTGCTCAAGCTGCGGCGATTCCGCCGGCCGCGGGCTTTGGGCAGCTTTTAGAACTTGCGCTTTCGGGCTGAAACTGGGCCTTGTGCAGATATACAACATAGCTGCTCCGGCGATTACCAGCCCGACTAATAAACCTATTTTAAGGTCCCGTTGCATTATCAGCCTCCGGAAACCATCAAATTCAATTACTGGTTTTACTGTTTGCTCGATTTATTAGAGCCTATCAGCAGCATCGGTGCGGCTATCGCGACCGACGAATAAGTACCTATCAGAATACCAAAGCCGATTGCGAAGGTAAAGCCTCTTAGGTTCTGCCCGCCGAAAATATACATAATCAGAACGACTACAAAAGTTGTAAGCGAAGTCATTATCGTTCTCGAAAGCGTCTGATTAATACTGTCGGTAATAGTCTGCGGAACAAGCTGTGCTGCTCTGCGGTTTTCGCGGATTCGGTCAAAGACGACGATAGTATCGTTAAGTGAGTAACCGATAAGAGTTAAAAACGCAGCAATGATAACCTGATTGATTTTAAAATCGCCGATTAACAATGCTTGTCCGATTCCGGTAGATGCAAGATAAGTACACGCGGTAACCGCACCCAGCGTAATACAAACGTCGTGTACTAACGCCGCAATCGCAGCCAGACCGTACCTGACGTTTCCGAAACGTACCCAGATATAACCGACAATCGCGACCAGCGACAGTACTATGGCTATCATAGCCTGTGTTTTTGCTTCGGCGCCGATAGAAGGATTAATCTGCGTAACACGAGGCAGCGATTCTTCGAGTTCGGTCGCAGCCAAAACCTTGGTTCGTTCGTTTTCGACGAATCTGTTCCATTCGTTTTCAGACAGAACTCTTGCTCCGGCTTCGGGCTGAACACTGACATAAATAAATGAGTCGACTAATTCATTTTCTGATAGCGGATTCATGTTGCTGTTCAGCAGTTTATAGCCGTACCATTCGAAATCGAGCATTTCCGGTTTAAATCTAAGTCCCCTGAATCTTTGTATAATTTCATCACCGCTGGCAGGCTTCTCAAGACTGCACAATATTTTGATTCCGCCAAGATAATCCATAAGTTCCGGTATTTCTTCGACAAGCGTTTCGGTGATTTTTTCCTCAGAAATAATTTGAGGATTAAGGCTCTGTCGAATTTCAATCAAATCAGCAAACGCAGTCAAAACAGCTTCGGTTACTACTTCGTCGAGTTCGGGGTCGCCGATTTGTGCATCTGGCAAAGCCTTCGAAAGGATTTCGGTAACGATAGATTCATTAAGCTGACTTGTGGCGATAACCAGAGCGTTGGGATTATCATCGACGGTCTGAATAAGAAGATTGCTTAAAGTTCGATTCACTTCGTCTTCGGCCTGTCTTATCTGAGCTATGACCTGCTGGGCAGAAGGCGCCGCGCTGCGGAAAGATACAACGGCAACAATCTTATTGGTTTCAGTTGTATTAATTTCAAATTGAATTCCCTTTTGGTCTTCCGTCAATTCTCCGACGCTGTAAACATTAGCGGCGGCTATTGCCGGATTTTTTATCTTTTCACCGATTTGCTGCATCCGGTCTCTAACCATTTGGATATGAACCGGCTCTTTAAGATTTACCTGCAAGCTGGTTCCGCCGGTAAACTCGATATCATATTTGTTATTTTTGGTATCGTCGCGAGTGAAAAATACCGTCAATCCGGCGATGATAAGAATTGCGGATATAGTAAACATGACCGGACGAAGAGCCATCCAGTTCACGCTCGGATTTTTAAGAAGCTGCATCATAACAAGACGCTGTTTTAT
>Ga0265293_10006598_pt1 | contig 18454 bp, 20 predicted proteins | sample Munlanlewell138R_FD_192505 | JGI IMG/M metagenome (GOLD analysis project Ga0265293, IMG submission 192505) | Leachate microbial communities from a municipal landfill in Southern Ontario, Canada - Leachate well 138R | ecosystem: Engineered > Solid waste > Landfill > Unclassified | place: Canada...
CAATTAATACAGTAAATAGTATATCGCATTTATTAGGTGTCGAGCTTCAACCAGAATCCGATGCTGGAATCTTGAAATGCCAATTCCCTGTACAAGCGGATATGGCTATTCACGAAAAAATGCAGATGCTTTTACAAAGTATGCTATTAGGACTTCAGGCAATTGAAGACAATTATAAAGAGTTTATAAGATACGATATTATATACGTATAAGGAGGTGGCTTACATGCTACAATTAAACCTTCAATTATTTGCTCAGAAAAAGGGAGTAGGTAGTTCCAAGAACGGTCGCGACAGTATTGCTAAACGCTTAGGCGTAAAGCGTCAAGACGGTCAACTTGTATCTGCTGGGAGTATCCTTGTACGACAAAGAGGTACTAAGATTAACCCTGGAGTAAACGTAGGTATTGGCAGTGATGATACATTATTTGCTAAAGCTGAGGGAGTTGTGTCTTTCGAAAGAGTAGGTCGCGACAAAAAACGCGTAAGTGTTTACCCAGTATCTGTTGAAGCATAATAATCGATGGAAAGGTCTGGTCATATACCAGATCTTTTTTTATTGATAATTTCTTATTGCTTATATTGCTATTTAAATTTGTTATAACAATGGATTTAAATTAGAAAAATTGATATATTACTATGTATAAAGGTATTTTTATACAAATTGTCGAATTTAAATAAGAAAATTTAAAAAGATAAATTATATTAATTATATGATAGCAAATAGAATTATTGATAGGACTGGTTAAATTGGAGAAACTAAATTCAGATGAACATTTTTATACTATAATTAAAATGCTAGGCGAGCTGCGACATGATATGGTAAATCATTTGCAGGTGCTTCATGCATATGCGAAAATCGGGCGAACTAATAGCATTATCGAATACATAGATAATATTTCATTAGAATTTCAGTCTCATAGTCGTATTTCTAATATGGGTCATTATATGATCGCGACTAACATATATAATATGATGTTTAAATATCCTGAGATACAAGTGGATTATTATACTAATCCTAGCAGATTATCTTTAGAAACGCTAACAGGATTAGAAGAAGCAGAATTGTGTGAACTGTTTATAGATTTAATAATAGCAATGGCAGCGCATGCCTCTAGTTCCGATAAAGCACATATAGTTATTTCGGCAGAACCAACTGAGAGAGGTAAAAAAAGTAAAATTCAATTTTCCCTTCATGGTAATAAATTAGCGGAACAGCAAAATGTAATTGCTTGCCTAAGAACAAAGCTTTCAAGACACAATGTTAAATTGTGTCAAGTACATCAAGATACAGGGGTTTTTGATTGGGAATTAATTTTTAATTAATTTGAATTTTTATGAGGTGAGAAGTTGTTTGTAGATAAAGTTAAGATATATATAAAAGGTGGAGATGGCGGTAATGGTATGGTTGCATTTCGCCGTGAACCATATGTTCCAGATGGTGGTCCAGCCGGTGGAGATGGCGGAAAGGGTGGCGACTTAATATTCCGAGTTGATGAAGGATTAAGGACATTAGTGGATTTTCGATATAAGAAGCACTTTCGAGCGGCCGGTGGAGAGCATGGGAGATCAAAGAATCAGCATGGTGCTAAAGGGGAAAATATGATAGTTCGCGTTCCTCCAGGAACGGTAGTTACTAATATAGACACAGGAGAAGTAATTGCTGATTTAATATATAACGGTGATCAAAAGATAATCGCTAAAGGTGGACGTGGAGGTCGTGGTAATACGCGTTTTGCTAATGCTCGCCATAAAGCTCCTGATATTGCCGAAAAGGGTGAGCCTGGCGAAGAATTAGATATTGAATTAGAATTAAAGCTACTTGCAGATGTAGGTTTGGTTGGGTTTCCATCAGTAGGTAAATCTACATTACTGTCAGTTGTATCTGCAGCTAAACCGAAAATTGCAGAATATCATTTCACTACAATTACGCCTAATATTGGTGTAGTGAGAGTGGGGGATGAGGATAGCTTTGTAATGGCAGATTTACCAGGTCTAATTGAGGGCGCGCATGAAGGTGTTGGATTAGGACATCAATTTCTAAAGCATATTGAACGAACAAGGGTTATTGTACATGTCGTAGATATGGCTGCATTAGAAGGTAGAGACCCATTCAAAGATTATATGCAAATTAATGCGGAGTTAGCATTGTATAATGCTAAAATTATCGAGCGCCCACAACTAATTGTTGCAAATAAAATGGATATGCCAGAAGCATTTGATAACCTGCAGCAGTTTAAACAAAGTTTGACTGAAGAATATCAACAATCAGGCAAAGAAACAGAAGATATTAAAATATACGAGATATCAGCACTTACGCGTCAAGGGCTCGAATTACTTCTTCGTGACATATCTGATATGCTTAAGGATTTACCTAACATATTACTATATGATGATATCGGTGAGTCAGAAGATCATAAGACATATCGCGCAACACCAGAAGAAATATTATTTACAATACGCAAGGAAAATGAAACGTTTGTTGTTGAAAGCGAGCGCTTAGAGAAGCTAGTAATTATGACTGATTTCAATCGCGAAGATAGTGTTACCCGATTTGCAAGGATATTAAAAGGTGTTGGAGTCGATGATGCTTTACGTAAGGCAGGAGCCAAAGAAGGAGATACTATTCGTATTAGTGAAATGGAATTCGACTTTGTAGATTAGGTATAAAAATTTGTAGATTAGGTATAAAAAGTTTGTCGTAAATTATTGACTTATTTATTGTTGTATGATATTCTAGTAAATGTCGCTGGAATTTGCGACAGCTTGGAACTGTGGTGTAGAGGCCTAACATGCCTGCCTGTCACGCAGGAGATCGCGGGTTCGAATCCCGTCAGTTCCGCCATTTTTTAGGGCCTATAGCTCAGTCCGGTCAGAGCAACCGGCTCATAACCGGTTGGTCCCAGGTTCGAATCCTGGTGGGCCCACCAACCATTTTTTATAACTGCATTCAATGCAAATTAGCTTGGCTTATGCCAAGTTTTAATTTGCCGGGGTGGCGGAACTGGCAGACGCACAGGACTTAAAATCCTGCGAGACTTAAATCTCGTACCGGTTCGATTCCGGTCCTCGGCACCAAACTAAATTTGGGTGAATAGCTCAGCTGGGAGAGCGCTACCTCGACAAGGTAGAGGTCGTCGGTTCGAGCCCGGCTTCGCCCACCAAATAGAAAACCTCACTACGGCAATCGTAGTAAGGTTTTCTATTTTATTTTGCTTTTTATCGTTTTCAATTCTTCAGGTGTTAGATCACGCCAATGACCTATTGGTAAGTTTCTGAGCGTGATATTCATGATACGAATACGTTCTAGTTTTAATACCTTATAGCCGAACACTTTACACATTCTGCGAATTTGGCGATTCATACCTTGTGTTAGGATAATTCGAAACATATAATTATCTACCCTTGATATTTTGCATTTGTTGGTGATCGTATCTAGGATTTCTACACCATTAGACATACTATAGATAAAATCATCAGTAACAGGTCTATCAACAGTGACGATGTATTCTTTATCATGGCTATTTTCTGAGCGAAGGATTTTATTGACAATATCTCCGTCGTTGGTAAGTAAAATTAATCCTTCGGAATCTCTATCTAAGCGACCGATTGGGAAGATCCGTTCTGGATGATTGACAAAGTCAATGATATTGCTTTTTACTAATGGATCGGCAGTACATGTAATTCCTACAGGTTTGTTTAAGGCTAAGTATATAAGATTATCTGTAGAGTTAATGGGTTGTCCATCGATGCAGACGACATCGCCTTCGTTGACCTGACTTCCTAGTTGGCATATTTCATTGTTAATTGTAATTCGTCCTGATTGGATTAAACGATCGGCTTCTCTTCTTGAACAGTATCCAGTGGATACAACAAATTTGTTAACTCTCATGTTAATAATCCCTTCTAAACTGTATAATGAAAATAAAAGTGTACATATAAAATATTTTGCTATCGATAAATATAAATATAAAGCTAAAGAAAATATATAGTGTATTAGCAATAAAGTCAAAGTCTATTTTATAAATGATTGCTATATTGCTAGAAAAAGCTATTATGATTAGCATAGACGATTATACCTAAATAATAGTATGATAAGTGCGTTAACATTATAAAGTAAGTTAGTTTTTCAAATAATAATAAAAAGAATATATCTATATGATTAAGGAGTGTACTAATTTATGAATAATGAAAAAACGAAAAAAGTATCACCATCAATTGAGGAATGGCTGAAAGAAGCAAAGGCTGACCCAACAGCATCACAAGTAGGGATGTTTTTAGTTCATAATGGAGTCGTACGTGAAACCCCGAAAGTCAAGGTGCGTCAAGGAATTGATGATGGTTCCGTGGTGAAGGGAATGGAATTTGGTTACAATGCAGCAATGGTTGACGCGGCAATTGCCGAAACATTTAAAATGGATGGTATTTTCTGTGTTAGGGCTTGGCTTAATGAAGGACAGCTGGAAGTTGGCGATGATATAATGTATGTGCTGATAGGTGGCGACATCAGACCTAATGTTGTTAATGCGTTACAATATTTAGTTGAAAAGATTAAAACTAAATGTGTAATTGAAATTGAGCAAAATTCATAGATCTGCCACATAATAATTAAACTAATATAAAACTTTAAAAGAGAGAATAGGGAAAGGAAACTAACTATGAAAAAAGTATATGAAGGAAAAACCAAAGATGTATTTGCGTTGGAAAATGGGGCATACAGGTTGAAGTTTAAGGATGATGTGACAGGTGAAAATGGTGTTTTTGACCCTGGCGCTAACACTGTTGGTCTTTCTATTGAAGGAATAGGAAAAGGCAACCTTATGGTGTCCGTTAAGTTTTTTGAAATGCTTAATAATGCTGGCATTGAATCCCATTATATAACTGCAGATATAGAAAATGGAACTATGGATGTCAAAGCTGCAAAGGCGTTTGGTAAGGGTCTGGAGATAATATGTCGTTATAAGGCGGTCGGAAGCTTTCTGCGTCGTTATGGTGCTTATGTGAATGAAGGTGACAAGCTGAATGCTTATGTAGAAGCTACATTAAAGGATGACGGAAGAGGAGATCCTTTGGTTACAGCTGAAGGGTTAGAAGCTCTTGATATAATGTCAATTGCACAATTTGCGGAAATCAAAACTAGCACTCAAAAAATTACTGCTTTGATTAGTGATATGCTTCAGAAAAAAGGATTAGAGTTATATGATATAAAATTGGAATTCGGTATCGATAACGCTGGTAATGTTATGCTGATAGATGAAATCTCATCTGGTAATATGCGTGTCTATAAAGCTGGCAAGGTTATGGATCCGCTCGACTTAACTGCAGCAATGCTATCTGAGTAAAGGTTGTAACTGGTGTAATAGCATAATAGATATGTTTATAACTTTTTTAAATAGGTAATGAGCGGAGGCTTAAACTTATGCCAGAACATCAAAGTGAAGATTCGAAGGAACGACTATGGACCAAGGATTTCTTGTTAATAATTATAATGAACTTAATGTTATTCTTTGGGTTCCAAATGCTGTTACCGACATTGCCTGTTTATGTTCAAAAGTTAGGTGGTCAGGATACAATGGCTGGCTTGGTACTAGGTATATTTACAGTATCAGCAGTATTGATTCGTCCTTTTACCGGAAAGCTATTGGATACGCATGGTCGCAAAATTATCCTGATAGCTGGATTGGTGATTTTCTTTGTTTCTGTAATAGGATATAATTGGGCACCTACTTTAATAATATTATTAGTATTGCGTTTTATTCATGGCTTTGGTTGGGGTGCTGCCAGCACTGCTACAGGCACAATTGCAGCCGACATTATTCCTAAATCTCGCTTAGGTGAAGGAATGGGCTATTATGGGTTGGCTGGCACTATAGCTATGGCGTTAGCGCCTTTAGTTGGGCTAACAATAATAGCAAGATATAGTTTTACTGTACTATTTGCTTTTTCAGCTACATTGGTAGTGTTAGCGATGTTAGTGGCGAATTTTATTGTGTATATAGACGTTGCTAAAGTAAAAGCAACTGGAGCGGAGAAAGTAAAACCAGCACTTTTTGAAAAAGCTGCCTTTCGTCCATCGCTAGTGATATTCTTCATTACTATGACTTATGGAGCAGTAGTGGCATTTATTGCTTTATATGCAGGACATCAGCAGGTGGAGAATATTGGGGTGTTCTTCACTGTCTATGCAATTACTCTTACTGTTACGAGACCTATGGCTGGGCGAATAGCTGATCGTAATGGTTTTGAAAAAACAATAATTCCTGGGATGGTGTTAATAGCTCTTGCTATGCTCATTTTATCTCAGGCTAACAGTTTAGAGCTGTTTTTGTTAACTGGAATTGTCTATGGGCTAGGATTTGGATCAGTTCAGCCAAGCTTGCAAGCGATGGTGGTTAAGAATGTTCCGCCTAATCGAAGGGGAGCAGCTAATGGCACGTTTTTTTCAGCTTTTGATTTTGGAATTGGTGCAGGGTCAGTTATTGGCGGGGGATTAGCTCAAACGCTTGGATATTCGCAGATGTATTTGTTGGCGATAATCCCAGCGTTGATAGGAATATTGGTTTATTATTTTTATGGACGTAGGCAATAATAATGCTAGCGACAATGATGTTAATAACAATAATGCTAACTAAGAATTAAGCTTAAATAAAAGTATTTAACGACGACAAATTTGATAATTGCCACTTTAATGGGGTGTTGTGTAGTTGCCCCAGCAGAAGTGGTTTTTTAACTTTGATTTTGGGATAGATCAGGAACAGTTAATTGATTACATCTGTTGATAAGAATATAATAAGGATAAAGAGATACATACGGATTAAAGGTGGCTGTTAAGTGAGAAATAAAGTAATAGTAATGGTAAGTGTTATGCTGGCAACGCTAATAGCTTCGATGGACACTACAATAATGAATACAACAATGCCGATTATTTCAGCGAGTCTAGGTAGATTTGATCTTTTTGCTTGGGCTTTTACTTCGTATATGATAACTACAACGATATTAGCTTTAATATCAGGCAGTTTATCTGATATTTACGGTAGGAAACGGGTATTTGCATTTGGTCTTATTGTATTTTTGTTAGGTTCATTACTCTGTGGTTTATCACAAAGTATGGTACAGTTGGTTGTTTTTCGGGCAATTCAGGGTATTGGTGCTGGTATTATCATGCCAATGCCAGCAATTATTGCAGGTGATTTATTTCCTATCGAGAAACGCGGAAAAATTCAAGCAATAGGATCAGGGATATGGGGATTATCGGCAGTTATTGCGCCACTGTTTGGTGCATTTTTCGTTGAATATATGACTTGGAGATGGATTTTTTACATAAATATACCGATTTCAATATTTGCGTTGTTAGCATTAATACCTTATAAAGAAACATATAAATCGACCAAAGCGCCAATTGATTATATTGGTGCGTTGTTGTTTGCTACCGGAATATCTTTATTGCTTATTGTTACAGTCGTAGATACATATCAAATTGTATATGGTTTGGCTGGCGTTATATTAATTGTAGGTTTTTATTTATTTGAAAAGAAACAAACGGCACCGCTTGTCCCGTTCTCGATATTTAGAAATAAAACAATACGCTGGATGAATATTAATGGCTTTCTTGGCTGGGTTGCATTGTATGGGACGGCAAGCTATATTCCGTTGTTTCTACAGTATATAGCCAATAATTCAATTTTTATCAGTGGACTTGCTTTATTAGGGTCAGCTATTGGATGGATGATTACAGCTGTGCCAACAGGAAAGTGGATATTGAGATACGGTTATCGACCATTGTTGGTTATAGGTAATATTGTATTGGCTATATCGGGACTATTATTAACTATATTAGATGCGAGTAATGGTTTTTGGTATGTTTTTGGGGTAATGTTTATACAGGGGTTAGCGTTCGGTTTATTGTCGACAACAGGTATTATTTGCGCTCAGCAGCTTGTGAAAAAGGATAAAATGGGAATTTCAACTTCATTTATGATGTTTGCTCGTAATATCGGCGCAGCAATTAGTGTAACGATTATGGGTGCTTTTTTGACAAGGACAGAAGATTTTATGAGCGGTATTCATAATTTATTTTTATATGGATTAGTCACAAGCTTAGTCGCCCTAGTTACAGTATTTATGATAGAGGAGCCAGAAAAAATTGCAAGCTAATATCGCTATATGTTTTGCTATAAAAAAAGTATATATATTAATATAGCCTTATAGATTATAATTATAATTAATAAAAAATTTATGGGGGTTGTAACATAATGAATTTGTATAAAAAGTTGAGTACAGCCAATAAGATTGGGGTAATAGTATTTATCACACTTACGCTGGTGTTGGCATTCTTTGGTGTTCAGTTGTATAAGAGTACAGTTAATGGCTTCGAAACTCGTATTCAAGACAAGCAGCTTATGGTAGAAAGTGGTATAATAAACAAACTAAATCAACAATTTAAAATGTTAGCCGTTGGGATAGAGCCAATTATTAATAATCAACAAATAATAGATGCATTCGAACAAAAAGATAGAGAACTATTGTCGAATTTAACATTGCCAAGTATGAACGGACTAAGAGCAAATGGTATTCGGCAATTTCAATTTCACTTGCCTAATGGGATATCTTTCTATCGAGTACATCAACCAGAGACTTTTGGTGATGATTTATCTAGTTTTCGGCATACAGTTGTACAAGCTAATCAGGATAAAAAAGTTGTCCAAGGCTTAGAAGGTGGAGTAGCGGGAGCAGGATTTCGGTATGTAGTACCTATTAGTAATTCGCGTGGCGTACATATTGGTACAGTTGAATTGGGGATGGGACTAACTGGTGATTTCCTGAAAAGCCTACAACAAGAATATGGTGGAGATTTTGATTTTTTTGCTTTTGATGAAGCAAAGGCTCTAGTGCATTTAAATGGAGTAGAGGATGAAGTTGTAAAAGATAACATCGCATTGACCAATGAACAGGTTAATATGTTAAAGAATAAGCAAACAATACATAAAGAAGACGGTAAAATATCGTATCGAATAATACCGTTGCAGGACTTTCTGGGTGATACACGTTGGGCGATGCAGTATACAGAAGATAATAATGTGGCATATTCAGAAATGAATAGAATGTTAATAATTAATTTAGTAGTATTCATTGTGATGATTATTATTGTTGTTGTCTTGTTAGTAATGAGTATAAGGAAGATGTTAGCGCCAATTAATACTTTAACTGAAGTTGCTGAAAAAATAGCTCGGAACGATTTAAGATACGATGAAGTGGTAATCACTAATAGCCCAGAGCTTTCGTTATTAGGCAAAGCATTTAATACAATGGGAGATAATATACACAAATTGGTGACTTCTTTACAAGAGGAAAACAAATTGCTTCGAAATGCTTCTCTTCAATTAAAAGAGTACTCTAGCAATTCAATTAATGCATCAGAGCAAACAGTTCAATCGATTGAGCAGGTCGCAAGTAGTGCTGAAGATCAACTTAATAGTACAGATGAAACTGCTAAAGCTATGGAAGAAATGGCTATTGGAATAGGAAGAGTTGCAGAAACATCGACACATGTAGCTGAATCTTCTGGTGATATGATGTTAAAAGCGAAACAAGGCGATGCATCAATTAAACAATCAATTGAAAGTATTATAACTATAAATGATAGCGTTGAAACAACATCAATAATTATTGATGAATTAAAACATGATTCTGATCAAATAGGTAAAATAGTAAAAATGATTTCAGATATTTCTGAGCAAACTAATCTATTAGCGTTAAATGCCGCCATTGAAGCAGCTAGAGCTGGTGAGGCTGGTAGGGGATTTGCAGTAGTGGCTGATGAAATAAGAAAGCTGGCAGATCAGACATCTCAATCAACTAATCAGATTAATGAGATTATAAATCAAATACAAGCTAAAACAATAAATGCAGCTTCTTCAATGACTACTAGTCAGAGTCAAGTGAAAAGAGGAATTGAGGTATTTGAAAGTGTTGGTGAAATATTTACTGGTATTCTGTCTTCGGTTGAATCTGTTGCAGCACAAATTGAGGATTTGTCTGCAATCTCAGAGCAGATGTCAGCAGGTTCACAGCAAGTAAGTGCATCAGTTGAAGAATTGGCTAGTCGTTCTAAAGAGACCACGGAATTATCACAAGATATTGTTGATATGGCTAAAGAGCAATTTAGAAATATGGAGGAAATTGTACGCTCTGCAGAGCAACTTAATGAGATCGCAGAAGATTTACAAGCTTATACAGAGCAGTTTCATACATAAATAGAAACTTTATAAAGAGTAATGTTTAGTAGCAAAGCAACTATTAGTAATAAAGTAATTGCGATATTGCAATTTAGCTACCATATTTTTATCTTAAACAAAAAGTAAAAGAACGTAATAAAAGTGTTTCGCGTGCAATCTAATGAAGTACGAGAACGAAGACGCCAGCGAGCTGAAGAAGCAGCTATGAAAGCACCGATTAAAATTTTATTTCCGCTAGTTTTATTTATATTTCCAAATATTTTCATTGTATTATTAGGACTCACTATTTTACAATTTATGGAGGTATTCAACGAGTAATTTACAAGTTTTTTAAAGAAAATAATTTACAAGATAGCAAAGGGCAATTTCCAATGCCCTTTTTTGTAATGGTTATAGTATTATAGTTAAGTTATGTATTTAGCATTTTACAGTGATAATAGTAAAAGAGTAAACGAGAATGATTAAGGTGTGGAGTAGCGTGAGAGGGGGAGATGAAGATGAACATTTTCGAGAATGATGCATACTTACGGAGTATTTATTTAAAAAGAGATAAGATAACATCATTTGATTCGTATCCATTTTGTTTGCCGGTAACCAAGAATTTATCAACTTTAGAGTTTCATCCTAAGGTAACTTTTTTGGTTGGAGAGAACGGGACAGGCAAATCGACATTTTTGGAAGCAATAGCAGTTGCTTATGGTTTAAATCCAGAAGGTGGGAGCAAAAACATCCATTTTTCATCACATGATACCCATTCACAGCTTTGCGATTTTTTGCGTGTAGTAAAAGGGATTAGGATGGCTAAAGACAGTTTTTTTCTTAGAGCGGAGAGTTTCTATAACTTGGCGACTACTATTGATATTTTGGATAGAGATCCATGCTCAGGTGGTAAAATTATAGAATCGTATGGGAATATATCTTTGCATGAACAATCACATGGAGAGTCGTTTTTTGCTGTATTTATGAATCGATTACGCGGAAATGGCGTTTATATATTAGATGAACCAGAAGCTGCACTTTCGCCTTCAAGACAGATGAGTATGCTGAGTAGGATGCATGAATTGGTAAATCAACAATCGCAGTTTATCATAGCAACCCACTCACCAATTATTATGGCATATCCAGATGCTTATATTTATGAGATTACTAATAATGGCACAGTAAATAAAGTAAACTACAAGGAAACTGAGCATTATAGGGTAATGAAGCAGTTTTTGAACAATACTGATAGAATGTTAGATATTTTACTGCAATAATTTCAATAGATATCCATAACCCTCATTTTCCATTTCAGCTTTTGGTATAAAGCGTAGCGATGCACTGTTAATGCAATATCTCAAACCACCAGTTTGTTGTGGACCGTCATCAAAGACATGACCTAAATGTGCGTCACCTATTCTACTTCTAACCTCAGTTCGTAACATTCCATGTGTTGTATCTGTGTTTTCTTTGATGACATTAGGATCTATAGGTTTAGAAAAGCTTGGCCAGCCACAATTTGATTCGAATTTATCAGTAGAAACGAATAATGGTTCCCCAGTTGTAATATCAACATATATTCCGTCTTTGAAAGTATTCCAATACTCGTTGTTGTATGGAGGCTCAGTAGCTGAGTGCTGGGTAACATCATATTGTATTTTAGATAGTTTTTTACTGATTGCAGTAGCTTCGGGTTTTGGATAATCTAATGGATTGACGATTGCCTCTGCAGCTTTTTCAAATAATTTGTAGCCTATATGACAATACCCATTAGGATTCTTATTGAGATACTTTTGATGATATTTCTCTGCTGTATAATAATTGGTTAAAGGCTTTATTTCAATCATAATAGTTTCGGTATAATGTGACTGTAGCTGTTTTATGAATTGTTCAATTATTAGCAAGTCTTGTTTGCTAGTATAGTAGATGCCTGTACGGTATTGAGCACCAGTATCTCCGCCTTGACGATTTAGAGTAGTTGGGTCAATAGCTTCGCTATATAATTCTAATAAGAAGGCTAGCGGAACAATGTTTTCGTCATATATTACACGAACTGCTTCGGCATGCCCTGTATTTTTGTAGCATACATCTTCGTAAGTTGGGTTGGTAGTATTTCCGTTTGCATAACCTACTTCAGTTTCAAGAACGCCACTAATCAAGGACATATATTTTTCTAAACCCCAGAAACATCCCCCAGCCAAATATATTTCAGCCATTTTATAACCTCCTAGTTCATGATTTCAGATTAATCTCTATTAGTTTCATCTTAGCAATAAGCCGTATTTTTTGATAGTAACAATATGCTTTAGTGGTTACATATCAATTTGTATATTTTTCTAGCGTGAGCTGTTTTGTATTATTTATTAATTCCAATTTCATTAAGAACATTCCATATTTATTAAATTATTTGCATTGTAATAGTTGTAATATACAGCTCTCCGAATAGTAGATGGGTGCATATAAATATTGCGCTGCTGATTTATACGATACCAGCAATGCTTATATTTTATGTAAATGGAAGGCAGGTGAATAATATGGAGAAATTAGAGGTAGTTATCAAGGGCGTTGTCGCAACTGTAGGTGGAGTAGTTTCATTTATTGTGGGTGGGATAGGCTTTGTTGTGTCAGTATTGATAGTTCTGATGGTGGCGGATTTTATTACTGCAATTATGTCTTGCAAATATAATGGTAAAAGGATTTCGTCAGATGTTGGAACTAAAGGCTTAATTAAGAAAACATATGTATTAATTCTACTGTTTTGTGTGTACTTATTTGAAAAATTAGGATTGAGCGGGTTTGGTATTGAGATTTCTGGATTTACTGGTGATGCATTAGCTTTTATGTTTTGTGTTATTGAGTTAGTGTCGATTATTGAAAATGGTGACAAAATGGGCGCAAAACTACCAGAAGCTATTAGGGGATTTTTTGAAACAGCGTCAAAATATTTAAATAGTAAGGATGGCGACGATAAATGAGCGGAAAAGTATATCAAATGTTATCACAATATCGAACTACTTCCTTATATGGCAAAAGGATTGACCCTATAACTCTTGTAACTGCTTATCATTCGGGCATTGATTTAGTAGTTGGGCATAGATTACCTATCTGTGCGTTTGTAGCTGGTGAGGTAATTTATGCGGATATTGGAAATGTAGGTACAGGTTATGGAGGTTATGGAAATGTTGTAGTAATTAGAGATAAACATAACAATTTTCACCTCTATGCTCATTTAGATTCTATAACTACTGAAGTGGATGATATTATACTGACGGGTGAGGAGATAGGTAAGCAAGGCTCGACCGGAAGAGTTACTGGCAGCCATTTACATTATGAAATTCGTATAAAAGGTAAAATATTAAGTCATACTGATCCGTTACAATATCTTACTGACTATTATAAGGAGGTAACTACAATGGATATAAAGGTTGCACAAATTGGTAATGTTAATATTAAAATTGGCTCTCAACAATTACAAGGTATCGTAATTGATGGAATTAGCTATGCCCCGGTAAGACTATTGGCAGATGCTATTGGTAAACAAGTTGAATGGGATAATAAAACAAAAACTGTTGAATTAAAATAAGCACTATAGATTGAATAAAATAGATTGAGCAAATTGGTTATTTAATGTATATTAAGAATGATAATAGGAAAATTTATAAAAATAGGTATAATATTTGAGGAGGGTTTTGTTATGCAAAAGTATATTTGTAATGTTTGTGGATATGTTTATGATCCTGAACAAGGCGACCCTGATAACGGTGTTGCACCAGGAACTGCGTTTGAAGATATTTCCGGGGATTGGGTTTGCCCAATATGCCATGTGCCGAAATCTGATTTTGAAGAGTACTAGAATATTAAAATTTACAAATTAGAATTATAATATAATTAATATTGCTAAAAACCTTACTATATATATAGTAGGGTTTTTTAGTTTTTTAAATTTCAATATTTATAAATAAATATTTTTGATGGATTTTGAAGGGTTAACTATATAATTTACGTCTAAATATATGTTAACACATTAGGGAGGGGAGACGATGGACTCGGAAGTTGAACAAAACATAAAAAGCTCGATTCATGACATACTCGCAGGTAACCGCGATGTCTTTCGCAATAGGAAGGATTGATGTGACCCCCAAAAGTTAGACCAAAAATCTAACGATTGGGAGGTCGGTCTTTTTATGGCTAAATAGAGTTATGAATTTAAGAAAAAGGTTGTTGATGCATACTTAAAAGGTAATAAATACATAGATGTCGAATTTAGTTCTATATAGATTAAGATGTTGGTTACTTGTTAAGATGTTAAGTTTTTAGTGAAATTTATATTATATAGGAGTTTTATAAATGAAGGCTACCAGGGAAGACCTTGTACGTATTAGATATCTGCAATTAGGGAAATATCGAGTCACATTAACTGGGAATATTGAAAGCTGGAGCGGATCACAGATAGGGTTTTATGATATCAATAAAAGGTATTATAAGCTGTCTCTGGAAAACGTATTACGTATTGAACCTACAAGAATAAAACATGTGAATATTGAAATAGAAATGGATGAATCTAGTGATCAAGATTCAGAACAAACTTCGTTAGATGATTATCTGAAATAATGTGTAATTGTTTTCTTTATTGTTATATCTCTTAATTAATGGTAAATTCTTATCATATATTATATAGTCATTAATATTTATGGAATCATAAAAGTTAAAAAATATTAAGCTATATTTACTGGTTGATGGGGGGATGTTGATGATTCGTAAGATAGTAAATCTCAGATTAAATGTTAAGTTACAAGCATTAGTAGTTATAGCGATACTTATTTCGATGTCTGTATTGCAAGTTTTCTCTGTAGTAAGAAATAATGCTTTTACTGCTGAACGTGCAATAACTACAATGGAAGAAAAGAGTGTTGCTTTTGAATTTATTATTAATAAAGAATTAAAGCAAATAGAAGAAGCTGTAGGTACGTATACTGTTAATAACCATTTAATTGAGGCTGTTGAATCAGGTGACAGGGCTCTATTGGCAGAAGAAGTAGATTATGTTTATCAGAATCTGCAGCGTGAAATAGGTGTTACTAATTTAAAGTTTTATAGTCCTAATTTATCTGCATTACATACTAGCCATGATTTAAGTGTTGATGAATTAAGCATACGACCATTGCTGAAAGACGTTAGAGATAGTGGTGAATTAGCTAGTACACTAGATATTGGTACGACAGGATTTGGGCTATGGGCTGTAGGTGTGATTAAAGATTTTAATGGTAGAAATATAGGCATATTAGAAATAGGCAAATTAATTACTAATGAATACTTGGTAGATTTGGCACATGGCTTTGGAGTAGATTATTCAATTTATTATAATGATGAGTTTATGATTACTTCGATTCAAGGTCAGAATCTAGCTAATATTAGGTCAGATAATTCAGAAGTTATTAATACTGTAATAAATCAAGGTAGTGGTTGGAGTAATAGAATCTCTGGATATGCTAATTATGATTTATTTACTAGCTTTAGACCAATAGTCAATTCAACCGGAGATGGAATTGGTATGGTAATGGCAAGTACTAGTGCCTTAGCATATGATGAACGAAATAGCTCGGATATTTTATTAGGGGTTATTTTTCAAATAGCAATCCAAGTAGTCTTTTTCTTCATCTTTTATCCAATAATAAGATATAAAATTCTACCAATATCAGATATGACTACAGCAATAGCTGCTGCTGCTGATTATGATTACCGAAGTGAAGTACATCCTAAACTGATGAAGCATCCAGAAGAAATAGGCGAAATGGCAATAGCTATTAAGCAAATGCAAGACAATACCAAGAAGATGATCGGTCAAATTAGACATCACTCTGAAACTGTATCATCTTCATCTGATGATTTGCTTGATTTATCTGAAAAAACTCTTGAATCATTGAAAGAGGTAGAATGCTTTATTAAAGATATTCAGAAAATTTCTGATACTCAAATGAATATAGCCAATGAAACGGCTAGTTCTATGGAAGAAATGGCGACTGGTGTTAATCATGTTGCTGAAACAGCAACTAGTATTATAGAAGATTCAACTGAAATGAAGAAGGATACAGATGATGGTAAGATTGCGGTAACAGCTGCAGTACAAAAAATGCACGATATTCAGAAGAGTGCGAAGGATATCTCTGATGCCACGAACCAACTAGTTCTCGGTCTAGATCAGATTAATATTTTTGTTAATACTATCAATGATATTTCTAATCAAACAAATCTATTAGCCCTAAATGCTAGCATTGAAGCGGCAAGAGCTGGTGAACATGGACGTGGTTTTGCCGTGGTAGCTGAAGAAGTTCGAAAGCTTGCCGAGCAATCCGCAGTTTCAACTAAAGAAATAAATGCTATTGTTAATAATATTCAACAAGTAACTAGAATTACTGTTGAGTCACTTAGTAATAATCACAAAGAGACAGAACAAGGTATAGAATCTATTAAAGAGGTAGATGTTGCCTTTGTTAATATATTAAATTCGATTAATGGAGTTGCTACTAAAATAGAGGGGTTATCTGCAGTAGCCGAGCAAATGTCAGCAGGAACAGAAGAAGTAAGTGCTTCGGTACATGAGCTATCAAATATATCGAAAAATGTAAATGATGATACAGCAGCTATATCAGATAAAATCAATAGACAGGTTCATGCAATAGAAGAAGTTACAGTATCATCACAACAGCTTTCTGAGTTAGCTCATGAATTACAGGGTGAAGTTAATAAATTCAAAGTATAATCAGAATTCTATAGTTATTATTCATCGGATAAAGTCGTAGTTGATTTTTAATGATTATAAATATAAAATCAATATAAATGAACTATGAACAATGTACTGATTGGATTGTATTTATTTAAAATAATATTGGTAGCGTTGATAAACTATCTATAAATGGGCACTTGGATAGTTTGGAGCTGGTAGTGCAACCGACCGTGATTATGGTCGGTTTTTATTTTTGTAGAAAAATATTACAGGAGAAGTGAGCTTCGTATGAGTAAACCGTATGCTTTAGTTGTTGAAGATAATAAAATAAATTCGTTATTAGTTAATAAGCTATTACAAAAACAGGGATGGCATGTTATGAATGCTTATGATGGGGAAATGGCTCTTGATTTGTTTAAACAGTATAATTTTCAGCTTATATGCATGGATGTTCAATTGCCGCTGATAGACGGATATGAAGTGACTAAACAAATTCGTCAATTAGAGCAAGGGACAGGTAAGAAGACTGCAATTATGGCACTTACAGCATACGCGATGAAAGGTGATCGGGAAAAATGCTTAGCGGCTGGCATGGATGATTATATTAGTAAACCGATAGAGATTAATTATTTTCTACAAAAAACTATAGTATATTATGGGAGAAATAGAGATGAAAAGAATTGCAGTTGTTGACGATAATCAAACGTTTTGCATTTTTGTTAAACAAATATTAGAGCTTAATAATTATGAAGTAGAGTTATTTGCTTCTGCAGATGAGTTGTTTATAGTTAAAGATATTCAAAGTTTTACTTTGTTTATAATTGATTATAATTTGCCGGGGATAAACGGGATTACTGCACTCGAAAATATTAAATTTAATCCAAATACGAATAAAATTCCCGTAGTATTTGTAACGGGTGAGCCATCTAAAGAATTAGTTGATATCGCTATACGATATAAAGTTAACGACTTTTTATCGAAGCCTATAGATCCAGATTTGTTAGTACAAAGGGTGAATGCTTTACTTCCTATGGATATTAACAGCGTCAGCTAAACTAGTTATAAACATTAACATAGTATCTATGTCAATTGTATTGTTGGAAGCTCTTATTTGCTCAGTCATAATTTCTGAAATACGATGAATTTCTTCATAACCAATTGTTAAAGCGATACCTTTAATGGAATGTGAATGTTGATAAATTGCTATATTTAGTGCTTCAAGTGTGATTCTTTTATGATAATATGTATTTATGAGGTTTTGCATTGCGTTTATCTGTTCTAGTGTATCTGGTATAAATATAAGACGACATTGGGCAATAATTTTGTCAATTGCTTGATCGGTGTTCTTCATTTTGGATTCACCCTTTTGTTATTAATAATATGTCTTAATATTGTATCAGGTATCAATGATGACTGTAAACTAGAGTACAGCGAGAAAGGAAGAGCTTTTTGACAATACTCATAATTGATGATTCTAAAAGTGATAGAGATTTATTAGAATTGATTTTGAATAAATC
>Ga0265293_10006599_pt1 | contig 18451 bp, 26 predicted proteins | sample Munlanlewell138R_FD_192505 | JGI IMG/M metagenome (GOLD analysis project Ga0265293, IMG submission 192505) | Leachate microbial communities from a municipal landfill in Southern Ontario, Canada - Leachate well 138R | ecosystem: Engineered > Solid waste > Landfill > Unclassified | place: Canada...
CAGACAGCACGGACATTACTAAACTCTAAGGCATTTTAAATTGTGTTTTCCTAAGCCTCGCTGTAACTAGCCGTATTAGAGATGATTCTTCAGTTAATATGTTTGAGCTACCTCTGAATAGACACCGATAACGTTTGACAGTCTTAGACATCTTAATCTTCACAATATCTTGTTAAATCCCCTTATTCTTTCAAGTACAAAAATCAACCAAAGAAATGAAGTAATAAAGATTGCCCTTTGCCAGATGCCGGAATAATCCGGTAGATAAAACATTAATATTGAAAGAGCTGTGGCCACAAGTCCAACCGCCACATTGATTATTCGATGCTTTACTGCTTTTTCTATAAAGGTGGATGAAATAGCAAAAATAACAAACGAAAAGCCAACACTGGATGCAAAAATCGAATGCAGATTATCTTCTAAGGATTTAATAATGGCACCTTCTATAATTGGTGCATGATGGAATATCCCGGTCAGTGCAAGGGCCAGCCCGAAAATACTTAACAAGATTTTGTGGAACCAAAATCTCCCCAAATGCAGCCAAGCTTCTAAGGTGCATGAAATTCCGACAAGCACAAAAGCGACATTCATGATCCAAGCATTAGGTGTGCTCTGTGCACCCAAGTGGCTCGTAGTGTTTTTTATAATGGAGTATGTATCAGCACTATAAAATGGAAGCACAAACATGATGGGCAATAGCAATAATAACGCATGAATCAGGTATCTAAAATCGGCTAATTTTCTTTTTCCCATCACTATTCCACTCCTTAATTACTTCACGTTTCTCAACATCCAACCTGACCACACAACCTCAAAAAAATCCGAAAAAACATCTAACCTGACCACTCGCGACCCCTGACATCTAACTCGACCACTTGACTATCAAAAACTGCTCTTATGGACTTATTCCCTCGAAGCAATATTTTCATGATCTTCGTTCAATGGGTTTTATACCCACATGTGCTAAAAACCTTGATATATAAGGGTTTTTAGCTTACTCACTCTTTTATCCTTGTTATCAATACTACTGTATTCCACAGTACAAATCAAAAACTATTTCATTTCCCGAAAGGCGAGCATATCGTTGGATAACTATTTATCTAAGGTTTATTTTTAGCCTTAAACTTTGTTCATTATATATATAATCGTATATCATTTATTTGCTGAATTATCAAACAATCTGTAAATTTTGTTGCCTCGTACATAGGTAAGTGACCCAACATTCCATTCAGAGGCTTTGAGATAGCCGAATTCATCATTACCAAATTTGACAGCATTAGAGCTGGAATTGCCCATTTTATCAAAAGTTATATTTTACCAGCCTAGTTTCAAGGTCATCATTACTGTCATAAAGCTCCATGGCTAGATCTAACCAAGAATATCTCTCGAAAAACGGCTCTGCCACAGTTGGTCCAAAGCAATATTCACCACCTTCAGTGCTCAAAAGAAAGACACTCTTTCTTAAAAGAAGTTTATATACTTCCATGGGAAATCTCCTTGGTCTATGCAATATCAACCTCACACTATAAGTCTATACTGAATAGACCTGCTTGTCAATGTGTGTTTTATAAACTCGCATTGTATAAGACCTTGTAGTATTTTACAATAATTGATATTACCTCCATCCTAGTTTGGGTTGCAGATGGCATCTATGTATTTAGAGAATTTCTCACTATAAATGGAAGCCCTCTTTGCATAACTACTTGCTTTAAAAAAATATTTACAGCAATTGAAACAGGAATCCCTAATTGTAGTAAAGCCGCTATTATTAGCTTAGGAGCCTCAAGTATTGCAATAATTTTTCTTTTACATACTCTCCCACCATATTTACCAACGGGACCGCATCGTTGTTCCGAACAGGTCTTTTTATGGAAAGCACACTTGACATTTATAAAATCGCATGCTATAATTATGGAAAGCTAACTTAACATTTAGAGGAGGGGTATAATACTTTGAAAAATCGGTTGGAGGAACTGCGAAAGCTCCGTGGGGTCACACAAGAAGAACTTGCGGACCGATTAGAGGTATCTAGGCAAACCATTGGTTCTCTTGAAAACGGAAGGTATAATCCATCAATTGTCTTGGCATTTAAGATTGCACATTTTTTTAATATCAGCATTGAAGAAATATTTATTTTTGAGGAGGAGCAAAAATGAAACAGCAACATAAGTCTTACATTTTTTATATGGGGATTCTAATATTCGCAATAGGATTATTATTGAAATTCCTAATTCCTGAATCAAACGAAGCGTGGCAGTCAGTGCCGTTTGTTATGACCGGATTCGGCGCCGGGATTACTGTGGTGGGATTAGCCTGTATTTTTAGACAAAAGATGATTGAAAAAGATCCGGAAAAAGCCAAGCAATATGAAATCGCAGAAAAAGATGAGCGCAATATCCAATTAAGAGAAAAAGCAGGATACGCTACATGGTATATAACTCTTTTTATGTTAGCTATTCTTTCGCTTATTTTTGTGATGCTTGATTATAAGTTACAGAGTTTTCTGACAATCGGAGTTTTGTTGATTCATGTAATAAGCCTGTTTGTCTATATTTTTATTTACAACAAAAAAATATAGACTTTGAAATCACCACTTAGCTGATTATATCCAAGCATATCAGAACCTTCTCTGATTAAACATGAATCATGCAATGTGTTAGCTAATAATGGCCGAATAGCTTGTAAATAAAATTCATTTGACAAAGTAATAAATTCTGTCAAAATTGATGTTTTTTCGGAATTTTTTGAGGTTGTGTGGTCGGATTAGAAGCTTTACAATATTCTATTCGCCACATTATCAAAAATCATAAACCCTTCGCAATGTCCAAAGTGTTCAGTCACTATTTCTTTGTCACTTGCTACAGCAATTTTCGTCATTTTAGTTTTCCTCCATATTTTCTAGTATTTCTGCAACTGGCTCGAGCCAATTGCCATCGAAAAGCTCTATCATACCCTTGTCACATGCAGCTGATAATTTCGGGTCAATAGGTAATTTAGCAAGAACCTTCAAATTGTGTTTATCAGCAATTTCTTCAATGTGGCTTTCGCCAAATATCTGATATTCCTTACCGTTATCAGGACATCTAAAATAGGACATATTTTCCACCAAACCGATAATAGGGATATTCATCATCTCGGCCATCTTGACTGCCTTTGAAACAATCATGGAAACAAGCTCCTGTGGGGATGTCACAACGATAATCCCATCAACAGCAATAGATTGAAATACCGTAAGGGGAACATCGCCAGTGCCCGGTGGCATATCAATGAACATAAAATCCACATCGCTCCAGATAACATCTGTCCAGAACTGCTTTACTGTGCCTGCAATGATTGGTCCTCTCCAGACAACCGGGTCAGTGTCATTTTCTAAAAGCAAATTAACAGACATAATCTCAATCCCGGTCTTAGTTTTAACAGGGAATAAGCCGAATTCACTGCCTGAGGCTTTCTCCCTGATACCAAAAGCTTTTGGGATAGAAGGCCCTGTGATATCCGCATCAAGAATGGCAGTATGATAGCTCCTCCTGTTCATAGTAACTGAAAGCATAGAGGTAACAAGTGATTTGCCGACTCCTCCTTTACCGCTGACAACACCGATGACCTTTTTTACACTACTCATCTCGTGCAGTTTTTCGGAGAAGTCCGTTTTTTGTTCTTTTCGTTCTGCGCAGTCCTCCGAACAACTGCTACAGCCTTGATTGCAATTTTCGCTCATATTCTTGCTCCTTTTAATTTAGATTGTAATTTCAGTGCCTACGGTAATCAATGCTATTACCCATCGTAGCTTTTCAACCATATCAATTCGCGTCATCTGTAAAATATCTACCACGCCTATGCCTATGACAGCCACGACCACAACCATTTCCCAATCCTTCACAAAGCCGGTATTCACCGCCTTCAATCGACAGTATCTTTCCGTCAACCAATGATTCAGCTAACTTTTTTCTGGCCTCGATATAAATGCCTTGAACGGTACTACGAGCCACATTCATCTGCTTGGCGCACTCTTCTTGAGTGAAGCCCTCCAAGTCTATAAGTCTTATGGTCTCATACTCGTCTACAGTCATGTTTACATGGTTTTCTGCGTCGACAGGTGAATCGAGAGGTCCAAATCTATTGCTTTCAGGCAAACAGCAAACTTTTCTCCACTTCATCGGTCTCGCCATAATTCATCTCCTCCATCCTAATCAGAAATAACCAGAGCGTCCTCCAGTTATCCCTGATGCCCATTATATGCCCTCTAATTGCTTATCAATAACTTCGAGTCGATTTTGCAACATGGTTTTCTGTTCATTGAGCAGCTCTTTTTGTGTTTTTGAGGAGGTCTGGTTAATCACAGAACCTCTACCAAAACCGCGTCTGCAAGCAAATCCAAGACCTATTCCCCTTCCGAGACCAGCTCCATACTTTACTGCATTAGTACCAGTGCAAAGTCCTAAACCTCTTCCAGTCATTGATCCCGCACCCATTGGCCCGGTTCCATCCCTTCTTGGCATACTATTCACCTCCTAAAAGTTTATGGCATATACCATCTATTCTTATTATACACTGTTTATGGCATATGTCAATAACTTTAGCCAAATTCATAAAAAATTTAAAAAGCGTTCCAGAAATTATTTATGGGCATTAGTATAGGTATGACCAAAGAGTTGGTTAAGGCTGTTGTTTTTACAGCAGACTAGTATGTGGAAGATTTCCACAGCACTTTTTGTATTTTTTACCACTATCTATCTTGTTGAATCCCCTTCAATCTGAGCATTAAAAGATTCATCAAACATTTCTTTTTCACTAGTGAATTCTTCATCCTTAATCGAATCAGGCTTACCCCATATATTAACAAAATTATTCTCCCAAAGGTAATTGGCATTTCCTGTAATTATCTCAATTTTTGTGAAACTTCTTCAATAAGTGTGTCAAGCACTTCCTTTGCAACATACTTTTTACTTTTTCCTCTTGGATTCTAGAGGAGGCTTACGATCTATATTTTCTTGTTTTTTCTTTTCTCTTTCAATGACTTGGAATGCTTCTGCTTTACTTCCGGTGGTGGATCGAATCGAGAAAGCAATATTCACAATATGATCCGATATTCTTTGTAAAGAAAACAAAACGGAATAGATGCTATTTGACACCTCAACAGGATACATCCCAGAACCTAGACGTACCACATGTTCATCACGCGTGGAGGATATTAGGATATTAATCTCCTTTTGTAGGTCTGAAATCTTCTTCAAATTTTTAGTTGTACGCTTTGTAAACGCATCAAATCCTAAGTCGTACATTTTGGATATATTTCTGTAGATTTGGTCAAACTCAGTTTTGGTCTGATCCATAAACTTAACATCATTTATCTTCATATAGTTGGTTTCTTTTGCTATAAGTACCGCGTAATCTCCCAGCCGCTCAATGTCGTTTGTTACATGATGCAATCCTCCAATCAGTTTTTCATCATCATGTAATTTAGTAACAGACGAAATTTTAATGAAAAAACTTGTGATCTTATTTGTTAAGAAATCAATACGATCTTCAACTTCGGCGATTCTTTTACTTTCACTCATATCTTCGTTGACCAGCGAAGCAAAAGAGCGGTCAATGTTTTCCTTTGCGAGAATTAGCATGTCGTACAATTCCTTTAATGCTTGTTCAATTGCAATCGCCGGTGTCTGTAGGAAACGATCATCAATATATGACACTTCTTCTAGCTTCGGTTGCTTATCCTTCACCAAATTTGTAATAAAATTGACTAAGGGATCTAAAAATACAAGTAACACTAAGGTGTAAAGAGTATTATAAATTAGGTTAAATGCTGCAAGACTAAACTGGGGTTTTCCGGGTAATAGACTTTCAAACATGGCAGTAATGGGTGTTCTGAAAATAACCAGAATAATTGTAAATGCAGCTGCTCCAATTATACTGGTAATCAGATGGAATAATGCGATACGTTTCCCGTTTGCGTTCGTGGTTAGGGAAGCCATAATTCCATCACTGCATGTTCCAATATTTGCTCCCATCACTAAGAAGAATGATTGATCTATATCGTGGATAACTCCGGTAGCCAAGAAAGCGATAAAAACACCAGTAGCTGCCGTAGATGACTGTATAATGGCAGTAAAAAGGATACCTAAGATCACAAGTAAGATGGGATTTTTCATGATTTCATATTTGAAAACTTTAGAAAGTTGAATGCTCAATGTTGAATCTGACCCACCGATTGCGAATTCCATCACTTCCAGCCCGATAAACAGCATTCCGAATCCGATTAAAAATGGTGCAATTTTATTAAGGAATTCGTTATTAGTGGTAAAAACAATCAGGACACCGACAAATGCAACCGCTGCAAAAACAGAGCTTATGCTAAAGCCACCTTTGCTGATGCCTGAAAGAGCAAATATGAATGCTGTAAGAGTGGTTCCTACTTTTGCACCTAAGATAAAACCCGCTCCTTGCTTAACTGTTACAATACCCGCATGAGCAAGTCCAACTGTCATAATCGAGGAGGCTGAAGAAGATTGAACAAGCGCTGTACCCCCGATTCCAATTCCATAATTAACGACTCTATTTTTATCCATCTTTTTAAAAAGATTTCGTATTCCCGATCCTGCGCTTTGTTCCAAACCGGAGCTCATCTGCTTCATGCCAAACATAAATACAGCGACTCCACCTAGCATGAGTAGTACATTCATTAAAATTCCCATTACTTTTCTCCTAGTATCTAGTATTTAGTATTCATTATTTATCATTTATCATTTATCATTTATCATTCATTATTTATTACTTATTTCTTACTTCACCTTATACAGCAAAAAATACTCAATATTTACGACTTCTACCGTAGCAGAAACATCTAGTGTTTGTGCCTGAGGAAGCTGAAAACATCAAGCGCATCTACTAGGAATATCTTGAGGGTGCCAACCTTCTATTGATAAATAATTATAACACGTATTATATTAAAATTGACAACAAAAATACAATTTATTATCAAACAGAAGAATAAAATCATCTCCTTTTAATAATTCATTGCCACCTTTTGTACATAGAAAAAGCCCCTGTAAGTATCTCCTACCTTCATCCCTTGCTCTGGTCAAGGATAAAAACTAAATTGTACTCTATTCTTTTGAAATGCTCTGAAAACCAGATTTCATAGCTAAATACCTTAAAGAAGGTAGGTACATAGCTGGAGACTTTAAATTTTTAAGTAGAAGATTAACTTTAATATCATTTACATTCTTCTTGTATCTTTCCAAAAATCCTTCAGAGCCTGTCTGTAGGCTATGTGCTAAATGTAATGAGGTTTTTAATGCATAACTGATTCCTTGGGCAGAACTAGGACTAATTGCTCCTGCCGCCTCGCCTATAAGAGCGATGTTTTCATCTCCTACATAAAAACTAGATATTTTATTAGGTCTACAGATATATGCCCCTTCTGTTTTTATTCTTTTATCGAAGTTAAAACCGAAATCTCTTAATTTTACTTTTAGTAGTTCAAACTTTTCCCAAGGGTTCTCTTTCGGTTTTAGAGCTGACCCTAATAATATGCAATTCTCCTTTGGTATTACCCACGAATAGAAATCTGTTATTTCTTCATCAAAAATTGCTCCATAATAAGGTATAAGGTTTGCACATTCGAACCATTCTTGAATAGCTATATACTGTTTTGGCATATTAATACCTTTGCTAATCAAATTCCTTACTTTTGAATTAGCTCCATCTGCACCAATTATGATTCTTGTCTTCGCAAATTTTTCTTGCCCATTATGAATATATCTAATTTTGTAACCATCCGGTATTTTTGTAAAACCTATGAATAAAGTATTGAATTTTTTTTCTACTTGATCTGCTACTAAGGAAACAAACCATTTATCAAATTTGTCTCTATCAAAATTTAAGTAAAATCTCTGATATAATCTTTCAATATTATTTGCTATATCAATTGTCCTAACTGCGAAAATTTGTGGATTAACTAATATATCACTAGGTAATGATAATCCAAGTCTTGCAATCATTTTCTGAGCATCAGGAGCTAATAGACCTCCACAACACTTACCTTTTTTATTTTTAGGATTCTCATTTTCCATATCACGTTTATCAATCCATAAAATCTTGTATTTATCACTTATTAATCTAGTAAGGTTTGACCCTGCTGGTCCAGCTCCTATTATTACAATATCGTACACAAGGATACCCTCCAAAATTTCTCGGTTAATATTTCTTTTGTTCTTTTGCAGTGTTCTTCTGGGTATTTTTCATAATCAAGGATTGTTTTTCTTCATGCTTCAATATATATATACCATATATCCCCAATCCAAGGCAGCTAATTAAAACCATGATTGCCGATATGGGCGGATATATATTTTGTGTTGAAAAAACAAATGGCAACCCACACAAATTAACGATAAAATGAAATAACGCAACCAACCATAGATTATTTGTTAGGGCATAAATTGCACCAAAATATACTCCCAATCCTATTGCCCACAGTATTTTGGCGGAAGCAAGTAATACCGGCATGCCAATCATTCCAAAAATATGTCCCAGACCAAAAATGAATGACGTGATTAATATTGCTACTAGCTGCGCATTTTTTTTATTATTTAATAATCCAAGAATTGCATTCTGCAATAAACCTCTACAGAAGAATTCTTCTATAATACCCACTCCAATTATGTAAATTATCCCTTCAAACAATACTTTCCACACGGTGGGAGAATAATCTAAAGGATAGAGTCCTATGATAAATGCTATACAAGGGATCAGAAATGCGACAAAACAGGAAATACCATATTTTTTTATTTCTGACTTAAAATTTTTTGATTGAAAACCTATATCGAACATTGGAATTAATATCTTGACTAGACTTATCCCAACAGCCATTGAAAATATAATATTAATAAAAAGTGTTATACTAATAGCATCTATATCCGCCACTTCTATATTAACAAAAAAAGCCGTTGGTATTCCTGTAATATACAAGAATGCAACAATTGCAGCTATTATAATTGCGATAATATTTTCTTTTCTTTCTGTTAGAAATTTATCACTTCTTTGGTGTAACTTTAATTCATTCATCATAATTTAAATTCTCTCCTATCAATCTAGTAAGTATTTCATATAACTTGCCATGCTACAGATGTTACGGGACAATCTATCATTCAGGGAATCAATAGTTTTTAGTCATGTTCTGCTTCAGGTGGCATATAGAACGAAGAAAATTTGAAGTCAAATGTCCAACCTTCAAAAGTAATAACTTTATCACCGAATTCTTCCCAAGTAAGTTTCTTATCCCCTATAGCTACAATGGGATATGTCTCGCCGGTAATTTCATTAAAACCACATTCAATTACTGCATGAACTTCTTTATCAATCCACTCTTCCATTTTAGCGTCTCCGAAAAAAAATAGTGGCTGTAAAGGGTACGGAACCACCCGCACCCTTTAAATCTGATATAATATCAAATTATGAAAAGTGAACCAACCACATTCATTGTATTAGAGGTGGAGCTACCTTTCAAGTGCAATCCTGAAGAATTTGAAAAAAATTATCAGGAAGCATACAAAAACAGAATAACGCACGAGTTTATACGCAATGGATTGGGGCTTTCAGAGAGTATCAAGCTCAAGCTTAACGGGACTTTTGGCAGATGGCTGCATTTACTTGATGAAAACGACGAGCTTTACATGGTTAGATACCGCATACAGACAGCATTATGGAGCAATCCAGAAACCGGCAGTGACACTTATGTAAGTATATTCCCCAATTTCATCATAAAATATTGCCAACCGTGTCTCCACCTGCTTGAGCATATCAGTTGCCATGTTGGAAAGGGTGAGGATATTTTAACGCACATTTCGAGAGCAGATTCTTAAGCTGCGCACCATCTGAGATATTTCTCATTACAGCCACACCCCTATATATGTTTGTACTTTATTTTTAATGTTAAATACACCAGAATACTCAAGTAGCCTTCTAATATCTATTTTAGGATCTTTTACATATCTTTGAATTGCATTACTAAATACTTCTCTCTCCAATTTGTTTTCATATCTAAGAACATCACATATGGTACGATCTCGATTAAACAATTTAACATCTACACCTTCTATTTGAATTATATCGACCCCAACTTCCAGAAGTTTTGGTTCCATATAAAATACATTTATCTGTGGGTAGTCAATTTGATATTGGGTTTTGTCACTATCTCTGTCTACAGCTATTTGCCATGCTGCTGGTATCCTGTCTGTATATTCATAAATCATTAACGCGCTTTCAAGAAATATTACTGAATTAGGAAATAATCGTGCTATTACAACTTCTTCCGGATATATGCTATCTGACAACTCATAAAATCCACGCTTAATTCTTATTATCTCTCCACTTTCTAGAAGTTTATTTATTTGTCTACTTGAAAGTCCCAAATTATTAAGTTCTGAAGTTCTAAGTATTCCGCCATTTTCTCTAAATGCTTTTCGAATTATATTTTTTCTCTCCATATTCCCACCTATATATCCGCATTTCAATTAGTATTGCGGGTATTTTGATGCAATTATACCATAGATTTTTATTAGAAGTAAAGAATTTTGTTATAAAATGACTGTTTATATAAATTAATATAAGATAAATAATTATTAAGGTTTATCTTTGAAATTGCATGTCGAAAGGCACTCCGGGTCTTTAAAGGTGCAGGTTGGATCCACACAAATCTGTCCTGAAGGGATTCCAGCCAGTTCACATTGCCTTTTCACAGTCTGCTGATTATCAATATGATATTTTCCCGTCTTGCTATAAAATAGTACAAATTGTTCTGCATATTTCAAATCATTAAATTTTTGATACACATCTTCATCTACCTCAAACTTATCCTGACTCAGTGCTTTCCCCATGTAAACTTGGAACTCCTGAGGATTGCATCCTTCATTCCTTATCAAGTGTTGAAACACCTTAAGGGTAATTTCATTTACTGTGCCCTGCCAGCCCGAATGAATTACCCCAATCAGTCCAGCAGTCTTAATTACTGCAAGCTGAGCATTTATCAATACATTTTCCTTTTCTGCAATACGCGCTTTCGACAGTACAGTCTGGCCAATGACAACCATCACAGTTCTTTTCCCAATCACTTACGCCATACACTGCAGAACAGCACTCTTGCGCATATTCTATTTCATCGGCACTAAAAGTTGTTCGCCCTTTGTAATGAACACACAAATCGCAACGATGCCCGCAATTACTAAGGTGTATGTGTGTTTTGGGGAACGGCTTGCGATTAGGTATTTTTTTTATCATAATCATTTTTTTGACGACTTCCAGAGTTTCCAAATTATCTACCCGGATCAGCATCCATTTTCCGTCATGGTATGTATGCGCCTCGTCATAAAGCTCTTGAATCGAATCGGGGAATTCACCGCGCCGCGCTTCAAATTTATCTCTTTCGGCTTTACCGAAAATAATCTGAAAATCATAATGATCCTCGTGTATGTTGATAGACAGGATGGTTTTCTTGCCTTGACGGAATTTTAAGCAATCAATGTCATAATATTTACCCGGTACTTCATCGAGCTTATACTTACCGCGCATGAAACGCATGGTTTCTTCGCTGACTTTTTCCAATTCGGTCATGATGATCTCCTTTCTGGTGTATCAACCTCCAGCTTCCCAAATCCTTTAAGATACATCATATTCAAAATCGCTCCGTTGCCTTTCCACCAGTTTTTGCTGATAGACCACTCTTCAAGGTAGCCGTTCCAACCCCAAGGAATGTTCCATGAGCCGTCCTCAAGCTGCGATTTTATAATAAATTCGCATTCATAATCTGCAATATCTCTGTTATCAGCATAGAAAATACTGCTGCGAGTATTGAAAAACTGCGACGGCTTGCAGATATAGCCCGTTTCCCATTCGGCGGTGTTTTTTGTCATGTTATGCTGCACTTGCTCCCGCAGGCGTTCTTTCAACGCAGTAAGGTCAATGACATCAACCATACCTGTTTCCTCGCAATACTGCCAAAGTCGGATATAGCACGCTGCAGTATGCATATCGCCAAGTAAATCCTGCCCGGAATAAGCATCGTAGGCTTCTTTGGCAATACGGCAGCCAAGCCGATACAAGTCGCTATCCCTGTCAGCAAAGCGAACGATAAATCCGGCAAAACAAGCGGTCGGATTGTAGGAGTGATGACAAGTACTATTGCTATCGGTATGCCACCACGGAGCGTGAGGGTAATCGTTGTTGCTTCGTACGGTGTTGTACCAGTTCTTGCCCTCAAAATCCTTGCCGCTTGCCAAATAACGCAGTATGCCTTGAATAATTGGGTGGGTGTTGTCGGTAAAATTAATCTCACGCAAGATTTCCGTTGCCGTCCATGTCTGAATAGGCGAGGAGTTTGGATTCCAAGCGTCCGGCTCAAGAGCATGACCGAAACCTCCGTCCTCGTTTTGGTAAGCGGCAAGAGTTACCAGCACAGCTTCTTTTAAGCCACCTTCAAAGTGATATTGCCACCGTGCTAAGTCGAGCGGACGAGCGTTGCGATAGATGAATATACGAGTTTTTTTGTAAATTGCTTCATTATTTACACTTACCTTATCGTTTTGAACATAAGGAACAAGGTCTTTCCTGAAAAATATACAACGTTCTGTCTCGGCAAAACCTATACTGAGATGAAAATTGTAGCTCTCTGTATTTTTAAGCAGGCAATCACTAAGAAACTCGAGGCAACCATTATATCGTGCCCATTCTTCACATAAACCGACAAGCGAAACTGCAACACCGCATAAACGGTATTCAAGTCGGACATAGATAGCTTCTAAATAACCAGCATTCCCGGCATGCTCTTTGCCGTTTACATATTCGCTCCTAAGTGCGCCATGACAAACACCTATGGGTATTTTACCATCAAATGCAAGAAACAACACATGTTGCCTGCTTTCTAAAAGCCCTTTGTTTTCAACAAGCAATTCCTCATATGAATGGTTTTCATATAATTCACAGAGTAATTCTGTAAGCGATTCTATGTCGCTTCGCTCCGCTTTACGGTATTGAAAATTGCTTATTTTCTTTGGAATAGCCATGCTCATCCTCCTACAGTGTTTTGCGCATTACAACCACACCATCCTGTTCTGCAACGGGTACGAATCCTAATTTATCATACAGTCTTGCAGGACCCTTAAAGTCCATATCATACCGTCCTTTTCGTATGTGTACATAACCTTCAACAGCCTCAAAGCCTTCTGCTTTGGCATCGGCAATTACCCTCTCTAAAAGAGCAGTTGACACACCCTTACTTCGATATTCAGGGGCAATCGAAAAGCAGACAACCGACATTGTTTTACCGATAACGGTTCCCCTTGCAAAGTCCGGGACAAACTGATAACGGTTTTTGACGTATTCATTCATATCTCTGGCGTTGCACCAACCGATGACGGTATCATCATAAAACGCCAGATATCCATGAATTTTCCCCTCGTCCAGCATCTTTACTGCATGACGGCGAATCGTTCCTTTGATATCCCCAGCAAACTCTCTCACCATTTGGTCGATTTCATCAGAGGTCTGCATTGGACTGGTACAGTAGCAGGGACCATTTGTATCGGTTTCTGAAAACGCCCGATTGTCAAAATAATCGAGATAGGCAGGAATAAGGTCTGTGGTTAGAGGTTCAATTATAATATTCATAATGCATTATCCTCCATTCTATTCTCATAAATAAATTTTACATGAGGTAAATCACACTTCACAGGAAACTCAATTTCTTTGATATGTAATTCATTTTTGTCGATAGTATATTTACCCGTGTGTGAATGATATTGGATGTTGCTTTGTTCCGGCAAGACAAATGATAAAGCTGACTGTGATATTATATTGTCAGTTTTCAAGTTCTCACCTCAATCCATTTCATACGTCTGCATTTGACCACAAAGCATAGGATAAAAGCCAAAGCGCTTGTAAAACGGCAGCAGCTTTTCTTCAAATACAACTGAAATCATATAGATTTTTCTTTCTTTTAAATAAGCAATTGTCCTATTCATAAGCTCTGTTCCGATACCCTTCCCTTGATATTGGGGATGTATCATCAGATCCTGGATATATGCATCTGTAACGCTATTTGAAACAGTGTCAATATATCCAATAAGCTTTTCCCCGTCATATACACTAATGCGAAAATAAGAAGTCATAAGCTCATTTTCATAACAACTCTCCATTCGGTTCCAGCCAACCGCTTCACGTAGATCAGCTATCTGCTTTGCAGAAGTCGGAGCGTTTACAACATAATTCATATGTCAATTCTCCCTATATACAAAATGTTTAACACCTTCATTAATGTGTTCCATCAGTTCAGTTGCATTGCTTGGATATACTTCTACATTCTTAAATTTATCAAGAGGAATCCAATGGAATTCAATATCAAAATCTCGTCCTTCAATGTGCTCGTGAACAATGAATTTTCCATCAAGCGGTATCTGTGCCTCATCTGTAAGTTCAATTATGTAATAAAGACAAATTTGATGGCAGGGCTTATTGCCCCATGTGAAGAATATTTCAGCAACCCACTTGATCTCCTTTACATTAATGTCTGCACCGATTTCCTCTTTGAATTCACGAATTAAAGTTTCTTCGTTTGTTTCACCAAATTTTACATGCCCGCCGGGAAAGGCATACCCTGCGTCATTGATTGGTTTTTGCAGCAGTACCTTGTCATTATGAATAAGAATTCCGGCAACGCGGTAGCTGAATACATAATTCTCTGTTTTGAAAATAATATCGGACATATTACTCAACCCCACTTTCAACTATGGAAAAAGTCTTATTATCACAGTCAATTTCAGCCATTGCTCCATAAGGTAAAATGCAGATGGGAGATGTATGCCCAAAGTTCATGTTGGCGACTATCGGCAAATTGTAAAGGCCAAAATTTTCATTTACAACAGACAACACCGCTTTCTTGTGTTGATCGAAGCTCTGACAACTACACAGTTTCCCAATAATTATACCTTTTAATTTTTGTAATGCACCAATGTTACCAAGCCACATTAGAAAATCAGCAAGTTGTTCCGGTGAAAAAAATTCAGCAATATCTTCAATGAACAGTATTATACCATCGAGGTCATCTGTAATAGCTTCCGGCAGTGTATCTTTCAATATTCCTTCAAGCGCACATAACCCTGTATGCCCGCCAAATAGTCTGCCCTTTACCACGCCACTGCCTTGTATCCACAAATAGCCATTATCACGATAATATGTTTTTGACTCATTTTTATTAGTATAATTATTTTCATCACAGCTGAAATCATTAGATGGCTCGATAATACCTATAGGATTATTATCAAACAAGACTTTTTCAAACCACTTTTGGCTATATAGATGATAACTTGGAGTTTCTGCAATAATCGGAAGTAGATTATGTCCGTAAAAGGTCGATAGCCCTATCCTATAACAAAGCAGATGAATATTCATCACATCAGAATAACCAATGAATATTTTAGGGTTCTGCCTTATAATATCAGTATTAATATATGGGATAATCCTAATGCAATCATTTCCTCCTATGTTGGCAATGATCGCTTTAATTTCTTTATTTTCAAATGCCCACATAATGTCTTCCGCGCGAGTCTTTGGATTTTCTCTTAAGTAATCAGTGCCCTTTATAGAATTTGGTGCAGGTATAACGGCAAGTCCATGAACATCTTCAAGCCGTTTTTTGCCAAGATAATAACGCCATAAAACATCTCTATCGCCAGCAATTCCCAGCGCAGGACTTACAGTTGCAACTTTATCGCCTTTATTAAGTTTCTGTGGCTTTATTAAGCGATTCATCATTTGACTACCTCTCACTTATACACAATCTCATACGGTTCATCATTTTCACCATTTCTTCCCACTCACGACAAGAATTGTGGTTGTTGAAACATCCAATAATTTCTCGCCATCATTATATTGTTTAATCCGCTTATCAACCGTTTATTTATAAAATTAAATAAATTGCCACCTCATGGATAATATTGGATTTAATATATCATACAGAAATATTGGGTACAATACCTTGCCTAAATAAATCACATAATTTAACTGATGTTTATAATAATACTTGACACAAAGTCCTTACCGACATCGACAAGCGGCTTGCCGAACTGCAGGCGGAGCTTTTAAAGCTGGCAAACACCAAAGCCGACTACACGGAGACTGGCGATGAGATTCACCGACTGCGTGACCAAAAGCAAAAGCTACAGCTTGAAAACGTCAACCGCGACGAGCTGAAAAACCGGATTGCCGACATGGGGGCTTTTCTGAAAGAACAGCCCACCGCCATCGCCGAATACGACGAACCGCTTGTCCGACGGCTGATTGAAAAGGTTAACATATACGAGGAAAAATTCATCGTGCAATTTAAATCCGGCGTGACCGTGGAGGCAGATGAATAAACTTGAAAACGAACAAGGCACTCTACGAAAAATAAAACGCAGGGTGCCTTGTTTTGCTGTGGTTAAAATGGGAACTCAATTATAATTATGGATAAGGTGTGTTTTAAACATACCGCTCATTTCTGCAAATTACATTATTTCTTAATCTGCTGCAGAATTTCAAACACCGCTTCAGGTGTAGCACCTTTTACGTTGAGCTCCACCAAGGTATCTCCATACAATACACTAAACCGCATTCGGTGCCCTTGCTCGTCACCTGAATCCGAAACTTCATAAGTCCGTGCTCGTACAGTATCGAGTATCAACTCATCAATCAAGAAAATTGGATTATCCACGATTTCGCGTAATTCGTCAGGTACAGAATCAGCTCGTGGAATTGGATAAAGTGCAAAGTCATAATTTTTAGTATCAGTAATATGAGTAATACGTGTTTTATCATTATCCTTTAACAGCGAGACTTTCCAGCTAATATAACTCATGTCCTTTGTCCAGTTGACAGACAGTGTGTTTCGCTCCTGATTGATAAATCGGTTTGCGTTCTCGAGACCAAATCCTTTAGGGAGAGTTTCAGGTATATACATACCGAAATCGGCGTCTGCTCGAGCTTCAGCAAGACTAAGGGAATCATTACGCAACTCCGGTATGACAGGATTAAATACATCAAGATCGGCAGCACCTCCTTTAATTAGGAGACCAATAATCTCTGATATCTCGTTCTTAACAACTTCCTCATCTACTTTTGCTCCGCTAAGTTCCACATAATAGGCTACATCTGAAAGCTTGAAAGTCGCAAAATAGATGATATTCTTAAGCCCTTTACTATTCGGTTCTGTCTCAAAATAACCTGCTGTTACCGGTGTCCCAAAGACGTCTGAGGCTTTTGTTTCAACGCCAAACCCATAATCAAGCACAACTTCACCTGGTGCAAGCTGGATATATGTCTTGAGTCCAGCGTCAGCTACGGCATTGGCATCTATATTGTATAAAGAGGCTCCACTTTTATTGCTTTTAAAATTAACTGTTGCTGTAATGCCGTGTGTCCCCGTCAGTCTGGGAAAAACCGCCCTTAACTCTTCGTCAGTCAGTTCCTGCCAGAAATGACCTCGAATACCGATATCAGTTTTGGCTATGGACTGAGAATCAGCTTCATTGAAATACAAAGTGTATTTGCTTGAAGAGTCAGGCACAGGTGTGATCGTACCAGGCTCTAAGACAAGTGGGTTATTGCCCGGTGTCGGAGCTACATCGTGTTGCGTTAACTTTGATATTGTAAAAACTCCAAGTAAAACCACCGCAAGGCAAGCAAAGGCTGCGGTATAGCGCTTGATCATAATAGGCCAACGTTTAGGTCTGCCTTCGGTACGTGACATGATTTTTTCGTGTAATGTATTCGAAACCATTATTTTATCCATGTATTTGTTATATGCTTTCATAATCATCCTCCTTTAAAACGGACTTAAGCCTTTGACGGGCGCGGGTTAAGTGACTTCTTACTGTAGATTCCTTTTGCCCAGTCAACTTAGAAATATCCTTAATGGAATAACCCTCATAGTAAAACAAATGAATGACGGTTCGATATTTCGATGGCAGCGCCATGATTTGCTCCAGTAATTCATGTTGCTCCGGCTCTGAAGCTGGGTAGGATTCAATAAGGGGAACTATTCGCTTACGCCAAGGGGATCGCAATCGGCTATTGCAGAGGTTTACGGTTACTCTTATGAGCCAAGCTTTTTCATGCTCTTCCGATTCAAATTCAGGAGCTTTCTCATAAGCACATAAAAATGCTTCTTGCACTATGTCCTCGGCATCGGACATGTTTCCTGTAATAGCAAGTGCAGTGCGATATAGTCTATTTTCATGTTTTGTTACAACTGCTTCAAAGTCCTCCGGCCGATAGGACTTATATACCATTTGCTTCACCGTTATACAAAACTTATAAAACTCTATAAAAACATTATAAAAGTTAATGTTTGCTTCCTCGTTCAACGCATCCGACCTCGGCGTACCTACTATCGTTTGATGTGATGCTCCAGAGGCTTAAATTC
>Ga0265293_10006600_pt1 | contig 18450 bp, 18 predicted proteins | sample Munlanlewell138R_FD_192505 | JGI IMG/M metagenome (GOLD analysis project Ga0265293, IMG submission 192505) | Leachate microbial communities from a municipal landfill in Southern Ontario, Canada - Leachate well 138R | ecosystem: Engineered > Solid waste > Landfill > Unclassified | place: Canada...
GCACGCACATAAACACATAACTGTTGCAATGGCAGTGGCGCTTGTATAGTGCTCAGTAAACGCTGAGCTACCTGTGCGGCCTGCTGCTCACTGACAACGCTCTCACAGACCACTACCCACTTATCAGTACTCCACACCCCCAGCAAACATAACGATAAATCAGCCAATTGCTTAACATGCGTCGACAGTGCACAAAGGGCTTGATCTGTCACCTCATAACCATGCAAGCGTCCTATTTCATCCAGCCCTTCTAGGGCAATAAAAAAAACTAACACATCTTTTTTTTCATTGCGCAACTGGGCAATGGTTTCAAGAATGACACGACGGTTGGGCAGCGTGGTCACCGGATCTTGTCGTGATAAAATGCTCAGTTCCCGCGTACGCTCAGCGACTAAATGCTCAAGTAAATCAGCCTTTTTCGTACGCTCACTGAGCAATCTTTGCAGCTGCAAGGTGTTATGGATACGCTGCAATACTTCAATGTGATTAAAAGGCTTGGTTAAGAAATCCTGAGCACCCAACTGCAGCGCTTGATGACGAGTTCCTTCATCAATTTGCGCCGTCAGGACAATCACCGCAGGCGCGTGTTCACCCCAGGTTGCATTCAGCAATGACAACAACTCAAGACCGTTAAGGTGCGGCATACGAATATCAAGCAAGATCAAATCAGGACGCTTTTTTTGCACCCGCGCTTCAACCTGCAAAGGATCTGTGATTCCCTCAATAATGCTATAGCCCTCATCTTCAAGCAGGTCCATAAGCAGCTCAACATTCACTGGATTGTCATCCACCACCAAAATATCGGCTGTACTAAATAGCCTACCAAGAGCCGTCATAAAGCACCCTGCTGGGTTAATATCTGCTGTATATGCTGTACAAGCATATTTAAGTTCAATGCTTTGCTATAAAAACCAGCAAAACCTAATGTAGCAGCCTGTTGCTTATCTGTAGCAACGTAACTGGTCGAAATAGCCAAGAGTGGTATAGAGCGGGTCGATGGGCTATTTTTAAGCATGCGCCCCAACTGAAATCCATTAATACCGGGCAGATCAATATCGAGTAAAATCAGCTGCGGTTGTAGCGAGCAAGCCAGCTCAAAACCGACCTTTGCCGAGCTGACGCAGTGCAATTGCACATCAGCCATGTCACTACACAACGCCTGCAGCACACACTGACTTTCTAAATTGCCGTCAATATATAACACTTGGTATTGCTTCGGTGGCTGTTCATGCACAGTCGAATCTGCTGCAGTAGCCGTCGCGATACTGCACGGTGCAGGGGTCACAAGCAACGGTAATGCAAAATAAAACACACTGCCCTGACCTAGGGTTGATTCAACAAAAATATCAGTTTTCATCAAACGCGCCAGCTTGCGCGTCAGCGCCAACCCTACCCCAGTACCTTCGATACTGCTGTGTTCTGCCCCTAAACGATTAAACGGCTCAAACAGTGTTTCGATTTGATCTGCAGCAATCCCTATCCCAGTATCGCTGACGCTGATACGCATCAGATTATCGCGCCGCTCAGCGCGAAGAATTACCGTGCCATTTGGACGATTATATTTAATCGCATTATTTAACAGATTGATCAGTATCTGCTTGAGACGCATGTCATCGGCCTCAACAAAGCAGTCCTTGCTATCATCGAATTGCACTTGCAGGCTGATATTTTGGCCGTCCGCCAATGACCCAAGCAACTCCAGCGTGTCATCAAACACATCTTGCAGTTGAATCGGCTCAAGTAACATCTGTGTAGACCCCGCCTCAATACGCGCCAAATCCAACACTTCATTAATTAAGTTCAATAGATGATGGCCGCTACGTAAAATTTGCTCTACTTGACGCTGCTGACGCTCACCCAACGGTTGTTTGCCATTGCCCAGCAATTGAGCAAAGCCCAAAATCGCATTAAGGGGCGTGCGCAATTCATGGCTCATTGATGACAAAAATTCTGTTTTAGCTTTACTTGAGCGCTCGGCCAAGTCCCGCGCGGCTTCTAATTCTTCAGTAAAACGCCGTTGCTCATTCAGTTGGCGATATAAGTTAATTAATAAAGCACAGGTTGAGGTGAAGGGTTTAAGCCACTCGACCAAGGCATCGTCATAATCTTCTGCGGCATTAGCAATGGCATACATACCTATCACTTCTCCGCGATCGACAATCGGTACGCCTAAATAACGCTGCAGCACCGGATGGCCCTCTGGCAAAGCACCACCACGCATATCACTTAACATATCATTACTCAATACGATTTTTCCGCCGGCAAACACTTGCCCTAGCATGTTATGCGGATTGCGCAATAACATTTCGCCATCACGCAACTGTTGCATCAATTGACGGGTCGGCTCACTCCATGACAAATCACTGATGGCACGTATTTGCAAGGCAGGCATACCAAATTGCATGATGACTTCGCCGATTAATGCATATTCGCTATAGGTCAGCTCTTTAAGTGCTTCTTTTAAAAATGTCCACAAGGTATTACCCGAGAGCAAGGCTTGATAATCCGTGAGCCCGCGATGCAAAACTTGCAACAGCGCACGTTCATGCTGCTCTCGCTCTCGAGCCGCTGCGACAGCACGCAAATCAGATAAAATCCCGATAAATTCTCGGCTGCTTGGCACAGTTGGATCACCATCACTCTCAACTTCGCTCACAGCTAAATGCACTGGAATATGTGTGCCATTTTTATGCTGCGCGGCCACTTCTCGACCGATGCCGATCACGTGTTTCTCACCGGTCTTTTGGTAAGCTGATAAATAACCATCGTGCTGCGATGCCCAGCGCTCGGGCATCAGCATTTTTACGTTGCGGCCCAACACCTCGTCACGCTCATAACCGAGCATACGCAGCGCCGAATCATTGAGTTGTAGAATGCGACCATAGCCATCAATACGCAAAATACCGGCCGCGGCACTTGCAATAATCGCCGCGTAACGCGCCTTGGTAGCGTTACTTTGCTGCGTTTGTTGTGCTAGCTCAATGGTACGGTAATGCAAATACATGAGCTGTTCAGCTTGGCGTGCGAGCAAGGTTAAATGGTGCTGGTCAGCCTCGTTAAGTTGCCGCGGCTGCGTATCAATCAGGCACAAGGTACCAACGTTAGCGCCATTTTCAGCACGAATCGGCATACCCGCATAAAAACGAATATAGGGTTTGCCGACCACAAAGGGACTGTTGCTAAAGCGCGGATCTAAAAGTGCATCTTCAACAATAAACAGACCACTGGCTGCAATCGCATAAGTACAAAACGAGCCTTCGCGTGGCAGTTCAGTGACGCTCACACCCAAACGCGACTTAAACCATTGCCGATGCTGATCAACCAACGACACCAAAACGATCGGCATATTAAATAAGCTGGCGGCAACTTCGGTCAGATTATCAAACGCAGGATCAGCCTCAGTATCTAAAATTTGTAAATTGCGCAGAGCTTCTAAGCGTCGTCCTTCAATGTCTTGCAATGGCATATCGAGCATCAATCAGACCCTCAGAAGGCAAATCAGCAACAAGAGAGTGGCATTATGCCAGCAATCGACCCTATAAATACACTTCCTAAAAAACCAAGCCTACCCAGCCAAAGAAGTTCGATATGGATTTTTATCATGGTAAATATATTTAGCAGACAACCATTACATCTGCCAAGCCAGAGATACACCTGACAAACAGCGCCCAGCACTTTAGAATGTCTTTCTTTTGCGCCTTACACTCTCACTATGCATACACTACGCTTGATGCGCACTGATGATCTGCCAAACATTCTAGATATCCAGCTGGAGATCTATAGCGTTGAACTGCAAGAAACCCCAGAAATCATTGCACAACGCCTTGCTCAAGTACCTGATTTAGCCCTAGTTGCCGAAGATACGCAGGGCATTTGTGGTTATTTATTCAGCTACCGCTCACAACGTGACACGATAACCCCATTGGACGGACTATTTGTCGAGCCCGCGCAGAGCGATTGTTTGTATCTGCACGACCTCGGTGTTGCCCCGCGTGCGCTGAAACGCGGGATTGGCCCAAGTTTAGTTAAACAGAAACTTAAAATGGCGCGCCAAGCGAGTCTAAAGCACTGTAGCTTAGTCTCAGTGCAAGATTCCACAGCATTTTGGCAGCACTTAGGTTTTCAAACCCACAACAACATTAGCCAGCAACAAGTCGCTGCATTGGAGTCCTATGGCGTGCCTGCTGTGTATATGCAAAGAACGCTGTAACACCCTTAACTAAAACGGCGTAACTTGAACACATTTTAAGCGACGCCAGCATAATAATCCTTAAGGACACTGTATGGAATTTGCTCTTTATCTGCTACTCGGCGCTGCTGCTGGTGTTTTCGCAGGCTTATTTGGCGTAGGTGGCGGCATGATTATTGTGCCGGTGTTGGTGCTAAGTTTTACGGCTCAAGGCTTTTCCCCAGAAGTACTGACTCACTTAGCAGTGGGTACATCGCTGGCTACTATTGTGTTCACCTCACTCAACTCCGTGCGTGAGCACCACCGCCGCGGTGCTGTGCAATGGGATCTGTTTCGTTGGCTGACCCCAGGTATTTTAGCCGGAGCTGCTGTTGGTGGTCTCACCGCAGCGCTGATTAACGGCCCTATTTTACAAAAACTTATTGGCGTTTTCGCTATTTGTATTGCTATCCAGTTGGCGCTAAACATCACTCCAAAAGTTGCACGTCCGCTACCTAAAAAGCCCGAGCTTATTGCCGCAGGCGGTGTTATTGGTTGGGCCTCAGCAATTTTTGGAATTGGTGGAGGCTCGCTAACGGTACCTTTTTTAATTTGGCGCAGCATAGTCATTCAAAAAGCCGTCGCCACGTCGGCTGCCTGCGGTTTTCCAATTGCTATAGCCGGCGCGGTGGTATTTATGGTGACCGGCTGGCATAACCCGCTGCTCCCAAAATGGAGTCTAGGCTTTGTCTACTTACCCGCTCTACTAGGGATTGCTCTTACATCGGTATTTTTTGCCCGTATTGGTGCCAAGCTCGCACATCGACTTTCACCGCTATTGCTTAAGCGCTTATTTGCTCTATTGCTAGCCATTGTTGGCATCAATTTTTTGCTTAATTAAGGATTATTCATGCTCTCCTACCCCAATATTGACCCTGTAGCGATTGCCCTCGGGCCGCTAAAAATCCACTGGTACGGTTTAATGTATTTAGTCGGCATTGGCGGTGCTTGGTGGCTGGCCAGTCACCGCATGCAACGTTTTGATGTGCACTGGACCAAAGACACCCTGTCTGACTTAGTTTTTTGGGTCGCGATGGGGATCATCTTAGGCGGTCGCTTGGGCTATGTGCTGTTTTATGATCTTACTGCCTATATCGACAACCCAGCACTGATATTACGTATCTGGGAAGGTGGTATGTCCTTCCATGGTGGTTTTCTAGGGGTGATGTTGGCGGTATGGTTATTTGCTCGCAAACATCAGAAAAGCTTTTTTGAGCTGATGGATTTTATTGCGCCATTAGTACCCATAGGTTTAGGTGCGGGACGTATCGGTAACTTTATTAATGCTGAGCTTTGGGGTAAAGCCACCGATGTCTCTTGGGCTATGGTCTTCCCTACCGACCCAGCACAACTGGCCCGCCACCCCTCGCAGCTATATCAATTTGCCTTGGAAGGCGTCGCCTTATTTATAATTTTATGGCTGTATTCACGCAAGCCACGCCCCACGATGGCGGTGTCTGGCATGTTTGCATTGTGTTACGGCATTTTCCGTTTTATCGTCGAGTTTGTCCGCGTACCGGATGCGCAACTGGGATACTTAGCCTTTGATTGGCTGACGATGGGCCAAGTGCTGTGTATCCCAATGATTGTCGGCGGCATCGGCTTAATTGTTTTTGCGTATAAGCGTCAAGAGGCAGCCCAAGCATGAAGCAGTATCTCGATTTAATGCGCCATGTGCGCGATCAGGGTGTGGATAAAAGCGACCGTACCGGCACGGGTACCCGCAGTGTTTTTGGTCACCAAATGCGTTTTGATTTAAACGCTGGTTTCCCACTGGTCACTACGAAAAAGTGCCATTTACGATCCATCATTCATGAGCTGCTGTGGTTTTTGCAGGGCGATACCAATATCAAATACCTGCAAGACAATGGCGTGCGCATTTGGGATGAGTGGGCCGATGAAAACGGAGATTTAGGCCCAGTCTATGGCTACCAATGGCGCAACTGGCCGGCACCCAATGGCGAGTCAATTGACCAAATCAGTAAGCTGATTGAGATGATCAAGAGCAACCCTGATTCACGTCGCTTAATGGTCAGCGCTTGGAACCCAGCACTGATTGACGATATGGCGCTGCCGCCTTGCCATGCGCTGTTTCAGTTCTATGTCGCTGACGGCAAATTAAGCTGCCAATTGTATCAGCGCTCGGCGGATATTTTCCTTGGTGTGCCGTTTAATATTGCCAGTTATGCCTTGCTAACCATGATGGTGGCGCAGGTCTGCGATCTGAAACTGGGTGATTTTATTTGGAGCGGTGGCGACTGCCATCTGTATTCCAATCATATGGATCAAGTTGAAGAACAACTGAGCCGCAAGCCATTCGCTTTGCCCACAATGAAGATTAACCCGCAGATCAGCTCCATTTTCGATTTTACTATTGATGACTTTGAGCTCTGTGATTATCAAGCACATCCGCATATTAAGGCCAAAGTAGCAGTTTAAGACTAAGGACTGTGGTCTATTCACTGTTTATTAGGCAGCTTTGTTTTACCATGCGGCTTCAATTGGTTGATTAAAAGGACGTATTTCAATGACTAACACAGCACAATCCATAGCGGAACCAAGTGTAGATATCAGCGCGAGCGCTAACGATTCACAACTGCATCATGAGCCTCAAAAAGTAGCCGCTGGACGCGGACTCAACTGGCTGACTGAAGGCTGGGCACTGCTGATGAAAGAACCGCTGGTGTTTGCCGTGATGAGCGTCATCAGCTTAGTGGCTATTTTTATTATGAGCTTGGTGCCATTCCTCGGTAGCTTAGCAGTCACTCTGCTTTGGCCAGCCATGATGGCGGGGTTTTTCTTAGCTTTTAAACATGCTAAGCAGCAACAGGCCGTTACTGCCAATGATTTATTTGAGCCTTTTAAGGCACCAGCTAGCCTGATTGGTGTAGGCGCGATGTACTTGCTTGCCAGTCTTGTCTTACTCCTCGTGCTTGGCCTTGTGGCCTTTTTAAGTCTTGGCTCGATCACTGCAATAATGAATGGTCAAATTGATATGGGCCGCATGGCTGTCGGCCTAGTTATTCTGGCTCTCATCGCGACTCCTACTTCATTGGCTCTAGCGATGGCATTTGTCTTTGCCCCGGTCTTAGTACATGAACACCAAGTCCCTGTCATCGATGCAATCAAGCGCAGCTTTTTCGGCAGCTTACGTAATATCCTGCCGTTCATTGTGTTTTTTGGCGTATTCATACTTTGCTCATTTGCCATCAGCGTATTGGTCGCCATTCCATTGCTAGGTTGGTTGCTGGGCATTGCCGTAGCGATTATTTATTTACCTTTGTTCTGTGGCGCTCTATTTTGTGCGTACCGTGATATTTTTCTGAATCACGACAACACAGTGCTTTAACTCATAACAATATTGCAGGCAATCTCCGCTGTCTGCAGTATTACTTCTCATAGGTTGCCCCATGTACGACTGGCTCAATGCACTCCCCAAAGCAGAATTGCACATGCATTTAGAAGGCTCACTAGAACCTGAACTAATGTTTCAGCTGGCTGAACGTAACCGCATTCAGCTGCCATGGGACAGCGTCGAAACGTTGCGCAGTGCCTATAATTTTAATAATTTGCAGGAATTTTTGGACATCTACTATCAAGGTGCCAATGTCTTGCAAACCGAACAAGACTTTTACGATCTAACGTGGGCCTACTTAAAAAAATGCGAAGAGCAAAACGTGATTCACATTGAACCCTTCTTTGACCCACAAACCCATACGGCACGTGGTGTGTCCATGGAAGTGGCGATCACGGGGATCAGTGAGGCGTTGGGTGATGCGCGTGATTTACTGGGCATCAGCAGCGGCTTAATTCTCAGCTTTTTGCGCCACTTACCTGAAGACGAAGCCTTTGCTACCTTGCAGCAAGCCATGCCATTTCGTGATTTATTTTTTGCCGTGGGCTTGGACAGTTCAGAAGCCGGTAACCCGCCAAGCAAATTTACCAATGTCTTTGCCAAAGCCCGTGCGGAAGGTTTCTTAGCAGTGGCACATGCCGGCGAAGAAGGCCCACCAGACTATATTTGGCAGGCACTGGATTTACTTAAAGTCAGCCGCATCGACCACGGCGTGCACGCTTGGGAAGATCAACGCTTAATGGCGCGTTTGATTGAAGAGCAAATTCCACTGACAGTCTGTCCATTATCCAATACCAAACTGCGTGTCTACCAAGATATGAGCGAGCATCCGATTTTACAGATGCTTGAGCAAGGCGCGTTGGTGACGGTGAACTCCGATGACCCAGCGTATTTTGGTGGTTATTTAACCGAGAACTTCCATGCCTTGTATACGGGTCTAGGTATGAGCAAAGCGCAAGCCCAGCGCTTAGCTGAAAACAGCCTCAACGCTCGTTTAGCACCGTAATAGTAACTATTCTCGCTCATGCACTCTCGCACATTATCCCCACCGATGGCCTGTATTTAAACTTTATAGCCCCTGCCTTAGGATGAATAATTATGAATATAGACCCCGAGATCACTTTTAGAAAATTACAAATACTTTTAGCCTTTATGGAAAACAAAACATTAATTCGAACCGCAACAGCACTTAACATCAGTTCGGTTAGTGTCCACAAAGCACTACACTCTCTGGAAAGCGCATTACGCTGCCCTTTATTTAAAAGAGAAGGTCGCTTATTACAACCTCTGCCTAGCGCCTCGATTCTTGCTGATCAGAGCAAAGAATTAATTAATAAAATGCAGGAAGCCATAAATTTAACACGAGAAGCAGCTGGCTTTTCATCCGAACGCTTTATATTGGGATCTATATATTCACTAACAGTAAAAACCATACCTCAGTTAATCATGGGATTAAAACAGAGAAAAAGTAAGCTTAATATTGATTTACGATTGGGTTCCAATAATGACCTACTAGCACAACTAAAAAATATGGAAGTTGATGCAGTACTAATTAGTATTGATACGATAAAACCATCATCAGAACTTGAAGTCTTCCAAATATTTTCTGATGAAATATATTTAACCGTCCCTAATGACTCTCCTTTCTCAGATAGAGACTCAATTGATTTACGTGAACTTAAAGATAGCTCTTTCGTCACCTTAACTGAAGGCTTTGCAACCTACGCAGATGGCAACATGCTATTTGAAGCAGCGGGTTTTAACCCTAATATAGCCATGCAAGTAAACGATGTTTTCACTTTACTCAGCATGGTTAGTTCAGGTGTAGGTTACGCGTTACTACCGGGTCGAATCGCATCTGTCTATGCTAATCAATTAAAGTTAATACGCCTTTCCTTCCCCAGTCCAATCCAACAAAGTATTGGTCTAGTCTTCTTAAAAAGCAAAGAATACAACCCTAATATTTTAAGCATGCTCGCTGAATGCAGAATGTATGCTAGCCATAAAAAAACCAGCCTATAAAGACTGGTAAAGGGCCACGCTTAAATCATTTAACTCAGCACTGCACTCGTAGCCATATAAAAAAGTGATGGGCCAAGCAAGCAACCTAGAGCTGTATAGAAAGCCGCAGTTAAACATCCATAAGGCACTAATTTAGGATCAGTAGCTGCTAACCCACCAGCAACACCACTGGTAGTACCAATCAAACCACCGAAAATGACAGCACTGCGAGGGTTATCCAAGCCAATATAAGGTGCTACAAAGGGAGTGGCGATCATCACTAAAATAGCTTTGACTAAACCTGCTGCGATAGATAAAGCCATCACTTCTGAGCTTGCACCAATTGCCGCCCCGGTAACCGGCCCAACAATATATGTTACTGCGCCTGCACCAATAGTGGTCACACTTACCGCATCAGTATAACCAAACGCTAAAGCCACGCCGGCACCGGCAATAAAAGATAGAAAGACGCCAACAAGCAATGCAATAATGCCGCTCATTCCCGCTCTTTTTAGCTCATCCACGTGCACACCAAAAGCTGTAGCAATAATTGCAAAGTCGCGCAGCATTGCCCCACCTAAGATGCCGATACCAGACAGCATGGGAATATCAACTAAACCTTTTTGCCCTCCCGTAAATAGCCCACCAAAATACGATAGTAGCAAGCCTATAAAAATAGCAATTGCAGAACCATGTAAGCGTCCATTAGTTAACTTATCGGACAACCAATACGATAGCCACATGGTAATGCCAATAACTGCAAACCCACTGATCATGCCGTATTTGTTTAGTACTGTTGTTAGCGATTCAATAATCATAATCTATACACCATCAGTTATTTGCAGTGACTGCAATAGTGGATTTTTCAGGCTGTCCTAACTTAGTAAGAACGGGTACTAGCATAAAGCTTAAAACAACAGCCAAAGTACCCGCCAAAATTGCAGTTGGACCACCACTCAGCGCACCATACACATTTTGCTGAGCAGCCATTGCAACGACAATAGGTATATAGATAGCACTCCAAAACTCTATACCTTGTTCAGTTTTAGGATGCAGTGGCCGCTTTTTTACTAAATAACTGCCACCAAAAATCAAGAGAATCATGGCGATACCAACACCGCCGACGTTAGCTGGAATACCCAACAAGACCCCTAGTAAATCACCTAAGAAAAGGCCCATTAAAGTACACAAAGAAAGCAAAGCCACACCATAAATAATCATTATTATTGTTCCTGTTTTATTTAATTTAATTTTTGTAATTGTTTTTTGTAGTTATTTTATTGATGGACCTGTTCCTCCTCCATTAGCTTATGCAAAGTGCTTAACTTATTACACTGGTAGGCAATATTGATTGCCTCTGGCATAACACGCTTACCTAAATTTGCGAGGACTGAACCCGGCGCCAGTTGAATATGTAGACGTACACCGCGCTCAAAAGCACTTTCTAAAACGCCCTGCCAATTCACAATGCGGCACATATTAAAAGCCAAGTCATCCCGTATCTGTTCAGGTTGCATGACTAAGCGTGCTGAACTGCCACTTATATAACGCAACCGAGGAGGCTTAATCGTCACCTTTAAGAGCGCCTGCAACAACTGCTCAGCCTGATCAGCCAGCAACTCACAATGCGAGGGAACACTGACATTTAATCGGCTAACTCGTCCCATCCCCTGTTGCCTTAGCAAACCAGCAAAGGTCTCTAATAACTCAATTTTACCAGCCAACACATACTGATTCTCTGCATTGATATTGGCCAAATAAATCGCCTGATTGGCGTCTCTGAAGGGCATTAACAACTGCTCTATTTCTGTTAACCCCACGCCTTGCACTGCAGCCATTGAATAGCCCTGGGGATAGGCCTCTTGCATCAAGTGACCACGCAACGACACCAATCGCAGCGCATCTTCAAAATCGACAGCGCCAGCGACCACGGCGGCAGCATACGCGCCGATGGATAAGCCCGCGCTATACTCTGGAGCAGGCTGGTTAACTAAAAGCTTACGTGCACTCGCAACGCCAGCAATTAACAAACACAATTGTACGCCTCGTGTGCTGCGGAGTGCTTGCTCAGTATCGAGCTGCAAGGCATCCTCACCAAGCACATCACTGGCCTCTAACAGCACATTTTGCGTCACAGCATCCTGCTGAAAACCATGCAACATCCCCACCTGTTGCGCCCCTTGTCCAGGGAATGACAGTAAAGTACTCATCGTGCTTCCTCCTTTAGCCAAGGACTCATTACCAACTGCGGTCCATTGTTGGTTTTCAGTAGCACACGACCATTGCTGGTAACCCAATCGGCTAAAGAAAAACCACCGCTACCTGTTTCTATTTGCACATCAACAGGCATCGGCAGCAGCTGAATCTGAGCGTACCAATGCTTGGCCTCATCCAGAGTGATGGCTGTTGTTTGACGCAACAACACATCTAAGTCACTGCTGGCGGTGACTGTCTGCTCACCCGTGACTGCTGCAAACGCATAACTTCCTGTTATTCCCCAGTTTTCCTCACAGAACAAGTGCACCACACTGGCTAATGTCTTCTGTACTGTGCAGTTGCTATTGGGTAACGCTCGGATCTGCTCTGGCTTAATCTTGCGGGTAATCGACTCCATGGCTATCCATGTTGCATAACGCTCGCTCTTTCTTAAGCCACGCACACCAACAGCAACCTCATTCACTCGTTGCTGATCACGACGCACAACGACCGGAATACCTGCAGCCACACGCGCATGCACCCAACTAGGCGCTGTTGCTGCGATCTGCTCAATTGGCATTCCCCATAACAAATCATGAGCATCTATCTCAAACCCAGACGTTATTAAGTCGTGTGTGCGTTGCTTGGTCATAGTGTTCTCTATTCAGCATGCCATTGTGCTGTCATCAACTCTTTAACCCGAGCTGTTGCAGAACGATTTTTTGATCCGAGACGATTGCTTAAGTCAGTTCCATCTTGCTGAGTTTTCTCAAGGCACTGAGTCAAATGTTGCAACACCTTTTGACTGTCTTCTGCGCTCGGTTGAGCAATATTCTGCACCTGTAATAAACCACCGCTGAGCAGCCCCAAAGATGCATAATTTTCAATGTCATAGGCCATAGGTGGTACTTTGGCACTCAGCGCCTCAAGCTGATCAATGGTCCTCATAGTCACTCGAGCAGCAGACTCTTTCCCCATGGCATGCACCATGACGCTGGCATCGTCTAGTGCGACAATTTGATTGGCCTGATAGCCATGAGCTAAGAAAGCACCCGACATTGCTTTGCCAACCAGCAACGCTATGACTGGGTGACCGAGTTGCCGTGCTTGCGCATAAGCACCTACAGCTCCTGCCAACGCCAAATGAATACCCAATGCTTCTTCACGACGGCCATACGCTTGGCTGGGCACATCCACGATGGCAATGATGGGTGTTTTATGATTCTGATCCGCATCTTGATCAATGATCCAATGCACGGCTTTTGCTAGCCCCCAACCCTCTAACAACCCAACTTCACCATTACGTGCTCGAGGAAATGGATTATTCTCATCAGGCTTAACACCAATAAAATAAGCAGATTGCTGATCAGCTAAAACGCCTTTGGCAACGACAATAGAGGCAGGCAGTTCAAGCTCAGTTAACGGGGCTTGGGTTAAGACATCCAGCCAGACTTGGGTACGATTTTGAGCAGTCATAGCAATTGCTCCTCTAGATTAGTATAGAGCTCACGAACGCGCTCAGGGGTGGCTTGCTCAGGCCCTGCTTGATAAAGCTGGGTTAAGAAATATTCGTATTGATCACTACGGAAACGTGGGCGCTCACTCTGCACTAAGTGCGCAATTTTATCTTTAATAACCTCAACTGAATCATGACAAAACTCATCAGCTAGCCCCGAGGTATAACGTTGCTGGCCACCTGTAAAGCTCCAAATAAACGGCCGGTCACGTGAATCATATTCTTCTAAGCCTGCTTCTTGCTCGATCACTTGCGGGCCATTGAGACCAACCCGTGCTTCACGAGTCACCAGCAGATCCGAACATAAAGCAGCCGCAATCGACATCCCGCCAAAACAGCCCACCGAGCCAGCAACAACACCAATGACAGGCTGATAGGCTCTAAGTTCGACAATCGCGGAGTGGATATCAGCAATAGCAGCCAGACCTAAATTAGCTTCTTGTAAACGCACGCCACCCGTCTCTAATAGCAGTACAGCAGCACGCGGAGTTCCCGCACGGTTATCCTCAAGCGCAAGCTGTAAAGCGGTGGCAATTTTAGCGCCAGATACTTCGCCCATACTGCCGCCCTGAAAATCGCCCTCAATTGCCGCAACAACAACAGCTTTACCAGCAATAGATCCCTTCGCGACCACAACACCATCATCGGCTTGCGCGACAATGCCTTGCAGCCCTAACCAAGGCGATTTTATTCGGTCAAAAGGGCCTAATAACTCACGCATACTGCCCACATCAAGCAAGGCCTTAATCCGCTGCCGAGCACTTAACTCGACAAAGCTATGTTGATTAAGTAACTGATTCGTATCAGACATCACTGACCTCCTCTAAACCTTGTTCAATGCGTAAGCGGACAACACCGGGGGTGGCTCCAAAATCATTTATTTCTAACTTCATCGCGGGATATAAGGTTTCACTAAACATACGTTCAAATAAATTTTTCCAACGTGCCTCACTGCCATCAACTGAAGTCGTCACTTTGATACTCAGGACACCACTGGCATTGGGTTCCATTAATACTTCTAAGTCGCCTGAACCGACACAGCCAACTAAACAGCGATGCTTACTGGGCTGCCCAGCATTAAATTGAAATTCTATAATTTCCATGCAATTACTCCTCGTTCGACTAAGGCATCGACGAATAAACAGACACTTAATAAATCAGCAGCACCACCAGGTGAGGCATTACGTAAGATCAAGCCAGCCTCCAACTCTCGATAATATTCCTGACCTAACGCTTGGCTATAACCACCCGCTTGCAAGACTTGGCTAGCCTGCAGTTGCAACCAGTGCATTCCTTCTAACCCGGCCCGATGAATCACACAGGTATCCGTTAAGCGGCTAATAATTGCCAGCAAGGCATCAAGCTGAGCTGATGTTTCATCTGCTCCCTGAGCTCGACTCATATGCAGCTGGCTGAGTCCATCCATGACTTGCGGGAAACCTTTTTGTGCCTGCTCGCGAGCCCCATCAACACCATATTTAGCCCTTGCACGTGCACCATTGCTGACACTCGCAAGTTCCAAGAACCGATCAGGATAACTGGCCAGTTGTCCAGCTAGACTCAACAACTGCGCGACGGTTTTTGGTGCTGTTTTCACATTTAAAGCTGCGGTTAACAGTCCCAGCGCCCAGATAGCCCCACGATGTGTATTGACGCCTAATGTTGCTTGCAGCATCTCCTGCTCACCTACGCGACCTTCATGGCCTAGCGTCTCGCGTAACACCTGATTGATCCACTGGTGTCCTTGCGCAGCTTGAGCAATTCGCTGAAATGTGTCCCGTAAGGTGTGGGCTGACAACTCCATCAACTCGAGAGTTAAATCCTTATGTACTCCACTTCCCCGCTGATCAACTAAACCTGGTTTTGGCGTCAATCGAACTTCTTGAAGCAATGCATCTACCGCTACGTCAGCCAATTGCAACGCACCTTCAGAGGCAAGTGCTCTACCTATTAGCGCACTCATTACCAGCTCCTAAAGCGTGCAGGAGGCTGGTATAAATCACCGGACCAATCAACCAAATCACTGATACTTTTCGCGGCTAACAGATTACGATTAGCATCCGCACGACGAATACCTAGGTCTTCGGGTAAAGCGATCAAGCCTTGTTGGCGCATCTGCTGTGTCGTAGTAACATCATGCTTTAGACCGATACTGGTTACGCCTGCGACGGCAGCAATCATTTTTTGGCGCTCTTCCAAAGAACGCGCCTTATATAAATAAGCGATACCTTCTTCGGTTAATAGGTGAGTAACATCGTCACCATAAATCATGACTGGTGCTAAAGGCATGCCACTTTTCTTCGCCACATCAACTGCGTCCAGCTGATCAACAAACGTCGGTTTTCCACCTTCTTGGTAGGTTTCAACCATTTGTACCACCAGCTTCTTACCACGCTCCATCATGGTTTGTTCTGGCGTCGCTTGTTGCTGCAGAAGGTCTAACCAAGCTTCACTGGTATGCCGGCGGCCACCAGGGTTATGGCCCATATTCGGCGCACCGCCAAATCCAGCCAAACGTCCCCGCGTCACGGTGGAAGAATGGCCATCACCATCCACTTGTAAGGTCGCGCCAATAAAGAGATCGACGGCATATTGGCCGGCCATCTGGCACATCATACGGTTCGAGCGTAACGAGCCATCTCGGCCAGTAAAGAACACATCCGGGCGCGCAGCAATATAATGCTCCATACCCAACTCAGTCCCAAAGCAATGCACGCTCTTTACCCAACCCGTTTCAATAGCAGGAATTAAGGTAGGGTGAGGGTTGAGTGTCCAATGACGGCAAATTTTGCCTTTTAAACCTAAACTCTCTCCATAAGTAGGCAAAATCAGCTCAATTGCTGCTGTATTAAAACCAATACCATGATTAAGCGACTGTACGTTGTGCTTTGCATAGATGCCTTTAATGGCCATCATCGCCATCAACACATGGACATCAGTAATGTGTCGCGGATCGCGGGTAAATAAGGGTTCGATATAGAAAGGCTGATCAGCTACCACAACAAAGTCGACCCAAGACGCAGGAATGTCGACACGCGGCAGATCACTCACATCGTCCACGATTTGGTTAACTTGAACAATAACAATGCCGTCACTAAATGCAGCGGGTTCAACCAATGCAGGTGTATCTTCAGTGCTAGGTCCAGTATAAATATTGCCTTGTCGGTCAGCACTAAAACCTGCGACCAAAGCAACATTGGGTATTAAATCAACGAGCAAACGCGAATAAAGCTCAATATATGTATGAATGGAGCCAATTTCTAAGAGACCGTCTTCTAGCAGTTGGCTGATGCGTACGCTTTGCGGCCCTGCAAAGGAAAAGTCCAGTTTGCGTGCAATGCCCAATTCAAATAGATCTAAATGTTCAGGACGTCCGACACTGGGCATGATCATATGTAAATCATGTAAAACCCCTGGATCGGCCTTGGCTAAAGAGCGCGATAAAAAATCAGCCTGCTTTTGATTATTGCCTTCCATCACGACTTTATCGCCAGGTGCAATTAACACCTGCAATGCTTTCGTAATACTCTCCGTAGGCAGCACCACGCCATCAGCTAAATATTGTACAGCAGCTAAGCGCCTTTGTTTTTCTGCCCTTCTACGTGACCACTGCGCAGGCGGCTGGTTAGTTATTGTCATTTCTTTTATTCCACCTTGGTTAACAACGTGGAACGACACTACTGCTCTCAACCTCCTATCTTCAATCAACCTAACCACTCAATCATTAACCTAAGGGTAAGTGTTTTTATTATTAAATAGATAAGCCTTTGATTTTATTGAAAAAACAAAATAGACAAGTTTTCTATCATGCCTCGGCCTCATACTTAAGGTTAAGTAATGTCAGTAACGATTTTCTATAATCCACGGGCTTACATCAGCAAGATCGGCTAAAATTTATAGGTATTAATGTCTTTGCAAGACAGTTTGAAATAACACCTTAGTTCATTATAAAGCGGGGCAAGATTGGCTTGAAATCGGAAAACGGCAGGAAAAAACATAACGGACACATAGAAAAGGGTGCGCTCACTGGAAGCACGTGCCTTCATGCAGCGTAATAGGCCAACGCTCGGCCAAGAACTGGCTCAGTGAAAGCCAAATGGCAGAAGACTGTATGACTCGTTGTATTGCACCTAAGCTACCAAGAGAACAAAACCTAGGTAGCTAGCAACTACATTGAATCAGCGGTAATCCTTAAGCATTGCTGTAAATAAATGAAAAGACAGCTAACAGTCGCTTATAAAATCCATAACTTAGTCGAGAGACTGCAGACAGTACTCTGTTATTGATGTTTTCAGCTATGTACAGCTGCAAACACTCGACCAAGCCAAGCCCTTGCAGCCTATACAGGCTTCAAACAAACGTTGAGCTACAGTGGTTTAGCACCCATCAACGCACTGATGCCCAGTAATACTAGGAGCAGCAACACAGCCCAGAGCACAGCAAAGGCTTGCTGGCGGCCACTGGCGTTTTGTTGAGTGGCCAGCTGTGTTTGCCAGCGACTTAGGTTGCCGTACAACAAGCCGCCAAAGATAAACAGCACCGGCATCAAAGCAATACTGATCATCAACCACTTCTGGCTTAAAGGTCGTCCTGATAAATGACTTAGCCACCAACCGGTTATCGGCAGAGTCGCCGCCAGCACGGTAAATACCGGCAGGCTGATCATGCAGGTGCGGCGCAGTTTTTGTGCAAGCACTACAGGACCTTTACCTTTGGCCCGCCAAACAATGATGAGATGCGCAAGCACACCTAAAATAAGTAAAACTGCTGGCACACTGTGACTGATACGCAACACTAAATAACTGTCCAAACTGTATTACTCCTAAAGCCTATTAACCAATGCAGTATTAGACTGACTCAGTCTAAGCACGTTCAGCCTATCCTAAAAACAATTGATAAGCCGGATTTTCAGTTTCATCCCAGTAGTGATAGCCAATTTTATCTAAAGCGTCTGCGATCAACGGCTGCTCATCCTTAGGCACCTGCAACGCTGCTAAGACGCGACCCACTGCAGCACCATGGTTACGGTAATGGAACATGGAGATATTCCAACGCCCTCCCAGTTTATTTAAAAAATTAAATAAAGCGCCCGGACGATCGGGGAATTCAAAACGAAATACCCGTTCACTGCTCACTGCATCAGCATGGCCACCG
>Ga0265293_10006601_pt1 | contig 18445 bp, 23 predicted proteins | sample Munlanlewell138R_FD_192505 | JGI IMG/M metagenome (GOLD analysis project Ga0265293, IMG submission 192505) | Leachate microbial communities from a municipal landfill in Southern Ontario, Canada - Leachate well 138R | ecosystem: Engineered > Solid waste > Landfill > Unclassified | place: Canada...
CGGCTTGCTTCAGGACGGCCAGGATCTGGCTGTCGGTAAATCGTGATTTCTTCATGCAGAATCTCCTGCGTATAGGGTACGAGAAAATTCTACTTTTGAGCAACGCTACTTCTCGGGGGGATTACCGTCCTACACCACCTTTACGGTGGAAGAGCCGCGGTTATTGCCTCCTGCGAAAGGCGAGGAGCGCTACCGTATCGAAGCTACAGTACGTAACACCGGCGCCCGGAGTGGTGCAGAAGTGTTGCAGGTCTATCTCTCGGTTCCGTCGGGAAATGGCGTTCCCCAGCCACCCAAGCGGCTGGTGGGTTTCCAGAAAGTCTGGCTGGAGCCGGGTGAGAGCGAGCGTGTGGCGATTGAGATTGATCCTGCAGCCAGCAATCATCCACTCAGTATTTGGGACAGTGCCCGGAACGAATTTATTATTCCTTCCGGGCTATTCACGGTCTGGATTGGCGATGCCTCAGACAACTTGACCAAGGTGGGTACCTTCGAGAAATAGTGCTCAGCTTTCACGTTGACCGAAAGCGCTCGCCTCCCTCACCAAGGATCACCCGTTGCCAGGCTCGGGATCATTATTGTGCAGACACCGCAGCAAACAACTGCGGGTTGATCCCGTCGATATCCCGCCAGTCCACTTCAAACACATGGCCGGGGCCGGCGTCCATCAGCAGGTAAAAAGGCTGGTCGGGCAACGTGAAGTGATACACACCCTTCACGTCGGAGCGGCCTGTCAGCAACAGGCTGTCGTCGTAGGCATACAGGCCCATCAGAATATCCGCGGCAATGGAGTTATCATCGTAGCGGGTCTGGCATTCCACCCGGTTGTCAGCCTGCAAGGTGCAGCGTGTAACCGGAACGTGCGCCCAGGCGGTACTGGCCAGTACGGCACTCAGCACCGTGAAACCTGCAAGCCATTTTTTCATTCGTGTCATGATCGATTCCTGATGAATTCGGCCATTGCCGGTGAAATCTGTTCAAATTCCAGCCGCTGCTGGAACACCTCGCCCTGTTTGCTGACCACGGTGAGCCACAGGCCATCGTCAAGCGTGGCTTTGGGCGGAATGGCCAGCTCGACGTAGCGCTCCCGATTGCCGCTGAAACTCATCCCGGCGGAACGCAAGGTGCGCGGCTCGCGAACTTTCAGGTAGGCAATGCTGATCTCCGCGTTGCAGCTATCGCAGAACCGGATCAGGAATTCCTTGATGCCCAGTTGCAGTGCCTCCACCTCGGGCGCATCGGTATGGATCTCGGCCAGGGTGTAGGCCCAGGGGCCGATCTGACCGTGGTAGGCGCCCTCGCGCAACAGGGGTTTGACCGGGGTCTGCCGGTACTGCCAGACCACCGTCACCAGCAACAGCGCCATGCAACCGGCAATGGCTGCCGGTTTCCAGAATGGCCTGCCTGGTGTGCTGACGGTTGCTTCATTGTCTTCCGTGACCTCCACTTTGGCCTTGCGGCTTGAGAGACGTTTTTTGGCCTTGGCCTGCCACGGCCAATAAGGTAGACAGAACACCTGCGCCACACCCACCACTGACAGCCAACCCAACCAGACCACCAGCCCTTCATCCCACGGCCACTGCCAAACGGCAACCCATGCCGCCAGCAACAGGACAAGCCAGCCCGCACCCCGTAAAACACGTTGCTGTGAATAACCAAGGGTGGTCTGTGTGACAAAGGCATAGTGTTTGGGCATGCCCAGCATCAGGCAGACAAAACTGACCAGGCAGAGAACGAAAACCACCAGCTGCATCATGGTCCCGCCTCCGACAACAGCACCCACACCAGCAGGCCGAGCAACGCACCGCTGACCACCAGCGTCAACCAGAGTGTACGCAGGCTTTTGATGCTGAACACCCACAGAACCAGCACCGCATACACCGCAAAACTCAGCATAACGGAGGCCAGAACGGCTTGCGCTTGCGGCAAGGGCCAGACCAGCGCCAGCACAATGCTGAACAGCGAGACCAGACCGTAGCAGGCCAGCGCCGCCAGCACCCGTGAAGCCACCTGCAAGCGATATTGGAGGGATAAAGAAGCGGTTGCGCGCGCCATTACACCGCCTCCTGTGTTTTCAGTGTCGCTGGTACGGATTGATCACTGGCTTCTATCGCAGGCCAATGTTTGCGCACCTGCAAAGCAATCAGCACAAACCCTGCCGCCAGCCCCAGCATCACCAGATCAAACCCCGCCAGCACCCAGTCTCCCGCAGGCAACGTAATGCCCAGGTGTTTATCGGTAGTCAGCCAGTTAATAATCGGCACCAGCCCATAGGCCAGCGCGGCAAAGCACGACAGCTCGATCCAGCTTTTACGGGTATCGTTGCGCAGCCAGGCATACAGCAGCGCCTGCCCCCAGACCAGAAACAGTGCGTTGGCCTCCCAGGCAGCACGGTCGGCGATCTCCACCGGCAGCAAACGGTTGGCCCAGAAATAGCACGCCACCCCCGCTGGCATACCGATCAGGGTGCTGACATTCAAGGTATCCACCAGCCGCAAGCCAAAACCGGGATGGGTGGATTTCTTGCGACGTTTGGAAGCCCACAGCACCAGCCCGGTGCCGATCATGGCGCAGCCCAGCAGGCCGGAGACAAAATACAGCCAGCGCAGGCCGATACCGGCAAACAGCCCCTCGTGCAGATCAAAGAAAATGCCCTGGGTTTTCAGTGTGGCCGAGCGTTCATCATCTGGCTCGTTGTCCAGCAGCTCCCCGGTGTGGGCATGGAAGGTCAGCTTTTGCGCCGCTGCCCTGTCAAGCTTAGTCGGGCGCAGATGGTGTATCTCGACCCTGGGTTCCTCACCTTCATCCTGTTGGATCAGCAGGGAAACCACATTTTCCGCACCCCAGCGGCTTTCCGCCTCGGCCAGCATGGCCGTCACAGAGGCCCGTGGCCGTTCCACCGGCAGGTGCTGATGCTCCTCCCGTTCAAACAACTCATCGAAATAGCGGGTGGTGGCCAGCGGGTCAGTACCGTAAATGGCATCCTTTACGGCGGGCATATACAGATTGGTAAAAAACAACAACCCGCTGTAGGTGATCATCAGAAAAAACGGCAGCGCCATCACGCTGATAACGTTGTGGGCATCCAGCCAGCTGCGCTGGGTCTTGTTGGGGCGGAAGGTGAAGAAGTCCTTGAAGATTTTCTTGTGCACGATCACGCCACTGATAATGGCCAACAACATCAGCATCGTGCAGATACCCACCAGGCGGTACGCCAGCTGTCTGTCCAGATAGTGCAGCGCGTAGTGCGTCCGGTAGAGCAATGCTCCACCACCAGTCTCACGCACCTCGACCGGCTGCACCACGGCGCCAGTCAGCGAGTCGAGGGTTTCACTGCCGCGAATACCGCGCTCATGCCCCTCTTCGGGCAAGCCACTCCAGCTGATGGAAAAATCCCGCAGCTCGCCCCGATAAGGCTGTGGCCGGTACGGAAAGGTAATACTCCAGTGCTCGGCGTTTTGTGCCACCGCATCCAGTCGGTTCAGTGCCAACTCGGCCATCTGCGCCTTGTCGCCGGCCACCAGCGCTGACTGAAGGGGCCGCTCCGGCTGCATCCAGCGGGTGATTTCAAACTGAAAATACCCCGCTGTTCCGGTGACAAAAATAAAAAACAACACCCAGGCGGCAATCAGGCCGACCCAGGTATGCAGCCAGGCCATGCTCTGGCGGAAACTTTCTTTCATGATGTTGGCTTAGATCCTCATTTTATTCATTCGCAGGTTGGGTGGAGCGACAGCGATACTCAACAATGGGAGTGGCAGCGCGGTATAGGATGTTGGGTTTGATAAACCGCCCGGCGGGCGTCCAGCCGAATGGCTGTCGTTCCTCAACTCACCCACGACTGGCACAACGCCAGGCAACGGCATAAAATGGCAAAAACTGCCACTCCTTACGGAAGACACATCATGTCCATTAATGTTTCGCTCCCCCCTGAACTTGAAAACCGCGTACGCCAGCACGTGGAATCCGGTCTCTACAGCTCCGCCAGCGAAGTCATCCGCGAAGCCTTGCGCCTGTTCGAGGCCTATCAGAGTGCGCAGGCCGCGAACCTCGCTGCACTCAAGGCCGACATCGCCCAGGGTGTTGCCGACATCGACGCAGGCCGCACCCGCGAAGTCAGTGCCTCGGACATTGGGCAACAGGGCCGCGCCATTCTCGCCGCCCGCAAGAACACCTGATGGCCAGAGTGCTCTACACCGCCAGCGCGGAAAACGACCTGCTCGAAACCTGGCTCTACATTGCCGAAGACAATATCGCGGCGGCAGACCGGTTGCTGGAACGCATCGAGGGCGAGGCCCGGACACTACTCGATCAGCCCTTGACAGGCCGCTTGCGGAATGAAGTGCACCCCGACCTGCGCAGTTGGCCTACCGCCACGCCCTATGTGCTGTACTACTTCCCCGCCGATCACGGCATTACAGTAGCGCGAGTACTTCACCATGCCAGGGACATTCAAAATGTTGCGCACTGGCCGCTGGCTTGATGAGTGCCGTCCGGTAATCTCGACGTTACTACGCCCTGTCCAGATAGGCAGCCAGAGCATGGCCCGGCAGAAAGTTTCTTTCATGATTCTGGCTACAGCCTCAATTCATTTACTTGCAGGTTGAGTGATGGTGAAACCCCAAATAAACGCTGGATTTTTCTTATCAACTCAACCTACGATTTCCCGAATCAGTACGTGTAATCCAGTGAGATCATAAAGTTTCGAGGTGGGCCATAAGAGCCGTATGCAGCGTATGCCCCATATCCTCCTCCTTGGAAAGCTTGAAAATACTCTTTGTCGAATAGGTTGTTGATATTCGCCGATACAGATAGATTCTGGCTAACCTCGTAACGGGCCATAAGGCTTGCCAATGTGTAACTTCCTAGCGAAACCTCTTGATCTTTGCGGCTAGACATCCAATCAAATCCGCCTCCTACGGTCACCTTATTGAGGGCTCCAGGTAAACGATAAGAAGAGAAAATCTTCACTATGTGATCAGACATCGCCGTGTTTAGGCGGTTATCATTCGGGTCTCTGACCTCGTTATAACTATATCCTCCACCGATTTGCCAGCCTTCTGCCAGCTCTCCATTGATTTCAAGTTCTACACCTTCGGTTTCGGTACCGTCCACACCTTCGTAAATCGTCCTGCCGTCGGCAAAATACCAGCTGGCAAAGTTGTCAAGCTCGGTCTTGTATAACGACAGACTGGCATTCAGACGTCCTTCGTAGAAGCTGGCTTTGACGCCTGTTTCGTAGCTAATACCTTCTTGTGGATCAAGAGTTTCACCATTGATATCTCTGAACCTATCCACCTGAGGGTTAAAAATTTTCGTATAACTAGCATAGAGTGACCAGGTGTCGTTCAGGTCATGAACAATGCCGGCATAAGGGACAAATAATCCCGTTTTTTTCTTTTCATTTTTAGTCCTGGCACCAGTGGCATAAGTGGTGGACTCAGTTTCCCGATCCCAGTCAGTCACGCGGCCGCCGAGCAAAAGACTGGTTGCATCGCTGAGATGGAAGCGCAGGCTTATGTAAGCGCTATATTGTGTTTCATCCAGATCCTCTATACCGGTCTCAGTTATCTGGTTCGGCTTGGGAACTGTATTGGTAAAATTAAAGTAGTCGGGAACATGATAGCTACTAGCGCCTGACCAGCTTACTCTGTATGAAGGTGTTTCCGACTGTAGGTCTGATAGATTGATTCCGCCAATCAATTCATGCTCACGGCCAAACAGCGAAAATGGACCAGTCACGTAAGCGTCAAACGTAGTCTCCTTTCTTGTTGGTTGCTCGCGCCATGGGACGGTAATATCGACGCCACCACTTGGGCCGGATAAGATTGTATTGCCTGCATATAGCGAGTTTGAGTCAAACTGAGTATGGCTGATTTCAGCTTTACCGCTCCAGCCAGAATCAAACTGGTGTTCAACTGAAACAAAGGCATTGTTTAGCTCATTATCGTGGTACTGCCATGAAGGCCTACCATTATCTGAAGCATTGAAAGAAACTCGCTGCCCATCAGCATAGAATAACGGAGTGGTACTGCTTGGGCCTTCAGTATCACGGGTGATATGGCTGAAACCCGCTGTCAGCAAGGTGTTATCGCTAAGGTCGAACTCGCCGATGCCGTACAGGGTGTAATAATCCTGTTCGTAATGGTCGGTCCAGTTGCCCTGGCGCTTATAGTCGGCAACCACACGGCCTCGAATATTACCGCTTTCGGTCAGCGAGCCAGAAATATCCAAGCCGCCGCCATAGCGATCCCAGTTGCCGGTCTCCGCGCTGAGTTTGATCTGGGGTTCATCCGTGGGTCGTTTGCGGACCATGTTGATGGTTGCAGCGGGTGAGCCCAGGCTATTCATCAAGCCGGTGGCGCCACGGACAATCTCCACGCGATCGTAGATTGCAGTGCTCTGCATATAACTCTGCATAGAAGAAGAGGTCCGTACCCCATCAATTTGATAGCTGTTGAGAACGGTGCCACGTACATAGGTCGAGGGAGCGTCAGTTCCATAACCGGATATATATCGGACGGAAGCCCCTGGGGTTGCCTGTAAAATATCCTCCAGGCTTTCCAATCGCTGATCATCCATACGTTGCCGCGTCATGACGGTAGCCGATTGCGGGGTTTCACGGATCGAGAGGTTGAGACGTGTGGCACTACTGGTTGAATAGGTAGTATAGGAACCAGTGCCTTCAGTGGTAGAGCCAATGGCCTTACCGGAAATCACGACAGGTGACAACATAACCGTCCCAACTTCAGCCGGCCGCGATAACGTGATGTTATTGCCATCCCTGACATAGCGAATGCCGGTTCCCTCCAGCAGTTGTCGCAAAGCCTGTTCTGGCTCCAGATTGCCCGACACAGGACGGGCGTTCAGTCCCGCCGCCACGTCCTGGGAAAAGAATATCTGCAATGAGGTCTGCTGCCCCAATTGCAGCAACGCTTCGCCAAGGGGTTGGGCGGCAATGCTGATGTTCACCGGGGGCTCCTGCGCCCAGGATGAAACGGGAGCCAGGCTGAAAGCCAGGGCAATAGACAGACTCAGGGCATTGATGCCGGTCCTCAGAGTATGGGAGCGAGCGTGTTTGTTGGTGCTCGTGTTGTGGGCAGTGTTCACGATGATGCGTCTTCCAGTCAAAAGCCTTGCGCACGGGTGCGCGTCAACCTTTTGGCCACGTCAGTCCGGCGGCCAAAGCTTCTTCCAGGGCGTGCTGATATAGCCAAACGTCCCCTTCATCTATCTAGACGCACGAGCCCCACCATCACCGGAATGAAAATCACTATTATTTGTAAAATTTTATCTGATTCACACCAGATACACTGAAAATACAGCCAAATCAGCCTCTTGGCTGGAGAGCAAAGTAATGGGCAAGAAGGTAAATCGACCGTCAGCCCTTAACGGGCCAACACTCTCACTTGCCCATTGGACAAGCGGTGCAGCTGCACGGGGGCAATGGCTGGCAGCGCACTGATCATGGCCTCGGGGTCGTCCACGCTGAACACCCCGGATATGTGGTATTGGCCCAGGTGGGTAGCTTCGAGATGAGCGGGTTGTGCCAGATAGCGGTTCATTTCATTGATGACATGGACCAGCGGCTCGTTGTTGAAAATCACCCGACCGCGCTGCCAGGCCACGATGGCACTGACGTCGGCATCGCTGACATCACCGAGGGGCTGATCGGCATGGGCGACGACGCGCTGCCCTGCGGTGAGGGCGCGTTCGCGACGATTCCACCAGGAGCCGGAGTGCACCAGGACGGAACCGGACTCCACGCTGACACCGACCGTATCGGCATCACGCCGTACATTGAAGCGCGTACCCGTCACGGTCACTTGTCCGATATCGGCATCCACCATAAAGGGGCGCTTTGCATCAGAGCGGACATCGAGAAAGATCTCGCCTCGCTGAAGGTCGATCCGCCGTTGCTCCTTGTAGAAGCTGACGACAGCCAGGGTGTCGGTGTTCATGTCCAACGTGGAGCCGTCCGGCAACGCAACCTGGCGGCGTTCACCCTTGGCGGTTACCAACTCCATGACATCCAGCGGCTGGTTGAAGACGCCTGTGGTACCGACGACGTAAGTCACCGCCACCAGGGAGCAGGCAGCGGCCAGGCCCAGACCGAATTGCCGCCGCGACAACCGGGGTTGCGGCGCGGATTGCGGAGCCTCTTCCATCAGGCCGCGCAGGCGCTGTTCCGGTACGGCCCGCGTGGCCTCCCAGAAGTGGTCGAGATTGCGGTACTGGCGGTCGTTCTCCGGGTCCGCCGTGCGCCAGGCCTCGAACGCCCGCCGATCCTCCTCCGTCGTTTCACCGGATTGCATGCGTGCGAACCAGTGGGCGGCATCACGCGGTTGTTCGAGGTTGTCAGAGACGTTCGAAGGCTTCATCGCGTACCGGGACCAGGAAGCACATTGGGAGCAAGGATCATCATTGTTGCCGTATGGATTTCATGCCCTTTTATAATAGACGCCCGAGCACGGCAATCACCGGAATCAATAGGGTGCATAGTGCTGTAACCGCTCGCTGACGTGGCGCAGGGCGCGGGTCATGTGCTTTTCGACCATGCTGCGCGACAGCCCCATCTCCTCGGCGATTTCCGTATGAGTCCAACCTTCAAGGCGATGCTTGATATAGACCTGCCGACACTTGAGGGGCAATTCCTCCAAGGCGGCGGCCAGCGCCTCGGCCAGTTGCTGGTACTGGGCATTGGCATCGGCACCCGCCGTGACAGGGTGCTCCACCTCGGCCAGTTCATCCAGTGGTGTGATGTCGAGAACGTTGGCGTGGCGATGCTGGCTGATCAGGCGATTGGATGTGCCCCGTGTCATATAGGCACGGGGGTTGTCGATGGCGCCAACGCCGTTTTTCAGCATCCCCAGCACGGTGTCATGCATGGCGTCCTCACCGTTCTCCTTGCCCTGTCCAGCGCTCCGCCACGCGCCGATCAGCTCGCTGTAGTGAGCGAGCCAACCTTTTCTGGGCTTGGCATGGCGGGTCATAACGGGTTCCGGGGGTATGGGCGCGGCAAGTTGTCGATAATAACAACTATTCTCATTTAAATAAATGCTGTGGGCACGACCGTAGCGGGATAGCCTGATATCGCCTTCGATCCCCTATCCGGCACACCCCTTCACGACAGGCAGATCACAGTCAGGTGTCCTGCCTCACCTCATCGGGAGGTCTTGGCAACGGGGGTCTTGGTAAACAGGGCCACCTCCGGCAAGCCCTTGAAGTGAGCATCGCAGGTCAGCAATTCCGCACCCTGGTGCCTTGCCGTCGCGTAGACGATGGCATCGGCGGTAGCCAGTTTGTACTCGCGGTGGAGATCCGCCGCGAGCAGTGCGATGGTGGTATCCATAGGAACGACAAGGCATTTTTGCGTGTAGGCGATCACTTGATCGGCCTGTTCCTCGCCCACCTCGCGCACCAGCCACTTCGACAGTTCGAGTTGCACAATGGTGGGCACGATGCACTGGGGCTTGTCGGGGAACTGTTTGCCCAGCTTCTTGCCCAGTGCGCTGCCGGTGAGCCATTCGATCTAGGCGGATGTGTCGATCACGCGCAGTGGCACCGCCATCAGTAGCGGTGCCTTCTCAGTAGCGATCTTGGCGGTCGCGGTAGCCGGTCTTTCGCGCCCCCTTGGCAATGCCGGCCAATTCCTCCAGTTCGGGCACCGGCATTACCAGCACGCCCTTGCCCTTGGGAATGAACACGAACTCCTGCCCCGCCTCCCAGTGCTGCTCCTCGCACACGGCCTTGGGGATGGATATCTGAAATTTGCTGGACAACGTGGCGGTAGCGGTCATTTTCGTACCCTCAACCTATCGATGACTATTTTGTAAAAATATACCGTTCCGCCCAGCAATGCCAATCGCCATCATCCAATACTCATGCCCCACTGCCGACCGAAGCTCCAGCTTACATTCCCACCCCTCACCACCGCCGTCATACCCTGCCCCATGCGCGGTTCCAGCATCGGTTTCCAGGGCACCAAGGCAAACCCCTTGCCATTGTCGAGCATGGCGTAACGGCCACTGGCAAGCATGATGGAGCGTCGATAGATGCCGCTGACGCGCTGGCCATCACTCGCAGGGCGATGCTCCAAGCCGGTGTCGGCGGCGATGGTCTGCGAGACCGTCGCCAACTCCTGAATCGGCGACTTTGTAGGGTTTGCCCTTGGGCTTGAGGTTGCGCAGAGCTGTATCGGTCAACATATCAGGTTTCCTCCTGGGTTTACGGTGCTTACCGTCAAGGGTCAGGAGCCCTGATGATGTAGCCTAGCTCATTGTTAAATAAAGGATTTGTGGCGTAGTTTTACCGTCACACCCAAAAATCAGTGTGACGGTAAATGGGAGGGGGTAAACCGAAGGTTCTGCTATACCGTCGCTTTTACCGCCAAAGCTTTCCGCTGCTCTCCGATAGCCACCGATAGCCACCGATAGCCACTGATAGCCACTGATAGATATTGAGACGTAATCTCATGAATATCAAAACGTTACGCCAATTTTTCGATAGCTGTCGATAGTGGCTGAAAGACCTATTTTCACTCCCACTCGATTATAAATAATATGATAAATTACTTTACTTACAGTCACTTAAAAATATAAATAACATCAATGCCACGAAAAACACCATATCCAGTTTAATCGGCTGAAAATGGTTTGCTATGCCGACGTTCGCGCTCTTGGTCGGCGAGCTCACCCGGCTGCAATGCCAACTCGGCATCGCTCATCTCCTCTAGCACGTCGCGCAGACGCACCGTGCAGGCAATGAGCGGCGGCTCGAACTTGTAGCCGGCGGCAATCATGGTTCGCCTAGCTTAGTCGTGAAAATTACCGCCGTTATCGGCGCTAAATAATTCCTGCATTCTCGGCTGCACTCAGCCAGTTGAAGGGCCAGCGCACGGCTGTTGGCACAAATGCTCCTTAATTAGGACATTTTGAGTATACCTATATAAGAGCCTACTTTAACCTGAATGGCTCATTTTTATAGATAACAATCTATGAGAGCCTGGCTCAGACAGCCAGTTCTAATGCGCCAGTTACAACCCGCCCCCTACCGCTGGAGATGGTTGCATGGCCGTAGTTTATAGACTACAGTATGGGTCATGATTGAGCTAAAGCAGACAGAGACCTACGAGAAGTGGGAAGCTCGGCTCCGTGACAAGCGGGCAAGAACCCTCATCGCTGCGCGCTTGATGCGCTTGGCGGCAGGTTTGCCGGGCGATGTTGAACCAGTAGGCGAAGGGGTTAGTGAGCTGCGGATTCACTACGGCCCAGGCTATAGGGTTTATTTCCAGCGACGGGGAAACCTTCTGGTTGTGCTTCTGTGCGGTGGAGATAAAAGCACCCAATCCCGCGACATTGCCACCGCAAAGAAATTGGCAAAAGAATGGAGTGATCAAGATGACTGAACAACTGACAACCTACGACCCTTCCGCCGCCCTGGTGGATGATGAGGAAATTGCATTCTTCATGGCAGATGCCTTTGAAACAGGTGATGCAACCTATATCGCCAAGGCTCTTGGTGTCGTTGCTCGCGCTAAAGGGATGACAGAAATAGCCCAAAAAACTGGGCTTTCCCGTGAGCAGCTTTATCGCTCTTTTAGTGAACGCGGCAATCCGACCCTGAAGACCACGCTCGCCGTGATGCGAGCCCTTGGCATTGATATGACGGCCAAACCTCATACCGCGATCTGATCATGTGTCGGCTCAAAGAATGACCTAAACCGATAATTCGTCGCATGCTAGAAGCTATCCGCCCATGCGCGAAAAGCGTGTAAAAAACATAGTAAACCTAATAAAACAATGAGCTACTAAACACCCATGCGATAAACACATGAGGAGAGCACAGCATGGTACCGCAGCTTGTCATGGCATCACGCAGCGATAGCACCACCTCTCATACCATAATAAAAACTTGCTTGGAGGTACCAAACCCTACCCGCCAATGCCAGACATAAAAACGCAAAAGCCCGCAATTACGCGGGCTTCAGGGCATTTTTTGCCATTAGGTGCCAGACGCGGGATCACTCCCACTCTATTGTCAACAGAGCAAAAAGTTTCTTTTAAAACAATATCTTGAAAGCACGCATTTCCCCAATACCAAGAAAAACACCATGCCCCGCTGAGTATTAGACGCGCCTATCATCTGGCCCTCGCGATCCGCTCCAGAGTTTCTTCCAACAAACCTCGATCCGTCACTCGCTTGGCGTCGGTGCGCTTAGCCAAGTTATGCAGTTTGCGCCGCACCCCTGGCAATTCCGCGGCATGCGCAAGCCCGATCAGACCGAAGTCCGGCTGCTCGCTCTCCACGGATCGCAGAAACGTACACGATGACTCATCCAGCCACTCGGCCACACGCGCCAGCAGGCGCTCATGAACATCCAGCAAGACTTTGGCTTCAACAGGCTCAGCGGTCATACCTTGGAAATGCGCTTCGAAGGTAGCCGCGAAATCTGCAGGCACGCGAGGTGCCAGCATTTCCCAAGCGGGCTTGGGACTACAGGTCAGGTAGACGAGAAAAGTTCGCCAGAGCACTTGATCCGCGCGCTCGTCTTCCAGCAACAAACCAACATCAAAAAGATCACGTGGATGCTGTCTCGACAATGCGGCTGCCAGCTTCCCTGCATAGAGATCGGCGAAGCTCAACACTTGCACCGAGGCAAAACCAAACACATCTTCAACCCTCGGCCGAACCACCATATTCCGCGCCGGATGCACCGTGCCGCGCATTACCGGCGTCGTCTCGATCTGCACTCGGGCACGACCACGGCTGGCCACCAGTCGCGTAACGCTTGCGCCATCGCTCGCCGATAATTGCACTTGAAGCTGCAGTGGCCTGGCGCGCAGTACATCGGCCAAGCGCTCAAGAGCTTCCGCAATCAGCCTTGCGTCTTCGGCATAGTCATGCACTGGCAGCCACGCCAAATCAATATCCACCGACAGGCGAGGAAAATCGTGCTCGAACAGATTGATTGCCGTGCCACCCTTGAGCGCGAAACGCGGTTCCTCGCCCAGTACCGGCAGAATATCGACCAATAGCTTTACGCGGTCGCTATAGCGACGATCCCAATGATCAAACCAGGTGCTCATCAAGATCTCCCGGCAAAGTTATCTGGTAAGTAGGATGCAGGCGGCCACCAGGCACCAGCGATCGTTTGCCCTGGCCCAGATCAACACCATCCAATGGGACATGGGGCAACCACGCATGACGATGGCGTTCGGCCAACGCCAGGAACAACCGTTTGGCCTTGATGCTGCGACAGTGCCGCAACATAAGACCGACCCGCTGCGGACGCAACGTGGTCATGGCTTGCATCAACGCATCTACTTCGTAGATCAACGTTGCATCCACAACGCTATCGCACAACTCCAGTATGGCCCGCTCGGGTGTGGAGCAGATCAAAGCATCGGTACTCGGTGCGATCTGATGCCAAGCCAGTCCATGGTCAGACAGCACCCCTATCGGCATCTCTGCCGTGAACGACAAAGGAAGCAGTTCGAATCCCCCCCCTCCCAGGAACTCGAAACGCTGCCCCAACGAAAGTTTGCCGAGCCAACCAGGTGGCCGCGCGGACCCATACAGAGTGATTGTTCCTGCTTCCCCGAGGCGCAAGTAGTGCTCGTGCCCCGCCAAACTCAACGCGAAGCGGCCGCCGACATGCAGCTGCCTCCCTTCTCCGATCTGCAGGCTGCGTATCACCCCCTCCCACTGCAGGTGGCCACCCTTGCGCATGTAGACTCCCCGGGCAGGCGACACCAGCCAGCCGCTGCTCACATAGCGTGCGACCAAGCTGCTGGAGTAGCCATGAGCCCGCAACCAGCGACTCGATATCAGTCGTGTGTCACTCAGCTCGGCCAGCAGAAGGTTTAATTTACCTGCATTTTGATCACCCATAGTGAGCAAAATACAGTTTTTATAAACCCCTGCCAAGTGGAAAGAGTTTATTGAGTATAAAAAGGTCACTTTAAGTGACCCTTTTAGGAAAAAACAAACTCAACGATACTCAGAGACAACTGCTTTGCGGAAGGTTTCTCCATACCATGCCTGGCATCACCCACGCGATCATGGTATCGGCGCCTTTTTCAGGATATGGCTTTCAAATACCATGAAAAATGCCATTGATGATGTAAGCAACACCATCAATGGCATTCAATTTTCTTAAATTAAATCAACAAATTACAAAGCAGCCCTCACTCCCACTCGACTATCAATAAGCCATTTTTATCCTTTATTATCAATGGCTTAATCTCCTGACAAACGGCGATTGTAGTGGCATAGTGAGTCTGGCCACCTGATTTTGAGTGTACGATCACTCACGGATCAAGTCAGGTGGATATGATGACGAAGAAAAGAAATTTCAGCCCGGATTTCCGTCTTGAGGCAGCCGAGCTCGTGGTTGACCGCGGCTACACGGTTAAAGCGGCCTGCGATGCCATGGGGGTTGGTAAGTCCACCATGGAGTATTGGGTGCGTAGACTTCGAGCCGAACGATCAGGCAAGGCACCACTGAAAGGTGAAGCGCTGCCCCCTGAACAGCGTGAGATTCAGGAACTGAAGCGCAAGCTTCGACGGGTGGAGGAAGAGAAGGAAATCTTAAAAAAGGCTACGGCTCTCTTGATGTCGGACTCCCTGAGCAATTCTCGATAATCGAGCGACTTGAAGAGAGCTATGCGGTGCAGCACTTGTGTCAGGTGTTTGGGGTGCATCGCAGTAGCTACCGAGCCTGGCGTGACCGGGATAGACAGCCCTGCGAGGCTGAGCAAAAGCTGCTTGAGCAGGTGGTCGAGGTGCATGCAGCCAGCAATGGTTCTGCCGGAGCCCGCAGCGTCGCCAAAATGGTAACGCTGGCAGGTACACCACTGAGTCGCTACCGTGCTGGCAGGCGAATGAAGCAGCTGGGACTCGTGAGTACGCAGCCGCCAAGTCACGCTTACAAAAGGGCTGACCAACCGCACCTGGACATCCCGAATCTTCTTGATCGGGAGTTTGATGTGAAGGAACCTAATCAGGTATGGACTGGGGATATTACCTATATCTGGACAGGGGTGCGCTGGGCTTATCTTGCAGTGGTCATCGATTTGTTCTCCCGCAAGCCCGTTGGCTGGGCATTGTCCTTGTCACCGAATACGGAGCTGGTGAAGAAGGCCCTGACGATCGCCTATGAATCCCGTGGGAAACCTCCGGGAGTCATGTTCCACTCGGATCAGGGATGCCAGTACACAAGCCTGGGATTCCGGCAGCTACTCTGGAGTTATCAGATGAAGCAGAGTCTCAGTCGTCGGGGTAATTGCTGGGATAACGCGCCGACAGAGCGTTTCTTCAGGAGTTTGAAAACGGAGTGGGTGCCGGAAATCGGGTATTCGTGCTTTGTCTCGGCGAAGCAGTCGGTCACGGACTACATGATCGCTTATTACAGCGCGTTGCGACCGCATCAGCATAACGACGGACTGCCGCCTAACATGGCAGAGCAGGCCTATTGGAAAACTCAAAAGACGGTGGCCTAAAACACTTGACCACTACAACCGAACGGTCATAATCTCTGCCTTTGTGATGCAGCCGGCCTCTTTCTCCCCAAACTCAATCACTACCTGTCTTGACGATGGGGTTCACTACAGTGTCATAATTATATTGAAAGATGACGGCAAGCTGAATTGATCAACGTTTCCCTAAGAAAACTCGGGACAGCCATCCCGCGATATATCCAACGGAAATTTTCCAACAACCCAACCCAAGCCTGTCGGAAGTCCCCTCCAGTTCATGCAAGAACACGGGTAAACGCCGTGGGCTGATGAATGGAGGTCAATGTGTCAACAACTACAAAAGACGGTTCAGCAGCGCAAGGGCCGATATCCTTGTTTATTCTGGGCCTGATGGCCAGTGTGACGTTTGTCGGGATCCTGTCTGAGCTGGTCCCGTCTGGCATTCTTCCGCAGATGACCGAAGGTCTGGGTATTGAAGAGACCCAAGTTGGCTTTCTGGTGGGAATTTACGCACTCGCATCGGCAGTTGCTGCCATTCCTCTGATCAGCATGACGCTGGCTGTGAATCGCAAGACACTGCTGTTGGTTCTGCTAACAGGTTTTGCGGTATCCAATATTATCGTCGGCCTTACATCCTCGTATGAGCTCATCGTCGCCATGCGTATTCTGGGCGGTATTTGTGCTGGCATTATGTGGCCCATGATTGCCGCCTACGGTGGGGCGCTGGTGCCCGCCAACATGCAGGGGAAGGCTATCACCATCATCATGTCGGGCAACACCTTTGGTGTGAGCCTAGGCTTGCCGTTTATGACCTACATAGGCACGGAACTCGGCTGGCGCACCGAGTTTGTTTCACTGGGTATACTGGTCATCGTTATTGCGCTGCTCTCGGCCCGCTTCTTACCTTCCGTCCCGGGGGAAAAGCTCACCAAGGCCAACTCGCCACTGGCTGTACTGAAGATTCCCGGTGTGCTACTGGTGCTGCTGCTGACCTTTCTTTCGGTCACCGCTCACTACGGCGCCTACACCTACATCACGCTGTTGGTTGAGAAAATCGCTTTCCCGGGCGGCATTAGTCTAGCCTTGCTGATCTTCGGTATTGGTTCGGTGATTTCGGTGCTGGGGTCAGCCAAGGTCATTGACAACTACCTGCGTGAAGTCATCGTCAGCATGTTGTTGCTGGGCGCAGTCTCCATGGGGTTGTTCCTTTGGTTTGGCGATACCTATGGTTTGACGCATCTGGCTTTCTTCTTGTGGGGTATTGCCTTCGGCCCGCTGGTGACCATGTACCAGACTGCCGTCAGCAAGCAGGTGTCTCATGGCAAGGCGGTAGCGACCTCCACCCAGTCCGCCGTCTTTAACTTCTCTATCATGATCGCGACCTGGATCTGCGGCATGCTTCTGACCCGCCTGCCGGATACAGGTATTGAGGCCATTATCTTCCTGTCGCTCCTTGCCTTTGTTCCCGCCGCAATCATTGCTTTTCTGTCAAAACGATTTCTGAGTGCCTGATGTACCTTCTCAAACTAGGAGTATTCAAATGAAAAAATTTATCAACGCGAATATTTATCGTAACGAAGATGCAACGGAAATCCTCGTCGAAAAAGGCGTTATCACGCAAATCGGCAAGAACCTGCCCATGGCTGAAGAAGAAATCGACCTGAAGGGTCGCTTGGTGGTCCCGCCCTATGTGGATGCGCATCTGCATCTGGATTACGTGTATACCGGTCGCAATGACGGGGCGACGAATGATACCGGCACGCTGTTTGAAGGTATCGCCCGCTGGCATGACGTGAAGAAGCATCAGACCTACGAAGACGCCAAGGAACGTGCGTTGAGGGGCATCCAGGAAGAGGTTTCAAAAGGTGTGCAGTTTATCCGCACCCACATAGACGTGGACGACCCCAAGCTCACCGGCTTGAAGGCCATGCTCGAAATTCGCGAAGAGCTCAAGGATAACGTCACCATCCAGATAGTCGCCTTCCCACAGGAAGGTATGTACGCGTACAAGGGCGGGGACGAAATGGTGGAAGAAGCTCTAAAAATGGGGGCGGACTGTGTAGGCAGTATTCCTCACTTTGAATGGGCGCGGGAAATCGGTGAAAAATCCATCCACAAGACAGTCGAGCTAGCGGTGAAATACGACAAGCTGATCGACGTTCACTGTGATGAAACCGACGACGTTATGAGCCGTTTTGTGGAACTGCTCAATGCGCTGGCCATGGCGGAAGGCATAGGCCCGCGCACCGCCGCAAGCCATACCTGCTCTTTTGGTTCCGCCGATAACGCTTATGCCTTCCGCATGATGGGGCTCTTCCAAAAGTCCGGCCTGAATTTCATCGCGCTACCAACCGAGAACGCCTATCTGCAAGGCCGGCAGGATACCTATCCCAAGCGCCGCGGTTTGACCCGTGTAAAGGAGTTTTGGGAAAGCGGCATCAACGTGTGCTTTGGTCAAGACTCCATCAACGATCCCTGGTACCCCGCAGGCAACGGCAACCTGATGAACATCCTGGATAACGGCATTCATTTGGCTCAAACCATGTCGTTTGATCAGCTCGATACCTGTTTGGATCTCATTACCTTCAACGGTGCGAAGACCTTGAATATCGAAGACCAGTACGGTATCGAAGCCGGTAAGCCGGCCAATTTCCTTGTGCTGGATGCCACCACGCCGTTTGAAGCCGTGCGTCAGCGTGCTGATGTGCTGGCGTCGATCCGCAACGGCAACTATCTGTTCAAGAAGCCTGAACCCAGTTACGAGGTTGAGCTGGATCTCTTCAGACAGACTCGATAAGTCGGGGGAAAAAGCCGGCTTTGACATCAACCGCCGGGCTCTCTTCAGAGCCTTGGCGGTTTTTTACGGGTCGAACAAGTGGGGTGGATGCGTGGGCAGTGGCGTTGGGGATACCAGCTTACTGAACGTTTAGAAGTGCTCGTAAATGTGGAAACTGCTTCTCGCCTAG
>Ga0265293_10006602_pt1 | contig 18444 bp, 19 predicted proteins | sample Munlanlewell138R_FD_192505 | JGI IMG/M metagenome (GOLD analysis project Ga0265293, IMG submission 192505) | Leachate microbial communities from a municipal landfill in Southern Ontario, Canada - Leachate well 138R | ecosystem: Engineered > Solid waste > Landfill > Unclassified | place: Canada...
ACCTCTGGTAGATTGGAGTAGCTTGCCGTCCTGCGCCACCTGTTTCCAACTGATACGGCGGATTGCCGATTATCACATCAAATTTCATATTAAAAATCCTTTCTGGGTGTGTAGTATGTATAAGCTCATAGGCATGGTTTTCAAGGCTCTCGTCGCGATCATATTCGCTCTGGCTCGCACCACAAAATACGCATTTGCCATTTCGCCAGCTGTGCTGAATTTTTTTGAAACGTACATTGCCTTCGGCGCCTGCAAAGCGTGTAACGCTGTATTTGCCGTTAGGGTACTTGCTACAATACACGCTTCGGCGCGAGAGAAGACTTGTCATTTCCGTAATGGCAATCCCGAATAACTGCTTGTTGTAGATGTGGTCAATCCGTGTTTGCAGGTTAGGCATCACATCTTCAAGCCCGACAAGCAGACGCTTTGCGACTTCACGCAGAAAAACACCGCTTTTTGTTGCCGGGTCTAAAAATGTAGTGTCTGGAGAGTGGAAAAGCTCCTGAGGCAGCAAGTCCAACATACGGTTGGCGATTTCTGGCGGCGTGAACACCTCGTCATTGCTCAAATTGGCAAGACAGGAGAGAACGTCCGGGTTATATGTGTTTTGGTAAAAATCAGCCATTTTCCTGCACTCTCCTGTAATGTGTCGGTGCAAACTCATAGATTGGCATTAAAACCATTACACCGCTTGCGTCCGTTTCGTAAGTTCCTACCTCACCAAATAAGTCAAATTGCAAATCTTTATCCTCAGCCTGGAGCATGTGTGAAAGTTCAAAGTCACGCCGTTTCAGCAGACAACCGTTCACAGCCGACCACTCAGCAAAGATTATCGGCGTTCCGTCTTCCCGCTCTAAAGTCAGGGCATCTCCACAAAGGATGTTCTTCGTGAGGATATACTGAACAGCTTCACGAGTTTCGCAGTTTGCCTCTGTTTTGCACTGTTTGGTGTATTCGGTATTCCAGATAGTATACAGACGTTCGCGACAATCCAGCACATTATCCTGCAGGATATCCACACCATAAATGCTTGTGATTGCTATGACGGAATATTGCTCATAATCTGCAGCATTTCTTCCATAGCGAGATTTTACAACAACAAGCTTGCGCCTGAGAATTTCTGCAAGGAAGTTTCCGTCGCCGCAAGCCGGCTCCAGGAAACGGGAGTCAATCCGCTCTGTTTCCTGTTTCACAAGGTCGAGCATTGCGTTCACTTCACGCTCGGCTGTGAAAACTTCACCGTGGTCGGCTACACGCTGCTTTGATTTTATTTGACCCCCCATTACTTATTATCGTCCCTATCAAATTCCACGATGTCACCTATATTACAATCCAATGCTTTGCAAACCTTCATCAGGATATTCATACTTACGTTCTCCCCTTTGGACATCTTCGTCACGGATGTCCAACTGACGTTGGCGGCAAGAACGAGATCCTTCTTTTTCATATCCTTATCGATCAGAATTTTCCAAAGCTTTCTATAGTTGGCAAGCATTTAAAACCTCTGAGTAAGGATATCATAGATTCACCGGCTTTGATAGAAAAATTCTTTTAATCAAAAGAATATAGGCCATAATTAATAGCAATGTAACCATTTGTTCATCACCGGAATACTTCCTTCTAACTTGAACATATAAGACGTTTTTTCATAGAAATTTTGGATTGATAGTCCAAATATTACGCCAAAATGCTGACAACTAGGGAAACTCTGTTACCCTATCCGTGTGAACAACCGGACAATTGCACAGTATGCCTCCAGAGGGAGCGGCAAAGGGATTGGCAGGATCTTAGTCCTCACCGGAGCACGGGAGACGGGCAAGAAGACCCTCGCACGCCATCTCTTCCCATCCCACGCGTATGTGAGCATCGAGGACCCTGTGACGCGGGGCGATTACGCCCGGCTCACCGCCGCACAATGGAATCTCCTGTACCCCCATGCGATCCTCGATGAAGTGCAGAAACAACCCCCCCTCATCGAAAGCATCAAATCGGTGTACGACCTATTTCCCGATCCCACCTATGTCCTGCTCAGCTCCAGCCAGTTCCTGCTCCTGGAGAAGGTCAAGGAGAGCCTTGCTGGAAGGTGCCGGATCATCGAGCTGTATCCTCTCACATTACCCGAACTGGAGAGCAGTGGATGGGATGAAGCGGTTCAGCCATCGCTCTTCCAGCAATGCCTCCTTGATTCCTCTTCCGCTCAAAAGGTAATCGATTCTTTCCTCCCTTCCTTTAACCTCGATCCTCTCATGGCCAGGAAAGACCACGCTTGGCGCTATTATGTGCGCTATGGAGGCTATCCGGCGCTGACCGACATCGATATGTCGGATAAAGATCGATGGGAGTGGCTCGCCATGTACGTCAAGACGTACCTGGAGCGGGATATCCGGGACCTCGCTGAATTCAGGGACCTCGATCCGTTCGTCAGGATGCAACGTTACCTTGCCCAACAGACAGCACGGACGGTGAATGCATCCGCAATATCACAGGAGGTCGGCGTATCGGTGAAGACCGTCCAGAAATACCTGAATTATTTTGAACTCAACTACCAGACCATCATGCTGCCAAGCTGGAAACGAAATGTGAACAAACGTTTGACGAAGACCCCAAAACTCCACTTCCTTGACAACGGCGTGCTCCAGGCGGTTCTGCGCAAACAAGGCGGCGTGACCGGTCATGAGTTTGAAAGCCTCGTGGTGGCGGAGATGTTCAAACAGATCAAATGCCTGCCCCTCTCTACCTCCCCCTACCATCTCAGGACTCATGACGGCAAGGAAGTCGATCTCCTTCTGGAGACCAGTGAGGGATACTTCGCGTTCGAGATCAAGATGAGCGACCACAGCGTGGCATCGGATGCCAAACACCTGAGGAGTGTCGAAGCCATCCTCGACAAACCGCTGCTCCATGCATTCGTGCTCTCCAACGATCCGGTGACTCGGACTCTTGGCGATGGTATCACCGCCGTGAACGTGGCATACTTCCTCGGCTAATCGCACCCGAGGTTTCCTTGCCACAGGAATATTCCATCATAGTTCCGCTGTGTTCTGTCATCAGAGCGGTGGTATCTCGGGCCAATCCTTCCACGAGACATATCGGATGCCATCTACCGTGCAGGAGATATCCCCTAGATAGAAGACGGCTCCTTGCACATCCTCATCCTTCCTCAACTCAATATATTTTCTCGTATTCGCGCCATACTTTCGTTCTGGATTGCTATCGCTTTTGATCTCTATTGCGTACGTATGATTCCAGTCTGCTATTGTGTTCACCTCAAATCCCCCGAGGTCACGGAAGTACGAAATATCGCCTCTGCGCCCTTGGTTGAACCTATCTTTGAGTAGCTCACAGACAGCCATCGTCTCGATCACAGCTCCCTTATAGGGACTGAGGAGCAACTGCTCCTTGGTCTCGATCCGTAAAAGGTGACATAGGAGGCCAGAGTCAACGAAGTATAGCTTTGGGGTCTTCACCAATGTCTTGCCCAAATTGTTGCGGTCAGGCTGGAGGAAATGGATGATGTATGATGCCTCAAGAATAGAGAGCCAACTCTTGACGGTGGGAGCTGAGACACCCAATATCTTTGATATTCCCTCCATCGAAAGCATCTGACCGCTATACGTCGCACAGATTTGAATGAACTTTTTGAACACCGTGAGATTCGAAGAGTTGATTTGACCCCTCACATCCAAATCAAGGTACGAGTCTATGTAGTTGTCGAGCCAATCCTCGACAATGAATTGGCGGTTACTGTCGTAGAGCGGAGGGTACTGTCCCTTGAAGGCAAGCTCATGAGCATGCTGTGGCAGGAGCCCCTCCTCTTTCAGTTCACCTATCGAGAACGGAAGGAGACGGAGAAATGCGATTCTCCTCGCCAGACTGTCAGCCATGTTCTTCAGCTCCAGTTGGCTTGAACCGGTAATAATGAACTTTCCTGCATGGTAAGGATCCTGGTCAACCGCAAGTTTCACCGCATCGAAGATCGCCGGCTCCTTCTGAGCCTCGTCAATGATGACTCCATCAGGAAATGCAAGGAGAAAGTCTTTCGGGGCGTTCTTTGCAAGCTCCCGGTAGTATGTGTCATCGAACGATACGTACTGTTTATCGGGGAATACCATCTGTGCCAAGGTTGTCTTGCCCGCTTGCCGTGGTCCGGTCACTGCCACCACCGGGAACTGTGAGGCGAGTCTCACAAATGCATCTTTTGCTCTTCGTTCTATCATGATTCCACTATAAAATCTATAAAACCTAAAGTCAAGACATAGTAAAACCTAAAGTTTTATGCACCTAAAACCTAAAGTTTGCTGGATGAACCCTCCATCACCTACGGGCCAATTCATCTCTTCTCTTCCAGATCATGTGTGAGCTCCCTGGAGGTATCTTACAAATATGATCTTGTTGTCAATGATAAGAAATGACAGCATTGGAACAGCACCCGCACGAATGTGGGATCTTTTATTTGGTATAACACGGTGCCTTACACCGGGATTCTCAATCATCGCTCTTGCATCAAATCAACCAATGACTGATCGTATGCTTACGGGAAAATGCACAGAGAAGCATTTTCTCGTAACAGGAGAGCACATGGAATTCAAACGCGAACAGTATGTGGACACCCTCATCCGTAAGCAATGCAACCATCTGATAAAAACCGTGACCAGAATGAGGAGGGTGGGCAAGAGCTACCTCATCTTCACGCTCTTCAAACGCCATCTTCTCTCACAGGGCGTTAAGCCATCGCACATCATCGAGATGAGCTTCGACACCTTTGAGAATCTCAGATTCAGAAATCCTCATGAGTTCTACCCGTATGTGAAAGGCCTGATCAAAGATGGCGGGATGCATTTATACTGCTGGATGAAATCCAACTCTTTGATGAGTTTGAGTCGGTCTTGAACGGACTTTTGCGGATGCCGAATGGTGACCTCTATGTGACCGGAAGCAACGCCTGATTTTTATCGAAGGACGTGATCACGGAATTTCGGGGACGCGGGGATGAAATCTATGCCTCACCCCTCAGTTTTTCTGAGTTCATGGGTGAGTATGAGGGGTCCGCGTATTACGGGTACAGGGAGTACATCCTCTACGGTGGGTTGCCCCCCGTTGTACTCCTGCGCACCAGCGAAGAAAAAATCGTACTGCTGAAGCACCTCTTTGAAGAGACCTACATCAAGGATGTGATGAACCGGAACAACCTGGAAGACACGGACACCCTTGGTGATATCTTGAACTTCCTCTCTTCCTCCATCGGATCATTGACAATCCCGACAAAGCTCTCGAACACCTTCTAGCTCTCGGCCAGGTAGCCTCGATCCCACAGCCTCTGGCAAAGCACATCATCGAGGAGACGAGAGAGGCCCTCTCCCACTGGAGAGAACTTGCCTCAGAGCATGGGGTATCCAAAGAGAAGATTGTTGAGATTGCAAAAAAGCTGAATCGATAGTAGCACTATCACATATCCTTCAGCAGACGCCGCGCCTCAATTGTGGTGAAAATCCGGTAGTGCGGGTCGTAGAGCCTGCGATAGTGACTGCTATGGTCACTGACGTACGATCGGCGCTGTAGAAGAGATGCGATGCGCTTCTCATCCGCTCCAAAGTCCTTAATCTGGTGTTCAAGCGGTCTCAATGCCTCCAGAATGGTCTGCCACTCCTCTCTCCAATAGACGATGTCGGGCAGGGTGAAGGAGCGGGCGCTTGCAAGAAAGGAGTCGTAGTACTCCTCCCTATCCACGATGCCGTCAACGATGAGGTCCATGGGGATGCGGTGAAAGTTCCTACCCAGTCCGCACGGCTCACTCGCCCAGCGCCCACGGCTCTGCATGGCTGCAAGCTCCCGTTCAAAAGAGAGACGGGTTTGCCCCAGGTCGTCGAGGAGATGGCCTGGACCGAAGGAGTCCTGGAAGAAACTCTTGTAGAGATCGCCAAGAGCCGATTGTGGATACCGGGCAAGCTGTTCCCGTACCGCCTCGATGTAGTTCATACGAACCCTTCTCACTGCACCGGGATGACCATGGGGGAGCCCTCGACCTCGATGACCCGTACATCGATGTCGTAGACTTCCCGTATGGTCGCCTCGGTGATGACTTGCCTGCCTCCAGCGGCAAAGATCCTCCCCTCCTTGAGGAGGATGAAGCGATCGCAGTAGCGGAGGGCGAGATTGAGGTCGTGCACCGCGATGAGGGCCGACCGTCTGCTGTGATGGATGACCCTCCTGATGGTATGCATCAGGCGCAACTCGTTGTGGATGTCCAAGCTGCTCGTCGGCTCATCGAAGAGGATGATGGTGGGATCCTGGGCAAGGGCGCGAGCGATTTGGACCTGCTGGAACTCACCGCCGGAGAGCTCGTCGGCTGAGCGCAGCGCCAAGTGTTCGATGGAGATGGTATGCAGCGCTTCCTCGACCTTCTGGTAGTCCGCTCTTGCCGGAGCCCAGCCAAAGTGCGGCTTGCGCCCGAGGAGGACCAGATCAAAGACTGTCATCGCCGAGACCTCTGCCTGTTGGGGCACCCACCCCATCGTGCGGGCAATCTGGATCGGCCGCATCGTCCGGGTATCGATGCCTTCGACCAACACCGTACCCGCCTGGGCTCTGAGGATCCGATTGAGGCACTTCAGGAGCGTGGTCTTGCCCGCCCCATTGCGTCCAAGGATTGCCACAAGCTCACCCGCTCCCGCCGAGAAGGTGATCTCCTCGATGACCGGGGTGCTCTTGTAGCTGAATGAAACGCCACTGATATCAAGAATCATCGCTTCCTCCCTGCAAGGAGGAGGGAGATGAAGAGAGGGCCTCCCAAGAGCGAAGTCAAAATACCTACCGGCAGCACCATCGGGGTGAGGATCGTCCGGGCAAGGGTATCGGCACTAAGGAGGACCAACGCCCCGATGAGGGGGGAAGCGATGAGGAGGAAGCGATGGTCGGCTCCAAAGAGACGGCGAGCGATGTGGGGACCGAGCAAGCCGATGAAGGCGATGGTGCCAAAGTAGGAGACCACCACGGCGCTGAGGAGTGAGGAAGCGAGCATTCCCCCGATTCTGAGGGCGGCGGTACGCACCCCCAGCCCCTTGGCGGTATCCTCTCCACTGTCCATCGCATTGAAGTCCCAGCGAACGAAGAGCGTCAGAAGCAGGATAGGAGCCAACGAGCTGGCGATGATACCCAAAGAGCGCCAATTGGCCCGGCCAAGGTCGCCGAAGGTCCAAGAGACGATGGCAGAGAGTTGCACCGAATTGGCAAGGTACTGCATCAGGGTGAGGCCCGCGGAGAAGATCGAGCCGATGGCGATACCGGCGAGGACCATGCTCTGGGCAGAGATGGTGGTCAACACCGTCAAAAGAAGGATGGCGGCGGTGGAGAGGAGCGAGAAGGCGAAGGCACTTGCCGCCACGGTGAAGAAATCACTGACGATGATGGTGCTCGAGGTGCTCGTCCCTGCCCCGAAGAGCACGATGGCAACCGAGGCCCCGAACGCGGCGGCACTGGAGAGGCCGAGGGTATAGGGAGAGGCGAGTGGATTGCGCAACACCGACTGCATCACCGTGCCGGAGAGGGAGAGGGAGGAGCCGACCAACAGTGCTGCCAACACCCTCACCAGACGTACATCCCAGATAATCCTCCCCTGCCCGCTTCGATCGAGGCGCAACAGGGAGGAGAGCACCTGGGCAAACGGGAGTTTGATGCTACCGATGCTGGTGGCGATGATCACAGCGGCGGCGAGGGCGGCTGCCAGGAGGACCACCAAGACCACCTTGCCCCTGATATACGCGTGATACCGCTCAGCTTCCGTGCCGAGATGGGGGTCCATCTGCTCCATCAGTTGAACCAATCGACCCGCTCTGGGGCTACGTTCTGCGCTGCGCACACCTCATCAAAGGAGAGGGGAACGTTGAAGAAGAGCTTCCAGATCTCCGCGGCCTTCTCTTCGAGGGTGAAATCAGCGTAGAGCTCTGGGTAGAGGACTTTGCCGACATAGTAGACGTTGACCAGCTGGTTCTCCCAGTTGGTTCCGTAGTACTTGTAGACAAAGGTGGTATAGACGTCCCTGTCAATGAAGGCGCTCACCAGCGTATCGAGGATCATCCGGTTGCTCCTATACCCCGCCTGGGAGAGGGTGACGTTCGCTGCATCGAGGAAGACGTAGTCAGGGGATGCGGCGATGAGGTCCTCAAGGCTGGTCATGTACGGCTGCCTATTGCCGGTTGGGTTGGTCGCCATCACATTGACCGCGCCGACCAAGTCAAAGGGGAGGAAGTCACCGGTGGTACGCAAGAGGTCGGCAGGACCGTAGAACATCATGCCTCCGGCATAGGCGCGTTTTGGTTCTCGAACCTGCTCCCTCCGTCGCTCCACGTCGCCAAGCAGCGCCTTGATGCCCTCATTCAGCTCATTGGCACGCTCTTCTCTTCCCAATACCACGCCGAGGGTCTCGTTTTGGGCATAGAAGCGCTCGCTGTCGTAGAGCTCGACGTCTACGTCGACTGCGAAGACAGGAATGCCCAGCGTGCTCTGCAGCTGGTCAAGCCGTGCCACATCAACAGCTGAGGAGATGATCAGGTCGGGCTCAGCAGCGATGATTCCCTCGTGGTTTGCCGCGCTGCCAATAGAGGGCAGATCTCTCAAGGAGGGATAGGCGATGCGATAGGTGGCCAGGGTGAAGAACTCATACAGGCTCTTCTCCCGCCCATGGCCATCATCCTCGACAGCGATGACCAGGTCGGTTGCATCCAGGTAGCTTACCAGGCGCAGCGATCCGGCATCGAGGGCGATGATGCGGGTAATCTGGTCTGGAATCGCAACGCTGCGACCACGCATGTCGGTGACGATCCGCTCGCTCTGCAGTTCAGGCTGGGCCATCGCTGCCAAGGCGGTCATGGCAATCGCCATGGCAAGGAGTGAGAGCACAAGCGTACGTACCACTATGCCGGAATTACGAGTTCGTTTCATCTGATCCTCCACAATCGTAACACGATTTTTAATAATCGTGTTACTGAAGTTTGAGGATACCGTGTTCTCTCAGCAGGGTCAACAACAAACCGTCACTCTCTCAACAACTCACCGAAGAGCTCATCGGTTGCCGTATAGGTGAGCTTCCCGATGACCTTCGAGCTTGCCAAAAGCTTTTGGGCCCAGGCGTCGATCTCCGCTCCCTTCCCCTTGACGATGAGGACCTTGGCCAAGATCTCTCCCTCGATATGGAACTGGAGGTTTGCTGTGATGGACAGGGAGGGGTATGCGCTGATGGGAGATCTAGGGAGGCGGGTCTTGTGGTGAAAGAGGATGGTCAACGTCCCGATGACCGTCCGGTCATCATCGTTGACGCTCTGTGCGATGACGGCATCCCTGACCAGTTCACGGATGGTCTCCGAGCGGTTGTCGTGGTTCTTGTGGTGGGTGAGCTGGTCCAAGAGACGGACCAGGTCACTATCCATCGAGACACCGAAGCGAATCGTCTCACCCATGGCCTCCCCCCTGCCCCATTGTGCCGCACTGGCAGAAGCGGTGCAAGGGGTGGTCAGGAGGCGAGCAGGGCCTTGCCGCGGTCGGTGAGCTGGTACATCTTCACCAAATCCTTGTGGCAGAAGGCGGCGAAGGCACAGCCGGAGCAGGAGGCGGTGCAATCACCACCGCTCACCTCCTCCTTCATGTACCCCATTCGCAATAGTTGTGCGAGGCCCTGGTCGACCATCGCTTCACTGATATTCAGCGTTCGGGCGAGGAGGGGCTTTGAGAAGTATCCATCCCCGTTGATATGGGCCAACAGCTCCTTTAGCATACGTTCCTCCCCCTCATGCGAATCCAAACAAAGACCCGATTTGAAAGACGAGTACAGCGACGAACCACCCGATGGCAAAGGTGTACAGTGCCATCGCCACTGGCCACCGGACGGACTTCGTCTCTCTGGCCACCGCCGAGATTGTTGCGGCACAGGGGGTGTAGAGGAGGACCATCACCATGTAGGCGAGGGCGGTGAGGGAGGTGAAGTGCTGTTGCACCGCGTTGACGAGGACCACTCCCTCCTCCATGTACTGGCCAGCGTAGAGCATGCCGAGCGTCCCGACCACCGCCTCCTTTGCCGGAATGCCGGCAAAGAGGGCCACCGACTCCTGCCAGGTGCCGAAGCCGGCATGGCGGAAGATTGGGACCAAGAGGGTGCCGAGACGACCGAGATAGCTGCTCTGGCTATACGGCTCGGCCGAACCGGGCAACACAGCCAGCAACCACATGATGGTGACCACCATGAAGATGATCGTGCCGGCTCGCTTGATGAAGTCGCTGACGTTGAGCCACATGGAGCGCATCACGCTCTTTGTCGACGGGATACGATAGGGAGGCAGTTCCATGATGAAGTAGGAGGTCTCCCCCTTGAAGATGGTCTTGTTGAAGAGCTTGGCCATCAAGAGACCCACGATGATGCCGAAGGCGTAGAGGGAGAAGAGCACCAGACCACCATGGTCGGAGAAGAAGGCGGCGATGAAGACGGAGTAGATGGGCAGCTTCGCCCCGCAGGACATGAAAGGGGTGATCAGCATGGTGACCATCCGGTCCTTCTTGTTGTCCATCGTCCGGGTCGACATGATGGCGGGCACCGTGCAGCCAAAGCCGATGATCATCGAGATGAACGCCTTGCCCTGCATGCCGAACGCTCTCATCAGATTGTCCCACACATACGCGGCGCGGGCCATGTAGCCGCTGTCCTCCAAGAGGCTGAGCAAGAGATACATGACGGTGATCAGGGGCACGAACTCGACGACGGCCCCCACCCCGTTGACAACCCCGTCGATCATGAAGGAGACGAGCCACTCGGGGGAGTGGGCCCAGATGAGAAATCGTTCGATCAAAACCCCCAAACCCTCCACCAGGGCCGCGGCATACCCGCCGAGCAGATCCTGGCCGATGGCGAAGGTCAACTGGAAGACGGCGAGCATGATGAGGGCGAAGATCGGAATACCCAGGTACTTGTTGATCAGGATCTTGTCGATCTTGTCGGTGAGGGTCACCACCTCAACCGGGGGCCGCTTCACCGTCTGCTCTGCGATACGGTGGGCGAAGGCGTAGCGTGAATCGACGATCTCCAGTTCAAAGTTGTCACTGCTGTGAAACTTATGGAACTCAGTGATACCGTTCAGCACCGTCGCATCGTCGGTGGAAGCCTCGATACGGCTGATGACGTGGCTGTCCCCCTCGATCACCTTGATAGCCGCCCACGCCGGTGGATAGGGCAGGTCCTTGCCCTCCAGTAGCTCCACCATGTGCTCATGGTGGTGGGAGACATTGTCACTGTAGGTCAGTGGATTCTGGTATACCCTCTTGCGCTCGATGGCCTTGACGGCCTCCTTGATGACCGCTTCGGTGCCATTGTCCCGACTGGCCACCGTGGGCACGACCGGCACGCCGAGGGCTCGGCTCATCGCTGCGACATCGAACTTCATCTCGCGCTTCTCTGCCTCATCGACCATGTTCAGCGCGATGACCAGGTTCTTGCCCATCTCGAGCAGCTGGGTGGTCAAGTAGAGGTTCCGTTCGATGTTACTCGCATCGATGACATCGATGATCACATCAGCATCGTCGGTGAGGATGTAGTCCATCGCCACAATCTCATCCTCTGAGAAGGCACCGAGGCTGTAGATACCCGGCAGGTCCACCACATCGTAGGTCGCCCCCCGGTAGGTGAAACTCCCCTCCTTCTTCTCGACGGTGACACCCGGCCAGTTGCCGACATGCTGGTTCGCCCCTGTGATGGCATTAAAGAGTGTCGTCTTGCCACTATTGGGGTTGCCGACCAATGCGATACGTTTTGTTTTCACACCTGATATCCTTGAATCTATGGCTCGTTCTTTTATTCGTGTTATTGATCTTTGGCCAGCATGACCTTGTGGGCGAGCCCACGACCGAGGGCAACTTTGTTGCCGTTGATGCTCACGATGACTGGTCCGGCATCGTTCTTGATGACTGTGACGTGGGCACTGGTATTGAACCCAATCTCATACAAGCGCTTTGTTGCGTACTTTCCTGCAGCGATCGCATGTACCTTCCCCTTCTCACCAGCGCGCAGATTCGTCAAGCTCACACTCATCATCGCCTCAATCCTTTTATCGTCTCTGGACCCGTGGGTCCAACAGTTGCTACCAAGAATGTTAGCCGTAACTAACTTCTTAGTTCATTATCGATATTTCTCTCCGTTTGTCAAGCCAAAATCGAAAGAATTTTTACTGGCCTTTCCAATCTGGTGCCACGTCGATAGACCTTCGACATCGTTGGCGCTAGACTCTGCTCACATGAGGGATATCATACTGGCCCAGGTGGAAGACCACCGCCTCCCCACAATCGGCAGGAGGCCTGTCCGAGAGCACGTGAGTCGATGATTTTCAGATGGTCAAACGTAGGTGCCCGCCTCACCGAGCGTACCCTCTCACACGCGAAGCAACGAGCGAAAGCCGCGGCCGCTGTAGTACGATTGGGCCCCGTTGTGATAGATGAAGGTCCTGCCGTAGCGCCAGTCGCCAAAGAGCGCGCCGCCGAGGCCACGCATCTGGCTCGGTGTCTTGATCCAGCTCGAGCTCTTCTGGTCGAAGGGGCCGAAACTCTGCAAAAATCGATACTGCTCTTCATCCAGCAGCTCAACCCCCATCGCCTTCACCACCTCCTCAACGCTTGAAGGAGGGGCATTGGCCTTGCGCTGCAGGCGCGCCTCCTCATCGTAGCAGAGGTTGCGCCTTCCCTCAGGGCTTTCTGGGGCGCAGTCGAAGAAGATGTATGCACCGCTCTTTCTATCATGGGCGAGCACATCCACGTGCCCGCCACTCTCCTCCATCAGGGCAAGAGAGGCCATCTTCTCAGGGTGTTGGATAAGCCTAGACTTGATATCAGGCCAATGAAAGTCTCCATGACGCTCAGGGTGGGACTCAAACCGCGTCTGCAAGATCTCTAGTAGTTTGCGCTGCTCTATCGTGGTACTCATCGCTGGTATTCTCCATACCCACAGCGTATCGGTCTCATTTTTCTCGTGCAATGCCTCGCAGGACCCTCATGAAGAGAAATGGGTGGAATGTGAAGGCGGTGCGCGTCTCGACGTTTGACGGTTCCATGCTATTATGGAGGGGGAGCTCTACACCGCACCGACTGTGCACGGCTCTACACCCCCAACGAATATCTACCAGCAGCTTCGATGATTCGAATGCGACATGCAACGGCAACGAGTGTTGCCTGCACCATAGGTGTCGACTGCCATCAGTCGAAAAGGAGTGGGATATGAAAAGAAGGAGTATGAGAATTGCGGTCCTCCTGCTGGTGATCATCTCGCTGTTCACCGGTTTTCTCACTGGACAACCGCTTTCTGAAGGACGGCAAGCTGAGAAGCTGGTCATCCTGGCGACCACCGACATCCATTCGAACGTCTGGGGATTCAGCTACGAAGATGACAAGGAGACGACCAATACCGGCATGGCGAGGATCGCTTCCTATGTCGAGTCGGTACGGGACGAAGAGGAACACGTCATCCTCGTCGACAACGGGGATGTCATCCAAGGCAACATCATGACCGACGACCTGTACAACAAACGGGAGGGTGAACACCCGGTCATGCGGGCCATGAACCTGCTCGGTTACGATGCGATGACGTTGGGCAACCATGAGTTCAACTTCGGTGAGGAGTTGATCAAGCGCATCCAGATCTTGGCCAACTTCCCGGTCCTCGCCGCCAACATGGCACGCGTCGACGGGACCATGGCCGCCCTCCCCTATACCATCGTCGAACGAGGAGGGGTCAGGGTAGGCATCGTGGGGTTGACCAACCCAAATGCACCGCGTTGGGATGGGGAGAAAACCGATCCGTTCGTCTTCTCCGCCGTGGGACCGGCAGCCAGACGCGTCATCGACATCATCGCCGATAAGGTCGACATCATCATGGTGGTCTCCCACGTTGGCATCTACCCTGAGTATGATGAGGAGGGCGGCAGCGACGGGGCCAACAAGATCCTTGAGCTCTGTCCCGAAGTCGACGTGCTCATCGTCGGCCACGACCACAACACGGTCAAGGAGATCCGAGGGACCACGGTCATTGGCGGGGCACGCAACCTGGGACGGGAAGTGATTCGCATCGACCTGGCACTCGGGGCCGACAAACGCATTATCGACCGAGCCATCGCCATCGTCGACATGGCCGATTATGAGCCGAGCGACCTCATCAGGGGCAACGCCTTCATCATCGAAGCCCATGAGGAGACGAGAGACTACATTCTCGGTGGCCCCGTCGGTGATGACGGCTCACGCAGCGGCGGAGTCTTTGGTGTGGCGGCCACCACCTTCCAGCCACCGAACGAGATTCGGGGCATTCCGGAGGGGAAAATCCGCGACACCGCTGTCATGGATCTAATCAACGAGGTGCAACTGAAGAACAGCGGCGCCGATGTCTCGGGTGCGGCCCTCTTTGCCGACACCAGCGACATCAAGGCGGGAGACATCAACTACGGTACAATCTTCGGCATCTACAAGTTTGACAACACCCTCTACCGGGTGCCGGTCACCGGCGCCGAGCTGAAGGCGTACATGGAGTGGTCGGCTGCCTGCTACAACCAGTGGGTCCCGGGTGACATCTCCATCAGCTTCGACCCGGAGAAGCCCGGCTACCTCTACGACATGTTCGCCGGAGTCGACTACGAGATCGATCTCTCCCAGCCGGTGGGAAAGCGCATCAAGAACGTGATGTACAAAGGTACGCTGCTCCGCGATAGCGAGCAGTTGACGCTCGCGGTGAACAACTACCGCTACTCATCGGCTCTCAAGGCGCAGAAATTGGTGGCGGGCACCAAGGAGTGGGAGAGCCCCAACTCAATCCGCGACATGCTGGTCGAGCACATCAAGGAGCAGGAGGTCATCTACCCGAAGGTGGACAACAACTGGAGGATTGTCGGAACCGACCTCTCCTCTCCCTATCGCGATGAGGTCATCAAGCTGGTCAACGACGGCAAGCTTGATGTTCCCTATGACAAGTCCTTGAACATCAACGACCTGCGGAAGAAGGGAGTCATCAAGTAAGGAAGCCTTACCCAGGCTGTCGAGCAATCGACAGCCTCTCTGGCTCAAGAACATCGACAAAGACATACCCGCGCCGGGCGGGCGTTCCCTCCCAAACCACCGGCAGGGACAATGAGAAGCGTGTCCACGTTGCTCGAGCACAGGACAGGGCTCCTCGCTTTGTTGCAGGGTAAAGGTGAGTACCGAGTACGCCAAGGGGGAGACAGCATACACAAGGAGTGCTATGTTCTATCCATGAATATTCGATTTGCCCATGTGAACCTCATCAGTCGCTCTTGGCGCTCGCTCGCCGACTTCTATATCGCCGTCTTCGACTGTGTCGAATATGGTCCGGTTCGAGACCTTCAAGGAGAATGGGTCGACCGACTCAGCGGCCTAGAGCATGCGCACATCACCGGCGTGCACCTCGCCCTTTCCGGCTTCGATCCACCCGATGGGCCGACACTGGAGATCTTCAGCTACGATGAGTGCCACCAGGTGAGCGAAAAACCCATCAACGGCGAGGGGTATGGCCACATCGCCTTCGCCGTTGACGATGTCCCTCTGTGCATAGCACGTCTTTTGGACCACGGAGGCTCGCTGGTCGGCGAGTATGTCCACGCCCATGTGGCGGGTGCAGGTGATATCTCGGTCGTCTACGCCCGGGACCCTGAGGGCAACATCATTGAAATCCAGAGGTGGGGGTGATGGACTGAACATCACCTTGGGCAGCAGAAGTTACTCTCTTCCCATCGACCTCGATAATCCCATTCTTGCCCATATCGACGTTGTAGCGCCCTGAAAGGGGAACGAAGCCGTACCTGGTATAAACCATCTCTCGTTCGAACTGTTGACAAGCACGCTTCCGATTCCTTTGCTGCAACTCTGGGTGCAGGTGCGGATAATCACCACCGCAGACCCTCTATGACCTCACAGGTACTCCATCGTCACAGTCCCCAGGATCACCGCACGCTCAGCTCCGGTCACCGCCGGAATATTGGAAGGGACACCCATCATCGAGGCGTGGGCCAAGAGGGCGAAGGCCATCGCCTCGCGGTCGGTATCCAGTACCCCCAAGGAGGTCGATGTAACCACCTCAGCCTCAAGATTGGCTGCGATCATCGCCAACAGCGTCCGGTTTCGCGCTCCTCCCCCACAGATCACCACCCGGTCAAGGTTGGTGGTCGGCAGAATGAGAGAGCGGTACGAATCGGTGATGCTGCGTGCGGTGAAGGCGGTGGCTGTGGCCACGATACCGGCATAGTCCAGTCCCCGCAGCAGCGCCCGCTGGATGAATTCACTGGTAAAGCCCTCTCCATACACCTCTCGTCCGGTGGATTTGGGCGGGTTCTTGGCAAAGTACGGGTCTTCCATAAGCGAGGCAAGCAACGCCTCATCCACCTCACCTTCGGCGGCGATACGCCCCTCGTCATCGTAGCGTTCCCGTCCTTCACTCCCCCACCTGACGACTGCATCGATGATCATGTTCCCCGGCCCAGTGTCGAATGCCCAGACACTTCCAAACCCCTCGTCCTTCGGCAACACCGTCACATTTCCAATACCGCCGATGTTCTGCACTGCTACGCTCATCCCCTTCTCAGCGAAGAGGAGATGGTCGATGAAGGGGGAGAGGGGAGCGCCTTGGCCCCCTATAGCCATATCAGCGCTGCGAAAGTCACTGATGACCGGAAGGTCGGTGAGGGAGGCAAGGACTTGCGGGTTGCCCAGCTGGAGCGTTCCCCTCACGAGCGCCGAGCCATCGGGCAGAGGAAACGGCACTCCGGTCGGTTCATGCCACACCGTCTGTCCATGCATGCCAACCGCATCGATGGGTATTGAAGAACGCTCTTTCAATGCATTGACCACCGCCGCATTCCAATGGGCCAGTGCGGTATGGGCGGCGTTCACATCGGTGATGTCAGCGTTGCCGGGGGTGCAGAGATTGTTCACCCGCTCGCGCAACGCTGCCGGGTAGTCGATCGTCTGTCGATCCAACACCCGAATTGCACTGACGTGTCCATGGGGGTCAGAGGTGATCTCGACGAGCACTCCGTCCACCCCATCGAGGGAGGTGCCGCTCATCAAGCCGATGACATGGTGCACCCCCTTTGAGCGATACGCCTGGATATAGCTTGCTTTGGGCATGACTGACCTCTTTGGTGCAGTATATGACACATTATTTCAAATAGCAAACAGATTTGAAACATAATTTCTTTACAAAGCAATCCGGCGATGGTAGAGTGGAAGGCGAGCGGACAGACGAAGGGGGATTTTCGTGGCCCGAGAGCACATCACCGAGCAATCGCTCGAACGCATGACCACCGAACAGCGCAACGAGCGATCGACAAGAATTGACGAAGCCTCAACGGTAGAGATTCTACGCATCATGAACGGTGAGGACAAGACCGTCCCCTATGCTGTTGAACGGCAACTTCCATCCATAGCCGCCCTCGTCGAAGATATCGTCTCCTCCTTCAAGCGTGACGGACGCCTCTTCTATATCGGAAGCGGTACCTCCGGCAGGCTCGGGGTCCTCGATGCCTCCGAGTGCCCCCCGACCTTCGGCGTTCCCCGAACAATGGTCCAAGGTCTCATCGCCGGAGGGCGTGAGGCACTGGTACGCTCGATCGAGGATGCCGAGGACAACGAGAACGAAGGCGTCGAAGAGCTCAAGCGCCTTGGATTCAATGACCATGATACGTTGGTCGGCATCACTGCAAGCGGCCAAGCCCCCTACGTGTTGGGAGCGATGGCCTATGCAAAGAGTGTCGGCGCTACCGTCGGAGCCATCAGCTGCAATGCGGACTCCAAGACCTTCGCCATCGCCGACCACGCAATCTTTCTTGATGTAGGCCCTGAGGTCATCACCGGTAGCACCCGATTGAAGGCAGGCACTGCCCAAAAGCTGGTGCTCAACATGCTCACCACAGCCAGCATGATCCGCCTCGGCAAGGTCTATGGCAACCTCATGGTCGACCTCACCCCGGTCAACGCCAAGCTGGTGATCCGCTCCAAACGCCTGATCAAACAGGCCACCGGTTGCAGCGATGAGGAGGCTGAAGCCGCCTTCGAGTCATCGGGGAGGAGGCCTAAGATTGCAATCCTGATGGTCCTCCTCGGCATCGATGCCCACACGGCCATCGAGCTCGACCGGAGGGCCGACGGCCCCATTGCCAAGGCAATCGGCTTGTACCACCAGAGCGCTACGCGCTAGGATAGGGTGTGGAGGCAAGAGTATGGAGAGCACACACCAGATCCCGGGAGCCCTCTTTGAGATCAACGCACGGTGGGAGAGCCTGTCAGAGAGTGAGAGACGGGTAGCCTCCTTTGTCGTGCAGAACCCGAAGAAGGTCCTGCACCTCAACGTACGCGAGCTCGCCAAGCAATCCTCGGCAAGCCAGGCTGCTGTCATCCGCTTCTGCAAACACCTGGACTTTG
>Ga0265293_10006604_pt1 | contig 18443 bp, 18 predicted proteins | sample Munlanlewell138R_FD_192505 | JGI IMG/M metagenome (GOLD analysis project Ga0265293, IMG submission 192505) | Leachate microbial communities from a municipal landfill in Southern Ontario, Canada - Leachate well 138R | ecosystem: Engineered > Solid waste > Landfill > Unclassified | place: Canada...
GCAATACACCCGCTGGCGGTTCGTGGCCGGCCGGGATTGCGCCGTCCGCTCGAACGGCTGCTACGGCGTGTGGACTCGGGCGCAGGTGCGCCGCGACAAGTGCATGGAGGTGCAGTGATGTACGAGCGTGAATCGATCTGGGCGCTGATTGGCATGGGCGGCGCGGCGGTGTTCTTGTGCGCCTGCGCTGTGGCCGCCGGCGTGGGGCTGGGCGTGCTGATGTGGGGGGCGTGGTGAAGGACTTCCTCGCACTCATGAACCCGACGCGCTGGGCGGTGCTGGCCGGCGTGTTGGGCGGCCTGCTGTTCGCCCTGGGCGTGGCCGGCCTGCATATCCACGCCGAAGGCAAGGCCACTGGCGCCGCCGAAGTGCAAGCCGCGTGGGACGCCCACGAGAACGATCTGCTGCGCACCCAGGCCCGCGAGATCGCCCGGCTGATCGCCGTCAATCAGGAGGTCCAAAGTGACTACAACGTCGCCATTGCTGAAGTTGACAGCTTGCGCGCTGATCGTGCTGTGTCTGCCAGCCTGCGCGCCGCTGAGCGCCGGTCAATCGCAGACGCTGCAAGCCGAGCAACTGCCGCAGCCTGTGGTCGATATGCCGAGGCAGCCGAGCGAGATATTGCAGTCGTTGAAGACGATGCAGAACGACTGGGACATGAAGCGGCGCGAGCGTCTGCTGCTGCTCACGCCCTCCGAAGCTCCAACGAAGCGCTGATGCGCTTTTCCATGCCCCGAAGCCCGTTTACCAAGGAGACTCCATGAACGCCGTTACCGAATCCGAGATTAAGGCCGTGAGCACGGCACCCCGCGTCACGCCCTTCGAGGTCGAGGCGCAAATCCGCAGCGAGTTCTACTTCACCGCCGCCGATGGCGTGCTTGGCGAGTCTGAAATGGGAACGCGACCGGCAGCATGGACCAATCTTGATCAGGTCACGTTCTGTGTGCTGATCCTGACCAACGGCACCAAGATCGTCGGTGTCAACGAAGGGCCAGTGTCCCGCGAGAACTTCGACCCCGAAATCGGCCGGCGCTACGCCCGCGCCAAGGCCGTGGACCAAATCTGGCCGCTGCTGGGCTTCCGCCTGCGCGATGAACTGGCCCGCCCGGTCCTAACCGAAGCCGACGCCGCCGCCGATCTGGCCGGCACCCCGCGTACCACCCAAGGAGCATGACCATGAAACGCATCCTCATCCTGGCTGCCACCCTGGTGCTGGCCGCCTGCGCCAGCCCGCGCACCGCCACCATCGAGGACGGCAAGGTGTCGAACCTAACCAGCGCAGAGGCCACCACCTTGGTCAAGCAGGACATCCGCCAGAAGAAGGTAGCGGACGTGCAGAAAAATGCCAAGCCGATCTTCGAGCTCAAGGCCCAGCCTGGCCAGACGATCCAGATCAGAGGCGTGGAGTCGATCACTGTCAACGTGCCGCAAGACCTGCGCGAGCTGCTGGCCGAGACGCCGGACAGCGTGAGTGAGAACGTGCAGATGGCCCGCGAAGTCGTAGGGGGCATCCGCGCCGCCACGCCGGTGCTGCTGGGCGGCATGGCCCTGGCCGACCGCAACAGCGCGCGCAAGTCCGCGACCGAGCAGGCCGAGATTGCCGCCGAGGCGAGCGTGCAGATGGAGACGCTGCGCAGCGCCGAGCGGCAGAGCCTGACCTCTCAGGCAATCGAGGCGGCCGAGAAACCGCCCCTGGTGCTGCACGTCCCCCTGGGTACCACTGCGCCCAGCGAGTAAGGCCCGGCGGCAATGGCGGCAATCACGTTCAAGGGGTTCCGCGGCTCGGTGCCACGCTCGGGTGAGCGGCTGCAGCAGCCGCGGTACGCCAAGAGCGCGCGGAACATCAAGATCACCAGCGGCAACATCGTTCCCATGCGGGGCATGCTGCTGGCAGTGAGCACGCTGGCTGCCGCCATTGCCACAATCTGGCGCTATCGCTACGTCACCACTGCGGGAGATGTCCACGACAACTGGCTGACGTTCGCTGTCGACACGGATGTTGTCGGGTCGCCGCTGGCCAGGGACGAGCAGGGCCGCGTGTACTGGACGAGCGAGTTGCACGAGCCGCGGATGTCGACGTTCGCCGCTGCCGTCAACGGTGCCGGCCCATACCCGGCCGCGTGGTTCATGCTCGGCATTCCGTCGCCAACAGCGAAGCCGACGCTCAGCGCGAGCGGGGGCAGTGGCACGCAGGTCGCGCGCAGCTTCGCCTACACGTTCGTCACAGCACTGGGGGAGGAATCCGGTCCCTCGCCGGCTTCGGACATGGTGATTGGCTATCCCAACGGGACGTGGACCGTCGGCAACATGCAGGCCGCGCCGGCGAACAATGGCACGGTGTCCAGCGTCGTGACGCTTCCCAACGGCAACACCCAGGCCACGCTGAACAGCACGTTCGGCATGCAGGTTGGCTCGTCGCTGCGGGTGACGTACACGGCGACCGGCCTGCCGTCCCCGATCATCGAAGAGGTGAGAATCCTGGGGCTCAACACGACAACGAATGTCGTTGAGTACGACCGCGGCGGAGCCTACCCAGCAGGTGGATCTCCGACGTGGACATGGGAGAGGGCGTCCCCCATCAACACGTCCGGCATGAAGAAGCGGATCTACCAGACGGAGGGAACCACTGGGGCGTTCATGTACGTGGCGGAAGTGGATGCGGCAACCACAAGCCATGCGGTGCCGGGAGAAACGCAGGTGGGAGAGGAGATCGCCACCATCAACACGCTGCCGCCGCCGGGTGAACTGACCTGCTTGGTAGCCCTTCCCAATGGTTGTTTGGCTGGGATCGCGGGCAACGAGGTGTGCTTCTCGGACCCGTACATGCCATATTCGTGGCCGATTGGCAATCGATACAGCTTCGCCGGCCGCGGTGTGGCGCTGTGCCCTGTCGGTAATTCGGTGGTCGTGCTGACTGACGGGTTCCCGATCCTGTTCACCGGCTCCGACCCGGAGGCAATGAGCCCGACCGTGATGGAAACCTATGCGCCGTGCGTGAGCAAGCGGGGGGCCGTCAATGTGGGCGGTGGGATGCTGTACCCGAGCCACGACGGCCTATGGCTGGCCACCGCCGGCGCCGTGCAACTGCGCACCCGTGATCTGTATCGCATGGACGAGTGGAAGGCCCTGCAGCCAGAGACGTTCGACGCAGCGTTCCATGACGGGCAGTACTACGCGGTCTACACGCCGGCCGGCGGCAAGCGCCAGATTCTGGTGCTGGATATCGGGGAACTGGACAGCACGGTCGTGGTGGATGACTTCGCGGACGCCATCGCACGCAATGACTACGACGGCCACCTGTACGCGGCCAAGGGCTCCGAGATTTTCAAATGGGATGCCGACGACAGGAAGCGCTACCTGACAGAATGGACCAGCGTCGAAGTCCAACTAGACAAGCCCAGGAACTTCAGCGTTGCCCAGGTGCATGCGGACTGGCGCCAGGTGGTGCCGCTCGACACGTCCGTACTTGAGGCGAACTTGGCACTGATCGCCGCCGGCCCGGATGCGGTCGGTGGACACGTCATCAGCGCGGAGTTCCTGGAGTTCGAACTCAACGGCTCCCACCTGAGGCCGTACAACCCACCGACCGAGCGCAAGGTCCAGTTCATCCTGTTCGATGGGGATGATGCTCGGTATGCCGCCGTCGTGGCCGGGCCCAGGCCCTTCAGGTTGCCGGCCGGCTACAAGCTGGAGGCCCTGCGTGTCGGCATCAACGCCAGCGTGCCGGTGTACAGCGCGACGATCGCCGAATCGACGCCCGAACTGGTGCAGGCATCGGTATGAGCCGCAAGCCCGCGATCCCATCGGTCATGACCGGGCAGCCGGCGCTGGATGTGATGCTGGCCGCCATCAAGCAGACGCTGGACGGCATCACGGGGCAGGCGCGGAATGTCCGGAAGCTGGAGCCGCTGCCGCCGACGGCATCCCTGGCTGACGTGATCCAGCGCCTGAACGAGGTCACGAATCGCCTGCAATGATGCCGTGGCGAGCATGGCAGCATGGGTCGGATGAACGAGATTGAATCGTCTGCCGTCGCGCTTTTTCAGCACTCACCTGTCGAGGGAGTGAGGACGATGCGTGAACTGCTGTCGGCTGGTCTTGGCAAGGTGCTCACGCCGGAGATGGCCGCCGACATTGAAATGGCCGCTCGCCGGCACCTCGCCTACGTCGAGAAAGTCGGCCGCCTCGCAGATGAGATCGTCAGACACCCACAGGACGATCTGCCCGTCCTGCATCATTTCGCCGATGGAATTTATGGGCGGCAAATCGACATGCCGGCCGGCACGCTCCTGATCGGTGCCCCGCATCGTCTTGAAAGCATTGTGGTGGTCAGCAAGGGCAAGATCATGATCGCGACCCAGGACGGGCCGGTGACAGTGTCGGCCGGGGAGACTCTGGTCTGCCGCGCTGGCACGCAGAACGTCGGCTTTGCGGTGGAAGACGTGCGGTGGACCAACTTCTTTCCCAATCCCGGCAACATCTGCGAGCCTGAGGCGCTGGTCGAAATGGTGTCATTCATGAAGGCCGACGAGATCTTGGGCGGCCGAAATAACGTTCAACTTCTGATGTCCGGCAAGACGTCGGCTGGAGCATTGAAATGAGTGTCGGATGGTTGAGTGTCACAGTTGGGGCGCTTGGGGTGCTGGGATCGATGGATGCGGCGAAAAATGCCGACCACGCGAATAGGCAGTCCATCGCGGCTGCGGAAGAGCAGGGCCAGCGCGAGCAGGAGATGCAGAAGGAGATGCTGGACTACTACCGTGGTCGAGATGCCCAAAGCGCAGCACTCCAGGCGCAGGCAAATGCCATCGCCGGCCGTGTGGCGAACTCCCAGGTCGCGCTGATGGACCAGCAGCGGCGGCAGTCGGGGGAATACTTTGACCGGCTGAAGGAGACTTTCTGGCCGCTGGAAGACGGGCTGGTCAAGGATGCTGAGGAATACGACACGCCCGAGCGCCGCATGGAGGCGATGTCCAGGGCCATGGCCGATGTCGGGCAGCAGTACGGCATGGCCCGGGACGTCAACAGCCGTGAGCTCACGCGCATGGGGGTCAATCCGAACAGCGGCGCGTATTCCGCGGCGATGAACAGCATGACCCTGGGCGAGGCCAGCGCGAAGGCGGCGGCCAGCCGGCAGGCGAACGACCAGATCGAGAACACGGGGTGGGCGCGTCGGTACGACACTGCGGCCCTCGGCCGGAACCTGCCGTCCAACTCCACGGCGGCGGCCAGCGCGGCATCGTCTGCGGGGCAAGCGGCGACGTCTGCGGCGTACGCCCCGGTGAACGCATTCAATGCAGCTACCCAGATCACTGGCAGCGGTCTCATGAATGCAGGTCAACTCGGCAGTGGGGCAAGCAGCATGCTCATGAACGCCTACAACAACCAGGCGAACGCCTGGGCCGGCGCCAGTAGCGGGCTCGGCTCAATGGGCGGCAGTCTGATTGGCACCGGGTTGGCAAATTTGCGGAATTCATCGAGCGGTAGCGGTGCCGCGGCTGCGTCTGGTGGGCTGGGCAACTACAGCCTTGCCGGGCAGGGCGCGCGGCTGAGCGCTTGGTAATCGATCCAGGAGAAGGTGATGGCTGGTGCAGCTCTGATGAACGGCTTTGCGAACATGGGGAACGCCTTCATGCGGTCCTATCAAGCGGAAAGCGACCGCCTGCGTCAGCAGGCGCGGCAGGATGCCGAAGCCCAATGGCAGAACGAGTTGCGCGGCCGTCAGCGCAAGACCTGGGGGCGCGAGGATGCGGAAGAGGCTGCGATTGCCGCTGCCTTCAAGCCGGTGCAAGGCGAAACGCCCCAGGATGGTGTCGCCGCCGGGATGGCATCGCGTGGCATCGGCGTTGCCCAGGAGGAGGGCGACAGCACCTACCGCCAGCAGCTTCGCGCCGCTGATGCGCTCATGCCGATCAACCCGAAGCGCGCCATTGAGATGCGCAACGCCGCCATGGGCAGTCGATCGACCGAGCTGGGCCTGAAGAAGGCCGAGCGGGACGAGATCAACGAGCACTACAACAACATGCTGGTTGGCGCGCTGGACTCGGCACCGACTTGGTACGAGGGAGCGGTGAATTTCGCCAAGGAGGCCATGGGCGCGAACGTCGTGTATGAGCTGAGCGAGGACGGGAAGAGGGTCAACCTGTACGGCATTGAGGCCGACGGGAAGCGCAAACTGACCGGCACCTACAAGGCGGACGGGTCTGGTGCGCTGGAGTTTCTGGACAAGGCCTCCAAGCAGGATGCCAAGACCAAGATGGCCATGCTGCGAGCGAACATGGAGTACGAGCGCGCGCGGGCCGACAAGGCAGAAGATCGCGAGGCCGACCTCGCCGGGCGCGAGCGGCTCGCGCGCACGGAAGCCGGGTTGCGCGAGGGGGCTGCGGCCAGGGCATCCGCTCGCTCGCAGGCGTCCGATGCGGAGCGGGCTGCCGCTGGCGTGGCGCTGTACCAGGAACGCAACCCGAACGCGACCTCGGCCGAAATCGAGGCCGTGCGTCGAGGAATCCTCCCTGCAGTTCAGAATGCAGCCAAGGATGCGCCGTCAGAAGTGAAGCTCGCCACGGCCATGGTGGAGGCCGGCTTGGCGCCGGACATGCGTGCCGGCCTGGAAATGGCTGTGACAAAGAAATCGCAGTCGGCTCGCGAGACGTATCTCAACCTCATGAAGCCGAATAGCTATGGCTGGCCGCCGAAGGAGCAGGACGTCGCTCCGGTGATGGAGGCCGCCTACGGTCCCGACTGGCGAGCCAAGGTCAACGGCGGCACGACCGATGGACCCCAAAAGATCCGTTCGGCTGCTGAGTTGGCGAGACTTCCATCGGGGGCTCGCTATACCGCGCCAGACGGCACGGTCCGCGTCAAGCGGTAAGGCGAACGTGGCAAGCATGGCAAGGTCTCCGAATCTGAATCCGGGGGCTTTTCATGTCGAAACAGTGGTGGGAAGACGATCCAATAGAGTCTGCTGGCGCGGGGGATGGCAACTGGTGGGAAGATGATCCAGTTGCTGATCAGCCGACTCTTGAAGACCCACGCACGCGCACGGTAGGCGACATCGCCAAGGACGTCGGTGTAACGGCGCTCAAGGGCGCGATCGGCTTGCCTGCATCGATCGTCGGATTGGCCGACATCCCGACTGGCGGCCGAGTGGGCAAGTTCCTGGAGGAGCATGTGGGATATCGCCCTGGCGACGCCCAGGACATTGCCGCAGGGTGGTTCTCCGATGCTCAGAAGGCGGCAAACCGCGAGGTGGACGAGGCCGAGGGTTTCATCGGCACGGCCAAGGCCGCATTGGAAAACCCCAGCACCATTGCTGTGGCTGTTGGCGAGTCGCTGCCGCAGATGATCGGCGGGGCCGGCGTGGCACGAGGCATCATGAAGGCGGTGCCGAAGGTTGCCCCGTGGGCGGCTGCCGCGCTGGGCGAGGGAGCCATGGGCGCCGGCGCTGCGGCCACGCAGATCCGTGGGGAGACCGAAGACGGCCTTCTGACGCCCAAGCAAGCGGCGGCCGCCGCGGCATCGGGGGTGGGAACCGCAGCCCTTGGTGCCGTCGGCGGCCGGCTGGCGCAGCGCATGGGCTTTGCTGACGTGGACACGATGCTGGCGGCTGGCAAGCTGTCGAAGTCGCCGGCCGGCTTCGCCAAAGCTGTGGTTGGCGCCGGCATCTCCGAGGGCGCATTCGAAGAGCTGCCGCAGTCGATTCAAGAGCAAATGTGGCAGAACTGGGCTACAGACCGCCCGCTGACAGAAGGCGTGGACAAGGCCGCGGCGATGGGCGTGCTCGCCGGCGCGGCCATGGGGGGCGCTGGTGGTGGCTTCAATGCCGCGATGATGGGCAGGGGGGATCAAGATGTCGCGGACCAGACGCAAGCAGGTGCCGGAGGGCAAGCGTCCGAAACCTCGGGCGGACAAGATGCGCCGGCAGCGGGAGGCGATGCAACCGCTGCCCCGGGACTACCCGACACGGGACGAGCCTCTGCCCCCGTTCAAGCCCCTGGGGTAGCAACCGACCCGGCAGACGATGCCGAGCGCGCGCTGCGCCAGCCGGCGAACCTGACGGCCCTGGATCGAGCAAACGAGCTGGACGCGGAGGTGGCGCGCATCGAGCAGCGCATGGCCGAGGTGACGCCGGAAAACGGGTATGGCCCGGCCTTCGACGCCGAGAGGGCCGATCTTGCGCAGCAGGCAGAAGCTGCGCGCGCCGAGCGCGACGCCATTGCCAGCACCTGGCCGGCGGCCGTGCGCGGCGCGCCGGCGTCGTTCTCGACCGAGGCCGGAGTTAAGCTGGACGGCGAATACGCGCTGATGGATGCTGACGACTTGGTGACCTCGCACGACGAGAACCTGCGGCAGAACCCGGTGTTCCCGGCCGAGCTGCAGCCGCGCGACCGCACGCGCAGCGCCAGCGAGCTCCAGGTTTCCGGTATCGTGCAGCGGCTGGACCCGGCCCGACTCGGTATGTCCGCCGATGCAACCACCGGCGCGCCGATCATCGGCGCCGATGGACTGGTGGAATCGGGCAACGCGCGCACGATCGCCCTGAAGCGGGTGTATCAGGCCAACGGGCAGAAGGCGGCGGACTACAGGGCGTGGTTGCGCGAGTCGGCCCAGCAGTTCGGGATTGCACCCGAGGCGGTGGACGGCATGCGAAAGCCGGTACTGGTACGGGTGCGAAGCACGCCAGTCAATCGGGCAGAGTTCGCGCGCCAGGCCAACCAGTCGACCATCCAGCGCATGAGCCCGAGCGAGCAGGCCTCGGCCGACGCCAAGCGCCTGACCAACCTCGATGGCCTGGAGCCGGACGAGGTCGGCGACTTCAGCGCCAGCCGCGATTTCATCCGCCAGTTCATGGCCACGTTGCCGATCACGGAGCAGGCGGACATGATCGAAAGCGACGGCCGCCTGTCCACCGCCGGCTATCGCCGGATCCAGAACGCCATCCTGGCCAGGGCCTACGGGGAGAGCCCGACGCTGCGCCGCATGACCGAGAGCCTGGACAACAATCTGGCGAACATCTCGAAGGCCCTGACGCGCGCCGCCCCGGCCATCGCGGCGGCGCGTGAGCGCATCCAGGCCGGCGCGCTGCACGACGCTGACATTGCGCCCGATCTCGTCCAGGCCGTCGAGGGCCTGTCGGCGATCAAGGACAAGGGCTGGACCGTGGCGCAGGAGCTGGGGCAGACCGACCTGACCGGGCCGAAGTATTCGCCCGAGGCGGCCGAGCTGCTGCAATTCCTGGCCGACAACATCCGCAGCCCGCGGCGCATCGCCGAGTTCTTGCAGCGGTACCACCAGGCGCTGGAGGCTGCCGGCGACCCGAATCAGGGGTCGCTGTTGGGTGACGCCCAGGCACCCACGCGCGGGGAACTGATCCAACAAGCACGAGGAACTACCGATGGCAACACAGCAATTGCAGAGCCTGCTGACCAAGATCGAGGGCAGCCCGATGGCGCGCGCAGCCGTGGCGAAGGTGCTGGCCGAGATGAAGCGGGCGCTGACGTCGCAGTCTCAGGACGGCAAGGGAGTGCAGCCGGGCAAGCCGAATGGGTGATGTTCTCGGCGGATTCGGGCACGCTGGGCATCCCGCGTGCCGAGATGCCGCAGATCAAGGCCGAGCACCGCGGCGCCCTGACGCAGTACCTGCGCGGCAGGGGTATCGAGCATGGCGCTGAAGAAGACGTCGACCCGGCCTCCCTGAAGCCCACGCAGGCGGAATTCAGCCCGGCGAAGGTGGAGAAGGCCAAGGGCGCGGATGGTGGCCGCTCCATCTTGGTGAGCGACGATGGCCATGTGCTGGACGGTCACCACCAGTGGCGCGCGGCGCTGGAGAAGGGCGAGCCCATCAAGGTGATCCGGTTCGCGGCTCCCATGGCAGAACTGCTGCCGGCGGCGCGGGACTTCCCGAGTGCGGAGCAGGCTGAAGGAGCGGAGGGCGCTGCCGAAGCGCGGCTGTCGCGCGCCGACGCCGCCGGCCAGGAAGACGCCGGCCGGATCAGCTACGACGAACTGAAGGCGCTGGCCGACCGGCTCAAGGCTGGCATGCCCAACATGCCGCGCGTGCACGTGCTGGCCGACCCCTCGCAGGCGCCCAAGCCGTTGCGCGCCTACATCATCCGCCAGGATGCCTGGTACGACGTGGAAGGCGCCATGCACGATGGCGAGCTGTACCTGTTCGCGTCCGGGCTTGCCGATGCCGAGCGGGCCGAGCATGTGCTGATCGAGCACGAGGCCGCCCACTACGGCCTGCGCGCCGTGCTTGGCCCGTCGCTCAAGACGGCCATGCGGCTGGTCTACATGCAGAACGGCAAGGTGCGCAAGGCCGTGACCGAGATGCAAAAGCGCGGCCGGCTGTCGGATGTGGTGGCCACCGAAGAGGTGATCGTGGACATCCCCACGGCCGAGTTGGCGAAGCTGCGCGGCTGGCGCCGCGTGGCGGCCATGGTGCGCGACTGGCTGGCCGAGCGCGGCTACCAGACGCTGGCGCAGAAGCTGACCGACTGGATCGACGGCAGCCTGACGGAGCAGGAGCGAGCCGATCTGTTCGTGGCCGAGCTTGTGAGGGCGGCTCGCGACCACGTTGCCGGCCGGCGTTCAGATAGACCGGTGACGGGTGTTGGAACCATGTTGTCCAGCGCGGCGAACTTCCCTGGCGAGGTTGATGAAGCGATCCGAGCCGGCATGGCGAACGATACCAATTCGCTGCGCCAACAGGTGCCTGTCGGCATATTGACGCCTGCCGTGTTGCAGGCTTTGGGGGTCGGTGCAAAGCCGGTTTTCACCAGTCGCAACCTGCTGGCCAAGATGCACATTGACCACGGCGTGCCGCAGGGCGAGGTCAAGGGATTGGCGGAGCTGCTGTCTGATCCCGTAATGGTGTTCGAGTCGGACACGCAGCCGGGTCGCTATGTTGTCGTGACGGATTCCATGGTGAACGACAGCCCGCTGGTGGTCGCGGTCGAGCCCAACGGACGGTCCGGGCGTATGGAGGTCGTCTTCTTGCCCAGTGCCTATCCTCGCGATGACGCTGGCTGGAAGTTTGGGGAATGGACCCGCAAGGGGCTGCTGCGGTACGCCAACAAAGGCAAAAGCCGACAGCTCGCTACGACTGCCAAGCTAGAGTTGCCTGGGGTGGTTCAGCGGGCTGTCGGCTTTGTGCCTCGAAAGTATATAACGGAGGCCGACCTGCCGCAAACCCGCCTGTCGCGGGCGCCGGCAAAGGAGCTCAAGGCCGCCACAGTTGCCCCGGTTATGGAGCTCAGCCCGACCGAGCGGGCCAAAAATCTGATGGCGGTCGGCTCACCAGCGCGTCCAGGGCGGGCAGTTGCAGCCGTGCAGGCAGCGCGCCAGGCGGCCCGCGATCCCGATAGCCGCACCGAGATCCTGCACGATGTCGTGTACCGGATGCAGGATCGGCTGATCGACCTGAAGTGGCTTCAGGGAAAAATCAAGGAATCGGGCGGACAGATCAGCGAGATGAACGATGCCTACCTTGGCGAAGAGCTGTACCACCGGCGTGCGGCGTCGCTACAGGACGAGTTCCTGGCGGACGAGCTTCGGCCACTCGTGGCCCGCATGCAGCGCGCGGGTATTCGTCTGGAGCAGTTGGAGGCCTATTTGCATGCTCGGCATGCGCCAGAGGCGAACCGCGAGCTGGCCAGCCGAAACCTGCTCCCGGCCGAGTTGGAGCAGCGGCGAGCCGAGGCCAAGGCCAAGGTAGATGAACTCAAGCGCGCCTTGCAGCACGCCAAGGCGAGCGGCCAGTATATGCGTGGCATCGAGGAGGCGCTGCAGGACGCCCAGGCCGAGCATGGCGAATGGCAGAGATCGCAGGCATTTACCGGTACTGCCGCTGAGCGGGCCATGCTGTCCGGCATGAGCGACGAGGAGGCTGCGGCGATCATGGCGGCAGTGCCTGAGGCCAAGCGCGCGGCTTACGAGGGGCTGGCAGCGATGGCCGATGAGATCATCAAGAAAACCCGCGAAATGAATGTGGGCTATGGCCTGGTGAGCCGTGCCGAGGCAGATGGTTGGGCGTCGGCGTACCAGCACTACGTGCCACTGCATCGGGATGAAGCCCATCCGGGCGGGCGGCAATCCGCTGGCCAGGGGTTCAGTATCAAGGGCCGGGAAGCGAAGGCGCGGACCGGGTCCACCGCGCGGGTGACAAACATCCTTGCGCACATTGCGGCGCAGCGCGAAACCGCGATCACGCGGGGCGAGAAAAACTTCGTCGCGAAGAAGCTGTGGCTGCTGGCTGCCCAGAATCCCATGCCCGATTTCTGGTCGCTGGAGGTGCCCAAGGCAACGCACATCGACAACGAAACCGGCCTGGTAACGCGAGGGCCGGATCCGAACTACCTCAACCGCCCGAACGTGCTGGCCGTCAAAACGGGTGGAAAAACGCATGCCGTGGTGTTCAACGAGAACAATGAACGTGCCATGCGCTTGGTGACGGAGTTGAAGAACCTGGACGCCCAGGATTTGGGCTGGCTCACCCAGCAGGCGGCCAAGGTCACTCGGTGGATATCCGCCGTGAACACCCAGTACAACCCGGTGTTCGGTGTGATCAACCTGGCGCGAGACGTTCAGGCCGCAGCGCTGCAGCTTTCCACCACGGAATTGAAGGGGCAGGAGGCGCGCGTCATGCGCGGCGCGGTAGCCGCACTTCGGGCGGTGTGGCGCGCTGAGCGCGAGGTCACGGCCGCCAAGCGGGAAGGGCGCCCACAAAAGGAACCGACAGATAACCTTGGCAAGTTGTGGAAGGAGATGAACGCAGCCGGCGGCATGACGGGATACCGCGACGTGTTTGCGACGATCGAGGAGCGCGCCAAGGCATTGGACAAGGCCATCGCGCAGGTTGACCGGGGCGGCGCCAGGCGCGTACTACACGAGATGCTGGACATGCTGGTCGACTACAACACAGCTATGGAGGGCGCTGTTCGCCTGTCGGCCTATCAGGTGGCGGTATCGAAAGGCATGAGCCGCAATAAGGCGGCGAGCATTGCCAAGAATCTGACGGTGAACTTCAACCGCAAAGGCTCATGGGCGAAGCACGCCGGTCCGTGGTTTGCCTTCTTCAATGCCGCGGTTCAAGGAACGTCGCGGATGGTCGAGACGCTGTCGGGGCCCAATGGGCGCAGGATCATTTTTGGCGGGGTTGGACTCGGATTCGTTACCACGATGGTTGCCTCTGCCCTGATGGGCGGCGATGGTGACGACGAAGACGCGCAGACCCCCTACCAGAAGATCCCGGACTTCGTGAAAGAGCGGGCGCTGATCGTGCCGCTGAGCGGGGAGGACTATGTGGCCATCCCGATGCCGCTGGGCTACAACATGCTGACCAATGCAGGTCGCGTGCTCGCTGAGCAGATCATGGGAAGCGGCAAGCCGGGGCGCGGTGCTGGCAAGGCGGCCGTGGAAGGCTTGTCTATGGTTCTCAGTTCGTTCAACCCGCTGGGGGGCTCCGATATCGTCCAGACGGTGACCCCTACGCCCGTCGATTGGGCCGTGGACCTGTTGCGCAATAAGGATTGGACGGGGCGGGCCATCGCGATGACCGACCGGAGCGATCTGGACCCGACGCCTGGTCACACCCGAGCAAAGGAGTCGGCCACGCCGTGGGCAAAGGCTTTGTCGCGTGGTCTCAACTGGGTGACTGGCGGCACCGAGTTTCGGCCCGGTGCTTTCAGCCCGACCCCGGACCAGATCGATTTTGTGATCGGCACGATCACAGGCGGCGTCGGTCGCGAGGCCGGAAAGCTGGCCAGCACGATTTCTGCGCCGTTCACTGGCGAGGAACTGCCGGCAAACAAAATTCCGTTGGTGTCGCGCGTGTACGGCAACACCAGAAGCCCATCGGCCGGCTCGCAACTTTTCTACGAAAACGTGCGCGAAGCCAGCATGATCGAAAACGAGGTTCGCGGTCGAATCGAGGCGGACTTGCCTATTGATGACCTGGACAATGCCGCGCTCGAGATCATGATGGAGGGGAAGGAGGCGGAAGCGCATGTCCGCGCGTTGCGCCGCGAGCGCCGACATGTGATGGAAGAGGCGGCGCCTGGGTACAAGGATGAGGTGGAGCGCCTCAACCAAGAAATTGGCCTTGTGATGGACGACTTCAATCGGGCTGTGAACCGGGCGCGGCGCGAAAAGAAGGCCTCGTAGCGCGCCCATGCCGACGCGAGCGCCATGGCCGAGGCCTCGGAGATAGACCGGAACATCTCGCAGCTCAAGCGGCAGTTCGCCACTGGCCGGATCAGCCGGGACGAGTTCGACCGGCTGGCCGGCGTTCAGGCTGAGAAAAAGCGGGCGCTGATGGAGAGGTTGCGGGAGAGGTTGAATTGACGGCTCTTGGCGGTTTTTCGTTAGACGCCCAGCGTTTCCGTTGGACAAATCAGACCTCAAGTAAAAAAGCCGGTAACGGGGCTAACCCATTACCGGCATTTTACTTTTTGGTGGTCGGAGCGGCGGGATTCGAACTCGCGACCCTCTGCTCCCAAAGCAGACCGATTCTTTTTTGGAATCAACTGCTTAGACCATTTTCGTCTAACTTTCACACCAAGAAAAAAGGCCATCTCTTCAGGGTGAGCGTGATTTTACGTTAGACGGGATTCACCGGGTCGCGGCCACGCGAATCGCCTGTTTCTGGCGCACGTAATCGGCGGTCTGGCTCTCGGTGGAGTGGCCGCCCATCTTCTGCGCATGGCGGATGCCGCCACGGGTTTCGAGGTCAGTAAGAGCCTTTGCCCGGATGTCGTGGAAGTGCGCATTCTTGACGCCGGCCCGGTCCCTTGCCCGCGTCCACGCGGTCGATGCGCCGTCGTAGGTGTAGGGCTGGCCTTTCAGGGTGGTGAATACCCAGCGGCTGCTCACCGGCTTGGCTTTGGGCTTCTCGCCCGGGATCGGTGGCGGATTCTTCAGCCGGTCCACCAGCGTGCGCAGCTTCGGCGTCCACTCGATCAGGATGCGGACACCGGTGGATCCTTCGGTCTTTGCCGGCTCGAACAGGATGCCGGCGCTGGTGATCTGCGACCATTGCACGCGCAGCAGGTCGCCGATGCGCTGGCCGGTCAGGTAGGCCATGTCGATCAGGCAGCAGATCGTGTGGCCCGAACGCGTGGGCAGGCCGTCATCGCCACGCATGGCCGCCACTTTGATCCGGCGCAGCTCCGAGTCGGTCAGATAGCGTGTCCTGGCCTTGGTGCTCATGATCGGGAGGGAGTCGACGGGGTTGGTGCCCGGCTCCCGGTATCCCTTTGCTTCGGCGTAGCGCATGCGCTCCCTCATGGCCGCCCGGTAGGCGTTGTAGCTGCGTGGCCGGTCGCGGAAGTTTCCCAGGAAGTCGAGGACATCGGGGGGCGTCACCTGGCTGGCGCGGAAGTGGGCAAATGCCTCGGAGATTGCCTTGTTGTGCGTCCTGTCGTTGGCCTGGGTCTTGGCGCTGCGCCGGCTGCCGATCTCGACCATCCAGTCGTGCAGCAGATCTGGCATCAGGTCTTTGTGTGATGACACCTGGGAGGCCAGCTTGGACATGGCCAAGTACATGGCCGGCAGCCCATCAGACACCCGGCACAGCTTCACCCAGCGGCGTTTCTCGCCCTCGGCAACCACGCGGTAGTAGGAGCCATGCTTGACGAAAACGCCGGGCGGCAGGGTCTTTCGCTTGGTATTCATGACCTTCTGGTGAGCGGCTGGACCTTGGGCCGATCAAGGGATTTCTCTGCCTGAATGGTAGCCCCGCGGCAAACCGCGACGTAGTGTTCGCGCTCCAGGACTATCCGGCCAGTCAGGCGGGAGATTCTGGCCCGGAAGAACCCCTGCCGGCGCAGTTCCGCGAGTTGGTCGGCCGGGCGCTTGTAGCCTCCAGTGATCGCAACGATCTGCTTTTCACCCAAGACAGGAATGGCGTCGAAAGCTGAATCGTTGGTGGCCGGCGCCAGGCGCGGCTCGGCCAGTGCTTGTGGTGCCATATGGCCTCCTATCGAATGAGGGCGGAGAGCGGGGAGCTGGCAGGTTGGAATGCGCTCATCTTCCCGCGCCTGGCCCTGCTGATGGTTTGTCTGCTGATACCGAGCCGTCGAGATAGGGCAAGTCCGGATTCGGGAGACGCGACGATCTCGGCGTAGAGGGCCTCCGTCAGGATCGATCTCTTGCGGCCGACCGTGCGCGCGCTGATCGTGCGTCGGATGGTCTTATGGACGCCGCTCTTGCTCATGTGCGCGCCCCATTCGTGACCGGGGCCGCACCTCATGTGAGCCGGATTCAGGCACAGCGGGTTCGAGCAGGTGCCGTACACGCGATGGCCGTGAGGGATTGGCTTGCCAGTGCTCAGGTGCCACACTGCGCGGCGGCCGGTCTGCGTTTCCATGGGGGAGCCTGGCTTCGTGTGGTTTGGCGCCCAGACGCGAGGGTACTTTTTGTCATCCTTGGCGCCGCGCCATGTCCAGCATCCGGTGTCTTCGTCGATGAAGCATCGCTGTCTGATGTCTTCAAGGTGCATGGTCTTCTTCCAAAAGAAAGCCCCGTCTAGCGGGGCTGTGGTTCATCGGTTCCGGATCAGAACGGGATTTCGTCGCTATTGCGGTAGCGCATCCACATGGGCAGCAGCAATGGGTCTTCTCGCTGTGGATGCTGGTCCCACAGATCATTGAATGCTCGCAACAGCGGATGGTCGTCCCAGTTCCTGTCGTAGGGATGCCGGTCAGAGAGGCGCCGCAGGCTCGCAGCGGCCCGGTAGCGGCTGCGGGTCCAGAACGGTCGTTTGCGGCGGCTCATGGCTTGCCGATCCCGTGCGATGCCTCGATGGCGCCTGCATCACGATCACTCAGCCCTTGCAGTACGCCACGGTTGTCGAGCTTTCCAAGATGCACACTCCAGCGGCAGGTATAGGCCCCGAAATGCTTGCCAACCCAGACATTGCGAGGCAAGATCATCCAGCAAACAGCACGCACAATTGCCAGCCGAAGGCGCATAACAAGTCGGTAATTTCGCTGCGCTTCATTCATGCCGCTTACCTCCAGCGTTAGAAGGCATCTGCACCGTGTATAGGTCAATGTCTTCCATGCTCTCAATTCCGTATCTCTTGCCGAGGCAAAAGCCCTTCACGAAGGTCGGCGTTAGCAAGGCGGCGTGTCGCCAGTTGCGCGTCCATTTCCAAAATCGCGCCCCGCGCAAAAACTGCCCATCACTCTTCCGCACCACAAAACACAACGGTTCTTCGTCCATGCCTTCTAACCCTCCGCTCCAGCGGGGCGCTTGCTACGCTCGCGCTCCTGATCTATGGCGTTAGACGGCGCGAAACCTGCCGCTTTGTCGATCAAATCGCGCCACTCTCCAACGTCACGGGTGTCGCTCATCACGCCTACAAGATCGCGTATTACGCTCCCAGGCAATCGGGCGAGCAGCCAGTCAAGCCTGTCGCCTTCCCGTTCGCGAGAGTCAAGCAACCGCCTAATTTCCTCGCGCAGCCTCTCGATTTCGTCCGCCGCCTCTTCCATCGTCGCACTGATCTCTTTCCCTTCGCGCATGTGCGGGCCGAGGCGAAGCAACTCATCAGCTCCGCTTACAGGTTGTTGTGCGGGTTGTGGTGCGGCGCGAAGCATGTGCCGGTAGTCGGTTTTTGCGCATCCAGGCCAGGATGTAGCGGCCAGCATTTCTTCCGTCGGCTCCTCCGGCACCAGCTTCCACCCTGGCGGCATGTTCAGGCGCACAGCCTCGCGCTCAGACAGGACAGCGGCAGCGACGTTTGCGCGCAGCCACGCATCCATCATCTGCTGGACTTCGTCCCAACCATCGGCATGACGCTCGATCAGCAGGAACGCTGTCGCCCCGTCCATGCCTTTCCAGTCTTGAGCGGCATCCGCTGCTTCTTCGGGGGTCATGGGTTGTTCCTTTTTCGTGTGTGTCCGTTCCTCAGCATTGGCAGCTATGACTTTCCAGCGGCCCTGCCTGTGTTGATCCATCCTTGGAGCCAAAAGAGTGGTAGGGGGCTCGTCGGCGAACTGCTGGGGCTTGTTCCCTCGTGGACTGGCGAAGGTGAAAGGACTCTCGGCCGCTCCCTCTGTGTTGGTCAGGTGGTGGGTGCTTCGGGCAGCGCGGCGCCGGGCTTGATCTCGCCGCCCAGCGCCGACACCAGCGCCGGGATCAACTTGGACAACTCCCCGGTGGCCAGCGCCACGTCGGTGTCGAATCCGCTCTCTTCGTCGCTGGGCCGGTCATCGAACACGCCTTCGAGGAAGGCGAGCTTCTTGAGCTGCATGGATTCGGTGAGCACGAACCCAATGCGGCCTTCCCAGCTCATGGCGGCCCAGAGCGGCAACTTGCCCTCGGCGATGTGCTTGCGCACCTCGTCGGTCAGGAGGTGGTGGCGGTTGAACTTGACCACCGACTTCTCTTCGTCGGCGCTGCGCAGTTCGCAGGCGCGCTCGACGTTGAAGCCTTCTGGC
>Ga0265293_10006606_pt1 | contig 18430 bp, 14 predicted proteins | sample Munlanlewell138R_FD_192505 | JGI IMG/M metagenome (GOLD analysis project Ga0265293, IMG submission 192505) | Leachate microbial communities from a municipal landfill in Southern Ontario, Canada - Leachate well 138R | ecosystem: Engineered > Solid waste > Landfill > Unclassified | place: Canada...
CACGTGGCAATAGCACACAGCAGGAATCTTGTTTTCTTCGATGAGAGACAAGAGCTGAGAGGTCGGCTGGTAGTCCCTCAGAGCATAGTATGCGTCGATGGGAACGCCGAAGGCCTGTGCTCCCTGCGCGATGAGCTCCTGGGCGGCGGCAACCGGGCTGTCGGACTTGCCCACCTCCTTGCTCAGGATCGTGATGCCTAACGCCGCGGCCTTTGCCGTTGCCTCCTGGGCAAAGGCGACCGCATTGTCGTCGTCGCTGTGCACGATCCCCATCTTGGTGAGGTTCGGCAGGGCCAGCTTGGTGATCTTGAAGGCGCTGGCCGGGTCCAGATAGAGCGATGCCCCGGTGAAGCCCGGCCCGGCCTGGCTCACCGAGGCGCACCCGATCGCCTGGGGAACGGCCACGGCGGTGAAGACCACCGGGATACCGGCGCTGATGAGCTTGTCCTTGCTGTACTTGGTGGCAGGAGAGCTGATAGTGAGCACGAGGTCGGGCTTAGACGCTATGATGTCCGACACCGCGCCCTTGATCTTCATGAGGATGCCGACCTTTTTCCACAGGCCCGCATCGGCGTCGGCATCAATGATGCGTCGGTTGATGACGAGATTCTGCCCCTGGACGATGCCGTTCCTTGCGAGCTCTTCCACAAAGCCCTCATACGCCCAGTCAAAGGGATTGATCTTCGAGACCTGAAGCACCTCTATCCGATAGGAATCCTGCGCGCATACCGGCATGCCGAACATGAGAAACACCACGACAAAGAGCAAATATCTTTTCATAAAACCCTCCTTTCGAGGATGCATGGTTCATCCATGCATGCAAAAGCGTCTCTTCCTTTTCACAAGCGTCATTCCAAGCAGGAGCGGGAGTGTGCAACATGTGGTTCACCACAAAAGAACTGTAGAATCAACATATTCACAGTACTTTTACGTTTCAGGGCCGGTATCGATCCACATGAGGCGAAAACCGGACAAAGCATGAGAACAAGCGTGAATGCGAGACCATGGAGATTTCGTCCTCAATGAATTCGGAAGAGAGGTCTTTTCCTTAAAAAATGCCCTCAAGCCCCGGCCGGCTCAAATCTTTTCGCTGGTGCTGGTGCCCAGATGGGTGTAAATGGCGCACGAACCGGATGCGGCACTGGAGATGAGCGCGCCGCTCGCAACCATCAACAGAGCGCTCAACAGGCCCACCTTCCGGGTTTTCACGAGCATGAAGATCAGTGCAGCGGCAACCGCGAGTCTGGCGATGCGGTCAAGGGTTCCAACATTCTGCTCCATTTCATACCTCCCTCTATCCAGAGGAATTATTCTTGGATTCGATTTTCTTGTCAACAGGTATTTGTCATGTCCGGGTTTTCGCCTGCATCACATCCCTTGGGGAAAAGGTATTTCGCTGTTTTTTTCTGCAGGTGAAGGGGTGCGGAAGTGAAAAGATAGCTTTATTATGCCAAATAATACATAATGTTAGAGTGAATTACGGTTCAGTTTTTTATTGTGCTCCCCGGTATGATCGGGTACAATCATGTGATGAAAAAATTCGTAACAGGGGGGTAATATGAAGGTAAGTAGGAGGGGATTCCTGAAGCTTGCGGGCGGAACCCTGGCTGCTGCGGGCATCGGAGCGGGCGTGGGGGTGAAGTCCGCTCACGCGAGGCCTTCGAAAATCCGGTATGCCCGGGAGGTTCCCACTGTTTGCCCTTATTGTGCAGTGGGATGCGGCATTATCGCACACGTAAGCAACGGGAAGGTCATCAACACCGAGGGAGACCCCGATCATCCCATCAACAGAGGCTCGTTGTGTTCCAAAGGCAGTGCGCTGTTCCAGATTCCCAACAACGACAAGCGCTTGAGCAAGGTCCTCTACCGGGCCCCGGGCTCGGGCCGGTGGGAGGTGAAATCCTGGGACTGGGCGCTGGACAAGATCGCCCGGAACATCAAGGACACGCGCGACAAGGGTTTCTTAAGGACCAACGCGAAAGGCCAGGTGGTCAACCGGGTGGAAAACATCGCCTCTCTGGGCGGAGCCGGCCTCGACAACGAGGAGGTGTACTCTCTGGTGAAGTTCAAGAGGGCGCTCGGCCTCGTATACCTCGAGCACCAGGCGCGTATCTGACACAGCTCCACTGTCGCCGGTCTGGCGAATTCATTCGGCCGCGGGGCAATGACAAACCACTGGAACGACATCCAGCACGCGGACGTCATCATGATCCTTGGCTCAAACGCTGCCGAGAATCACCCGATCTCTTTCAAATACGTCAACCTCGCCCGGGAGAAGAGGGGCGCGAAGCTCATCAATGTGGATCCCCGGTTCACCCGCACCTCGGCCACCGCAGACAAGTATGCGCGGCTCAGGTCGGGCACCGACATCGCCTTTATCGGGGGCATGATCAACTACGCCCTCCAAAACGGCAGGATCCAGAAAGACTACGTGGTCAACTACACCAATGCGGCATTCCTGGTGAACCCGGATTTCAAAGGCCCCGCCGACTTGCAGGGAGTGTATTCCGGCCTGAGCGGCGACAAGTACGACAAGGCCTCCTGGAGCTACCAGCTCGATGAAAACGGGGTTCCCAGGAAGGACACCACCCTGCAGGATCCCCACTGCGTGTTCCAGCTGCTCAGGAAGCACTACGCCCGCTACGACATGGAAACGGTCTGCAAGATAACAGGCGGAGACAGCTTGGAATACGAGGAGATCTACGATCTCTTCACCTCCACCTGCAGGCCGGAGAAGTCGGCCACCATCATGTACGCCATGGGGGCCACCCAGCACACCTATGGCTCGCAGAACGTGCGGGCCTATGCGGTCATCCAGTTGCTCCTGGGCAACATCGGGGTCGCAGGCGGCGGCATCAACGCGCTGCGCGGCGAGAGCAACGTGCAGGGCTCCACGGACCATGCAGCCCTGTTCCACATCCTGCCCGGCTATCTCCAGGCGCCCAAGGCCTCTCAGCAGACGTACCAGAAGTACCTTCAGGACAGCACCCCGAAGGATTCCGATCCCAAGAGCGTCAACTGGTGGGGAAACTATCCCAAGTATGCAACCAGCCTTCTGAAGGCCTGGTGGCGCGATGCCGATCCGGAGAAGTCCTATGATTACATAGGCAAGTACGATGATGAGGTGAACTACTCCACCATTCCCATCATCGAGCAGATGGCCTCGGGCAAGATCAACGGTCTGTTCTGCTGGGGCCAGAACCCGGCGGTGGGCTGTCCGAGCACGCGCCTGGTGCGCCGCGCCCTTGCCAAGCTCGACTGGCTGGTCGCCATAGACCTCTGGGAAACCGAGACCGCGGCGTTCTGGCAGCCCGAAGCCGGCGTAGACCCCGCGGCAATCAAGACCGAGGTGTTCCTGCTTCCTGCAGCCGCATCCATGGAAAAAGAAGGGTCGATCTCCAACTCCAGCAGGCTTGCACAGTGGCGCTGGAAGGCGACCGAGCCTCCGGGAGACGCCCGGGATGACCTGTATATCATGAGCGAACTGGTCCACCGCGTGAAGCATCTCTATAAAAAGGAAGGTGGCGCCTTCCCCGAGCCCATTCTCGGCCTGTCCTGGGACTATGCCAAGGCCGGCATGGACTCCTCAGCTCACCATCCAGACCCCCGCGAGGCGGCCAAAGAAATCAACGGCTTCTTCCTTAAGGATGTCGTGATCAACGGCGCGGCCTACAAGGCCGGTCAGATGGTCCCCAGCTTCGCGCTCCTGCAGGCGGACGGCTCCACCTGCTGCGGCTGCTGGATCTACTGCAACTCGGTCACCGATAGCGAGAACCGGCTGATGCGCAGGGACAATTCCGACCCCACAGGCCTGGGCTTCTACCACAACTGGGCCTGGTGCTGGCCGGTGAACCGGAGGATCATCTACAACCGCGCGAGCGTGGACTTAAGCGGCAAACCCTGGGCCACGGACAAACCGGTGATCTGGTGGGACAGCCTCAAGAAGGCCTGGCTCGGCGATGTCCCGGACGGCGGCGGCGCACCAGGGGCCGTGCACCCCTTCATCATGGTCAACCACGGCCACGGGCAGATCTTCTCGCCCGGCATGACCGACGGCCCCTTCCCCGAGCACTACGAGCCTCTGGAGTCGCAGGTGCCAAACCTCTTGTCGAAACAGCAGGAGTCTCCTGTTATCGTGCGTTATGACAAGGCGGTTCCGGGAAAGGTGTGCGATCCCATGCTGGTGGAGGGCGCGGCCGCCTGCGTATTCGGCAGCCCTGACAAGGACAGGTTCCCGATCTACTGCACTACCTACCGGGTCACCGAACACTGGCAGGCAGGCCAGATGACCAGATGGCTGCCGTGGCTCGGCGAGCTGGTGCCGCACATGTTCGTGGAGATGAGCCAGGAGCTGGCAAAAGAGAAGCAGATCAGAAACGGCGAAGTGGTAAGGATTATCTCCATCAGGAACCAGGAAGGCATTCTTGCGCATGCCATGGTGACGCCCAGGTTCAAGCCGTTCACCGTCAACGGCCAGACGCTTCATCAGGTAGGTATGCTCTGGCACTTCGGGTACAAGGGGCGGGTGACAGGGGCCATCGCCAACGACCTCACCCCGCTCGTCGGAGACGCCAACACCATGATCCCCGAATATAAGGCCTTCCTCGTGAATATCGAAAAGGTGAGGAGGTAAGCCATGACCGAATATATCAAGCTCATAGATTTGACCAAATGCACCGGATGCAGGGCGTGCCAGGTGGCTTGCAAAAACTGGAACGACCTGCCCGCTGAGAGCACCGGCTTTACCGGGTCCCTGCAGAATCCGGCCGACCTTTCATACAACACCTGGTGCCTCATCCGGTTCGACGAGATACAAAACAGCTCGGGCATGAATTGGGTCATGCGGCACGACGCCTGCATGCACTGCGAATGGCCGGCATGCGTCAAGGCATGCCCGTCGCCGGGCGCCCTCGTACGCACGGACACCGGCGCGGTCGTGCACGATCCGAATTACTGCATCGGCTGCAAGGCCTGCATTGTAGCCTGTCCGTTCGACATCCCGCGCTACTCCGCCGAGCAGGAGAAGATCGCCAAGTGCACGCTGTGCCACGACCGGATCACTGACGGCAGGAAGCCCGCATGCGTGACCGCGTGCCCCACCGGCTGCCTCACCTTCGGCCCCAAGGCCGGGATGCTGGCCAAGGCCGATGCCAGGGCCCTGGAGGTGCAGGGGGTTGTCTATCCCCGGAATCCCAAGTACCGGACCAACGTGCTCTACATCATACCCAGGACGATCGATGTGGCTCAGCTCCAGCACACGAATCCGAATCCCAAGATGCCCACCACCATCCTCTGGTGGAAAAACCTCTTCAAGCCCTTCACCCTGATCGGCATGGGTGCGGTGGCAGGTGCGGCCATGCTCCACTACATGGTCAGGGGCCCGCACGAGCCTCATGGGCCCGAGAAAAAGGAAGGGGGTGAATGATATGTCCGCCAAAAAACAAGGAATGGTATACGTTACCACACTGCAGGAAAGGATCGTTCACTGGCTCCTGGCAGGAAGCTGCCTGTTCGCGCTGCTGACCGGTCTGGGGCTCATGTTTCACAGCTGGGACTTCATCCCGGCCCTGCTGGGCGGCCATTACGCCATGAAGTGGATGCACATCTTCTCGGGCGTAGTGTTCGCCTTTGCGCTCGTTGCCGCGAGCGTCATGTGGTGGGAGCACTGCAAGTTCGTGCCTGACGACCTCAAGTGGGCGATGCAGGCGGGCGGCTACCTCTGGGATGCGCACGACCTTCCTCCGGGAGGCATGTACAACGCCGGCCAGAAGCTGTTTTTCTGGACCGTGTTCGTCTTCGGGATCGTTGTGATCGTCTCCGGGCTCATCATGTTCAACCCGCTCGCGGTCCCGGTCGTCCTGGCGCGGTGGGCGTACATGCTCCATGCCGGGGCCGTGATGGTCATCGCCTCGTTTTTCATCGTCCATCTCTACCTGGGGACCTTCGGCAACCCCGGCACGGTCCAGATCATGTTCCACGGCTGGGCCACCCGGGAATACTGCGAGTTCCACAAGGGCAAGTGGCTGGCCGACAGGGAGAAGAAGGACGGGGAGGAATCCCAGGCCGCATAGGCGATTCCCATACAAGCGTCTGTAACCAAGCCGGGGGCTTTGTGCTCTCCGGCTTTTTTTCTGTCGATCACGAAGGGAATTCGTGATCTTCGTGATGAAAGCCTGGTCCGCCTTATTTTGAAGGCAAAGGCACCCGCCCTCTTGTGTTTGACCGTGCGGATCGTATGGGCTATACCGAGATATGGGGGGCCTCGGTGTCAAGCTTGCAGGAAATACTGGTCATCGTACTGCTGTTCGTGCTCATCATCTTTCTTCCCCGGCGCCTGGGCAGGGGCGGAAACGGGAAGAAGCCGGGAAAGTCCCTGTCGGCGCTTTCCGGCAGGGCGCGTCTGGGCGTGATCGTCTCCGCGGTCTGGCTGCTCGCGTGGATGGTTTACCTCCGGCCCTGGTCCGGCGAGGCGCTCGGGTTTGTCCTGATCGCCCTGTGCCCGGTCATTCTGGGATGGGGAGCATTCTGGGTCATAGACGGGTTCAGGAAAAACCAGGGCGCCTGAGCCGTCCTGGCTCCCGCCTGCGGCCGCATCCCTCCCGGCAGTGCTTTTCCCCCGGCCTCCCGGCCCGTACTTGTGCATCGTGCCTGCGGCCCGCCCGCCTGCACCCCTCGATGAAAGCTTTTTCCCGGCAAATGATCTGTTTTGCCGTTCCCTAGCCCCTGACCATGACAAGAGGCCCGGGCAATGGATTGAATCTCTCCGCCGGGAATCACCTCGGCCCCCAGCGACCGGGTGAACTCCACGAGCTCCCTGACAAGGTCCTGGTCGAGAGCGGGCAGAATCCACGGTATGGGTGCCCGTAAACCGGGCGTGTCCGTGGAGCGCCCGGATCCCGAGCCCGTTCAATCGGCTCTCGTGTTCTTCTTGAGTGGGCTCATTCCACCTCAGACCCCGCTTTTTTGGTTCTTTCAGCAGAGGCCCTCTCCATTGAATTCACCCTCGGGCTGCATTATTGTAGAAAAAAAGGAGGAGATCCATGACCGTGAAAGTCAAGATGTATACACTCAGTACCTGCAGCCACTGCAAGGCCACCAAAGAGTTCATGAACGACAACAAGGTGGAATATGAATACGTTGATGTCGATCTGCTCGATGGGGATGACCGGAGAAGTATCATGGAAGAAGTGAAAAAGATCAACTCCCATGTCAGCTTTCCCACGATCATCATCGGAGAGCGGATTATCATCGGCTTCCGCGAGGATGAGATCAGGGAGGTTCTCGGCCTGTGACCACAGACGTGAAAAAACTCTATGAGATGCTCAGGAAGGTCCAGGAGCCCAAGGGGTATTATTTCAACAAAGACACGGACGTGGTCTTCGACCTGCTGCAGGCGCTTCTGATCAACAGGGAGCGGTACGGATACATGTGCTGTCCCTGCAGGCTTGCCTCGGGCGACAGGGAATGGGATCGCGACATCACCTGTCCCTGCATCTACCGCACCCCGGACGTCGCGGAGTACGGGAGCTGCTATTGCAATCTCTATGTATCAAAGGAGTGGAACGAGGGCAGGGTCCCGCACGTATATGTGCCCGAGAGGAGGCCGCTCGACAAGTTCAGATAGGGGGTTTCCGGGGCCCTCGGCCACGGGCCCGGGTTTCTGCAAGGTGCGCCTGCGGTCCGGCAAAGAGCCGGGCAGTGGAAACGGTCAGGAAAAGAGAAGGGTGAGAATATCCTGCTCGATATAGGTGAATCGGATGCCCATGCCGTTCTCATCGGCTCTCGCCACAAACCCCTGTGCGCACAAGGGTTTGCCGATGAGCTGCCCGGTGTTGAGCCTCAGCGCCACATACGCGTCCTTGGAAAGGGAGAACTCGGCCCTAAGGAAGATTCCGTTTCTGCTCACGTTCTCCACGGTTCCTGAACGGGCGCCCGTCATGGTGTCGGTATAGGTGATGGTTGCATCCATGGTGCCCGGTACCTTCACTCGGGTATTCTTCCGTCTGTTTCGCATCGCTCGTTTGCTCCGTGCCGGATAACCGCCGTGAAATCCATGGCGGCCGGGCAAGCAGGACAGAAAGAAGCATCGCCGTATTGCAGGCCACTCTTCAGCCCGCCATCGTCAATGCAGCCAAATCTTCAAAGAATAGTATAATACATATGTCTCGGAGAATCAAGGGAATCCCTGCGGGGCGGGTCATAATCGCCAGGGGATTGAATCCGGGGTTTATGATATGGTACAAAAAAGGAGTTCCCGGTGAACGCACGAGGTGCGAACCCAAAAAGGGCCTTCCCGGGATTGATCTGCAGACGAACGAACGGAACGATTCTATGCCAGCGCAAGAGATCCGAGAAAGAAACCCTGTTGACGGAGGACAAGGACCTTCAGGCAGCCGCCTGGACTTCTCGCATCAGATTTCGCAATATGCGTCCCAGGACAGGCCGAGACCTGAGTTTCTGTCCGATGTGATGAAGCTCGTCCTCGAACATTCCGGGTGCGACATCGTTGAAGCGCGGTTGCACGACGGAGCTGATGAGTTCAGATGCGAGGCCTTCAGGCAGGAGGACGGCTCCAGCGCCTTCACGATTGCCCCGTGGGGTGCGGATGTCGGGTGCTCCGGCATGGGCTTGAGGAAAAGTCGATTTGATATCGAGGCATTATGCGCAGGCGCTCAGCAGGGCTATGATTGCGGCAGCACCTTCATCCGCACCAGATACGGCAGTGTCTGGGTTCATGACCCGCCCCGATTTTTTCCGCCGGAGATGCACGCCGTGTTCACGGTGGCATCCGGCGCGGACCGGGTGGACGAGACCTTTCGGTCCCTGGCTCTGGTTCCCCTTCGCTGTGGAAAGGAGCAGATGGGGTTCCTCGTGTTCAAGGGTAGAAAAGAGAGCTCCTTCGATCCGGTGAGGCTCGAGCACTTTGAAGCCATCGCGGCCAAACTCGAGCTCGCACTGCTCCATCAGTTCTCGCAGGCAAAGCTGCATGAGCGGGTCAAGGAGCTCACCTGCCTGTACGGTATAGCAAAGACGGCCTCCGATCCCGGTATGCCCTTCGAGCAAAAGATGACGAATATTGCGGCCCTGCTTCCGCCGGCATGGCAGTATCCTCCCCATGTCTGCGCCCGGATCGTTATAGACGGGCGCGCCTATCAAACCCCCTTGTTTGCTGAAGGGGTGCACAAGCAGGTCGCGGCTGTGAAAGTCAAAGGAAGAACCCGGGGCGCGGTCGAGGTTCACTATCCCGGTCAGAGGCCCTTCCCGCAGGGGAAGCCGTTTCTTGATGAGGAGCAGAGCCTGATCAACAATGTAGCGGGTCAGATCGCGCGGATGATCGAGCAGGAGGAGGCAGAGACCGTGCGGTCCGAGCTCCAGGACCAGCTGACCAGGGCAGACCGGCTGGCCGCAATCGGGCAGCTTGCCGCCGGAGTCGCTCACGAGCTCAATGAGCCGCTCAACACCATCCTGGGGCTTGCTCAGCTTGTCCAGAAAAATGAAAACATGCCAAGGCAGGCGACGCGCGATGTTGAAAGGATCGTCGAGGCATCGCTGCATGCGCGGACCATCATACGCGAACTCCTGATATTCGCCCGGCAGGCAGCGCCCAGCAGAGGCAGGGTGAACTTGAATCGGATCATCGAAGATGAGCTGAGCCTCTTTGAGTCTCTGTGCGGCAAGTCATGCGTGGAACTCAGGCGCATGCTCGCTCCCGATCTCCCGGAAATCACGGCGGACAAGTCCCAGATGCTCCAGGTCATTTCCAACCTGATGATCAACTCCCTGCAGGCCATGCCCGAAGGTGGAGCCATCACGCTCACAACGTCGTTCAGCCGTAATGAAGTATCGTTGACCGTGGAGGATACGGGCATCGGCATGAGCGACGAGGTGAGGGACAACATCTTTCTGCCTTTCTTCACCACCAAGGACGTGGATCAGGGAACCGGCCTGGGGCTTGCGGTAGTGCACGGGATTGTGGCATCACATTCAGGACGGATCATTGTCGAAAGCGTACCCGGGAAAGGTGCCAGGTTTGTGCTCACCTTTCCGCACAGCATGTCGACCGGACCCGAGGAGGACTAAAGTGAGATGACGGCTGCCCGGAAAAACCATATACTGGTGGTGGATGACGCACCCACCGCGCTGGATATCCTGGAGCGGAACCTGGGTTCCCGGGGATACGCTGTAACCTGTGCCTCGTGCGCGGCCGATGCCGTGAACATCCTCGAGGCCGCGCAGGTGGACCTGGTCATCACCGACTACAAGATGCCCAAGATCAGCGGGCTCGACCTCATCCGCCACATCCGGGACAACTGCATCGATACCGAGGTGATCATGATCACCGGCTACGCATCCGTGAAAGGGGCGGTGGAAGCGGTGAAGATGGGGGCTGAGGAGTATCTCCCCAAGCCCTTCACTGACGAAGAGCTGTTCGCGGCCGTTGAGAGAGCCCTGAACAAAAGAGAGTTGCGGGACATTGTCAAGGGGAAGAGACCCTGCAACACCCCGAACTCTTATGGCATCATCGGACACTCGGACCCTGTTCGGAAAATGCTTGCCGAGATCGATAAGGCTGCCGAATCCACTGCCACGGTGCTTGTCCTGGGCGAGAGCGGAACCGGCAAGGAGCTGGTGGCCCGGGCAGTTCACTACAGCAGCAGCAGGGCCGCGGCCCCGTTTGTCCCGGTCAACTGCGGCGCCATTCCGGAAAAGCTCCTTGAAAGCGAACTCTTCGGTTTTATGAAGGGCGCCTTTACCGGTGCTCATGAATCTCGCGCAGGGTTTTTCCAGACCGCGGACGGGGGCACCATCCTGCTCGACGAGGTCAATGAAATGAGCCCGGCCATGCAGGTCAAGCTCCTGCGGGTGCTCCAGGATAAACAGGTATGCATGGTCGGAGCCAGGAAGAACCGGAAGATCGACGTGCGCATCATCGCATCGAGCAATAAAGACTTGAGGGCCATGGTGAACAAAGGCGTCTTCCGCGAAGACCTGTTTTTCCGGCTGAACGTCATCACGATCACGGTGCCTCCGTTACGGGAAAGGCAGAGCGACATTCCCCTGCTGCTCTCCCATTTTGCGGGCAAGTTCGCCGGTGAACTCGGCAAAAAGGCCCCAGGAATTTCCGATAATGCCCTACAGGTGCTCATGAACTATGCCTGGCCCGGGAATATCAGAGAGCTCGAAAACCTCGTTCAAAGGCTCATCATCATGATGGACGGAACCACGGTCAGGGTGCCGGATCTGCCGCCGTTCATGCGGTTTTCCGCCATGTCGGGGCAGACCCCGTTCAGGTCTCTGGCTGAAGAGGAAGCAGCCTACATCCGCAGGGTTCTGGCGAGCGTGGACGGAAACAAGTCGCGCGCCGCCGAGATCCTGGGCATTGATCGCAAGACCTTGAGGGGCAAGCTCAAACCCTTCGATACCTTTTCCGGGAAATAGATCTTCTCAGAAGCCGGGGAATATCTCGCCGCATGAGGAGAAACTTCCCACCCGGCATCCTTGCCCGGCCTTCTGATAACATGCTTGTCGCGCTTATCCATCCATATCAATAAGACAAATATATTCAACGAGGTCCATCCCCAAAACAAGACATCTCCATGTCGCGGCATCAGGCGTTTTCCCTGTTCACAGCATGGCACATCCCTTGCCATGAAGGGAAGTGATGATGATTTCGGGGGTAAGGCATGACCGAGTACGTTGAGGGATTGTGTTCGACCTGCAGGTATTCCTCGAAGTGTGCGCTCACCAATAATCACCCGAAGGCTGTTCAGCTTTGCGAAGAATATGAAGCAGAGATATCTCCAAGGAAGAGAAAGAAAGACGACTCTTCTGACAGGGCCGGGCCTGCCGGCCCGAATGCGGATGATTCCGCGGGCAGCACGGCCTTGGGCCTTTGCAGCGATTGCGAGAACCGGAAGGGATGCAGTTTTCCCAAACCCAGATCAGGCGTATGGCACTGCGAGGAATATCGCTGAAGACAGATGATGCAGGGAGCAAAAAGCCTCTTTTGAGAGAGAAGAGAGGGAAATACACGGGCAACTATCACAAAGGGACATCAAAAGAACGCGAGCATTTAAAAAATATTGGAGGCATAATCATGGGTAACACGTCATACAATCCTTACGAAACCGCCCAGGTCCAATTTGACAAGGTAGCGTCAATGATCGATATGGATGATGCGACCCGGGAGTTGTTGCGTCAGCCGATGCGCGAATTTCATATGTTGATACCTGTTCGCATGGATGACGGCAGCATCAGAATATTCAAGGGATACCGCATACAGCACAATGATGCCCGGGGTCCCGCAAAAGGCGGAATACGGTTCCATCCCTTGGAAACCGTGGATACGATTCGCGCTTTGTCCATGTGGATGACCTGGAAATGTTCTGTTGTCGACATTCCGCTCGGCGGCGCGAAAGGCGGCATTATTTGCGACCCGCGCATCCTTTCGGACTGGGAGCAGGAGCAGTTGTGCCGGGGGTGGGTGCGCCAGTTGGCTCGCAATATGGGTCCCAACAGCGATGTCCCGGCCCCGGACGTCATGACAAATGGAAAGCATATGCTCTGGATGCTGGATGAATATGAAACCATTCACGGCGGCAGATACCCGGGATTCATCACGGGCAAACCGGTCGGAATGGGAGGATCGCTCGGAAGGACCGAGGCTACCGGCTTCGGTGTTATTTATGTTTTGCGCGAAGCGCTGAAGGAACTGGGAATGAATCTGGAAAATACCACCGCAAGCTTCCAGGGCTTCGGCAATGTTGCCCGGTATGCCGCCAGTCTGTACATGCAATTTGGCGGAAAGGTCTTGGCTGTTTGCTGCTGGGACAATGTGGATAAAAAATCCTATACCTTCCGCAACGCTGATGGAATAGACATCATGGAGCTGACCGGCATTACGGATTCCTATGGCAGTATTGACAAGGAGAAGGCGAAAGCCTTGGATTATGAAATCCTGCCTGGAGGAGCATGGATCGATCAGGATGTCGATATCCTCGTCCCGGCAGCCCTGGAAAACCAGATCACTGCGGAAAACGTTCATAGGATAAGCAAACAGGTTAAAATAGTTACCGAGGCCGCAAACGGGCCTACAACCCCTGACGCGGATAAGGTGATTTGTGATCGAGGCATATTCGTTTTACCCGATTTCCTGACCAATGCCGGAGGAGTTACCTGCAGTTATTTTGAACAGGTCCAGTGCAACACGAATTATTTCTGGGGAAAAGATGAAGTCCTGGAGAAACTGAACACAAAAATGACCACTGCATTCAAAGCCGTGTACGATCTTGCGCAGACGAAAAAAATAACCATGCGCGATGCCGCATATGTTATCGCCGTAAACCGCGTGGCGCAGGCGGTAAAGAATCGCGGATGGGCATAGCGTTAATTCTGCAGGGCCGGGCCTTTTTCATATCCTCACCACAAAGCAGGTGATGAACCGGGGATCGAGCTCTTCGATGCGGGCGATGCCCGAGAGCTCGTCTTCGAACCGGTTCTGCAGAAGGCCTGAGGCATCCTCGATGGACTGTCGGGGAAGATCAGGGGCAAGGGCACTGAGAAAATCCTGAAGGCTGCGGCCGAACTCCGGCACGAAAATCCGCCTGCCTGCTTCATCGAGGCGGGTGACCGTCCGGATGAACCCCACCAGCTCGTCTCTTTCCAGGGGCCTGAAACCGGTCTTTTTCTCCAGAAGATTGACTGCGAGCACCGTGAGGATGAAGGTCTCCATGTCAAGGGCCGAGCCCGTATTCGTGTTCGAGAGGGAACCCCTGTTCTCCCGCCACCTGAGCGCGTCCATGATCGTCGCCAGCGCAGCGATCATGTCCACAGTGCGCGTGAGTTCTTCGAGCTCCTCTATGGTGGAGAACTCCCGGTCCCTGAACAGGGGGCGCTTCTTCAGCAGTCCTTCGGCCCAGGGGCTTAATTTTTCGGGGACCATGGCGAGGTCCACGGCCTTCAAGATCTGTTTGAGCCGCATCTGCTGATCCAGGATCGCGTTGTATCCCAGGGAAAAGAGGGTCTCTGCGTTCATGGTGCCCAGGATCTCTCCAGCGCTTCCGCCATGTCTCTTCATGGCCACGGCAAGGCCGAGCGAGGAAATCGCGCTTGCCTTGTCGATGCTGCTCTTGAGCTCCTCCACCTCGTTCAAGGGACGGTAGTCGGCCATGACGACCTTGTTGGAGAGATAGACCATCTCGACCATGAAGCGCTCCTGGGTCTCCTGGGACGCCTCTGCCAGGGACGACACGACGAGATCCGTGTTCCGGGATAAGTGATCCAGATACACAGCCGGAAGGAAGCCCCGGCCCTTGTCCATGTGGGGGACCTTCTCCTTTGAAAGGCCCTGGCTCAGCAGTTTCCCCGAGTGGGCCCGGCGGTAGATGCTCATGGCCTCCTCAGGGGGAGGGAAGCCCAGCTCCATGAGCCGTAAAGACCGCTTCTCGTAGATATTCTCCTCGATATAGGACTTCAGCTCCCAGATCACCCCTTCCATGATCGTATAATAGGTGTCCTGGTAATGTGTGAAGATGAGGCTCAGCATGTCCTTTAAGAGCTGGGCCTTCTCGTCCTCCTCCTTGATGAGGAAGAAATAGTTGTCGTCCAGGCTTTCATACCCGGCATCCAAGAGGTCCGGGATGCGCTCGTCCGTGGGCACCACCTGCACCACGTCGATATAGGTCTGATACAGGAGGATCATGATGTCCAGATCGAGCGCTTCGAGCGCGATCTGCAGGGAATCGACCGATGCGTTGTAGATCTCCCAGAGCCAGTCCAGGAGAACGCTCACCGAGAGAGTGTCCTTGTCCCAGCAGTCCATGTCGATGATGTGGGAGATCGTCTCGGGGGTGACGTACTGGAGCAGAATCTGACTGTCCGTGCCCCAGGAGTCCTTGATGAGCATGAAGGTTTCCTGCGGCGAGAGCCGCTCCAATATCTGCCGGGTATAAGGGGAGTCGATGACGGCTCGTGCGCGGTCCGCGGGCGTGGTCGCCTGCACCCTCCCCAGTTCGCTTTTCAGGGTCAGTTTGGTGTCCATGATCCTTGGTTAACACACTCCCGAGGCCCTGATCAATACGGCATGCTATTCTTCTCCGATCACGATCCGGCCTGCTTTGGTGCGGACCTTCAGCGAAAGCGAGTCGACCAGGGAGTATACGCAGGGAATGACCAAGAGAGTCAGGGCCATGGCAAAGAGCAGGCCAAAGGCCACAGCCACTGCCATGGGGGAGCGCATCTCGGCGCCCTCGGAGGTTGAGAGCGCCATGGGGAGCATGCCTACGATGGTGGTGATGGAGGTGATGAGGATGGGGCGCAGCCTCACCGTAGCGCCCTGGATCACGGCCTGTGAGCGCTCCATGCCGGCCTTTCTCAGGCGGTTGATGTAGTCGATCATGACGATCCCGTTGTTCACCACAATCCCCATGAGAATGATGAGCCCCATGAAGGCCGGGACCGAGAGCGTCTTGCCCGTCGCCATGAGCCCGAACACCACCCCGATGTAGGCAAGCGGCAGGGTGAACATGACAATGAAGGGCTGAGAGAGCGATTCGAACTGGGCGGCCATGACCATGTAGATGAGGATGATGGCCACGATGAACGCCTTGCCGAGCTCCTGAAAAGAGGTCTGCATGTCCTCGAAGGTGCCCCCCAACTCGTAGAAGTAATCCTCGGGCATATGCAGGTTCTGCATGACCTGCTCGACATCGCGCATGACGCTTCCCAGGTCCCGTCCCACCGTGGAGCCCGAGATGGTTACTACGCGGTTCTGATCCTTGCGGTTGATGGTGATGGGCCCCACGCTCTCTTCAAGGGAAGCCACCTGGGACAGCGGCGTGCTGAACCCGAGGGGCGACGAGACAGGCACCTGTTTCAGATCGTCTTGCGTCGAGCGGTAGGCCTCCTGAAAGCGTACCCGGATGTCGTATTCCTTGCCCGCATCATGGAAGCGGCTGACCACTTTGCCCAGCATGGCGGTCTCCACCGTTGCCGCCACTTGGGCCACGCTCAGGCCCATCTTGGCCGCCTTGTCCCGGTCGATTCTCACGTGGAGCTCGGGCTTGCTCTGTTTGAGCGACTTGTCCAGATCTGTGAGCCCTTCTATGGGCGAGAGCCCGAGCATGGCGGCATTGCCGATCTCGTCGAGCTTCTCCAGGCTCGATCCGTAGACATGGATCTCAACCGGCTTGCCGCCTCCGAAGAGGGAGCCTGAGATGTCCTCGAACAGGTATTCGACGTCCTGGAGCACGGGCAGCTCCCGCCGGATCTCTTCGGCGATTGCTTCGGCGGACTTGTCGCGGTCCTCTTTTTCCGTGAAACGGGCGAAGATCCGCGCCTTGTTCACCCCTGCGGTCATCTGGCCCTGTGCAGCCGCGTACTTGGCGTCGAGAGCGACCCCTACCATGCTCCCGCAGGTGATGACCTCGGGCCGCTTCAGAAAGATATCCTCCACCTGCCGGGTGATGTGATCAGTCTCTGAGAGGACCATGCCCTCGGGCAGCGTGATATTGACCATGGCCAGCGGGATGTCCTGTTTGGGCATGAACTCGGTGCCCAGAAAGGGGGTGCATATGAGTGCGGCCACGAACAGGAGAAAAGCAATGCCCAGGGTGAGCCTGCGCCGGTTCACGGCCCTTTCCAGCAGGGAGGTGTACCTGGTGCGCATCCAGCCGGTCCACCCCCCGGACTCGATCCGCTCGTACACGCCCTTTCCCTTCTTAAAGATGGTCGCCGCGATCGCCGGGATGATGGTCACGGCGATGAACAGGGAGGCGAGCAGCGATATGCACACAGTCAGCGAGAGCGGGCGGGCCAGCTTGCCGGCGATGCTCTGGGAAAGGCTCATGGGCAGGAAAACCGCCACCGTGGTGAGCGTGCTCGCCGTGATGGCAAGGCCCACCTCCGAGGCGCCGTTGACCGCTGATTCATGCCGTGAGGAGCCTTCTTCCAGATGGCGGAAGGTGTTCTCGATCACCACCACCGCGTTGTCCACCAGCAGGCCCACGCCCAGGGCGATACCGCCTAAGGTCATGATGTTGAAGGTATATCCCAGGGCCTTCATCCCGATAAAGGTGGCGATGACCGACAGGGGGATGGCCAGGGCGATCGTGATCGTGGGCCTGATCGCGCGCAGGAAGATGAAGATGACCCCCACAGCGATGAGGCCCCCGGTCAGCGCGTTGCTGCCCGTGTCCGAGATGGACCGCCTGATCATCTTGCCCTGATCGAGGATGAGGTGCAGAGAAAGGCCCTCGGGCATGATCCTCTCGATCCGGGCGAGCTCGGTCTTGACCCGATCGGCCGCTCTCAGGGTGTTCACGCCCGACTGTTTCATGATCGCGATGATGACCGAGGGCTGGGAATTGGTCCGCTCGAAGCCCCGGGTTTCCTTGAAAGAGTCCTGCACGTCGGCCACGTCGGAAATCCGCACCGGCCTGCCCTCGGGGCTCATCGAGATGATGGTGGATCGCGCCTGATCTATGCTGTCGTAGTATCCGGTCGTCCGGATCAGGTACTCCTTTTTCCACGATTCCACATGACCGCCCGAGACGTTCAGGTTTCCGGCCCTGATGCCGGAGATCACCTGATCGAGCGTGGTGCCCGTGTTTTTAAGCTTCTGGGGATCGACCAGGACCTGGATCTCCCGCTCCTTGCCGCCGAAGATGAACACCGAGGCGATCCCCTCCAGACGTTCGATCCTGGGCTTCACGACATCGTCGATGTACTCGCGCAGGCGCCTGGTGTTTTCCATACCGATGACGCCGTACTCCAGGATGGGCATGTCCGAGATGTTGAACTTGAGCACCATGGGCGTATCCGCGTCCTCGGGCAGGAAATCCGCGATCCAGCTGATCTTCTCGCGCACATCCTGCGCGGCAAAGTCCAGGTTCGTGCCCCACTCGAACTCGCAGTAGACGCTGGAGATTCCCTCCACGGTCATGGAGGTCACCTCCTTGATGCCCTCGACCGTGCTCACAGACTCCTCGATGGGCTTGGTGATGAGGGTTTCGATCTCTTTAGAGCCCACGCCCTCGTAGGTGGTCACCACCGAGACATACGGAAACTCCAGCTCGGGCAGGAGATCGAGACCCAGGCCGGAAAACGAGACGAGCCCGAAGAGGGCGATGATCAGGATGAGCATGGTGATCGTGATCCGGTGCCTGACGGAAAACTGGGGGAGATTCATGGGCTAGCTCTCCGGAGGGCCCTCTTCATGCGTGATTCGTACCCTGGCGCCCGATTTGAGTCCGGCAAGCCCGCGCAGAACCACCTGATCGCCCTCAAAGATACCGCCGGTCACCTCGAAGAGGTCATCTCCCCCGATTCCCAGTGAAACGGGGCATCTCTCGACAATGCCGTCTCTGACCCGGTATACGATATAGGAGTCCTCTCCGCGGATGAGCGCTTGCCCGGGCACGGTCAGGGCGTT
>Ga0265293_10006607_pt1 | contig 18429 bp, 14 predicted proteins | sample Munlanlewell138R_FD_192505 | JGI IMG/M metagenome (GOLD analysis project Ga0265293, IMG submission 192505) | Leachate microbial communities from a municipal landfill in Southern Ontario, Canada - Leachate well 138R | ecosystem: Engineered > Solid waste > Landfill > Unclassified | place: Canada...
TCCGGCTCTGGCGCACTTCAAATCGGGGCATGGCTGCTTGGGTGAAGAGGTGAGGTACCGTATTATCCCACACAATCAATAGGTTGCGAGTGCTTCTGGCGAAACTTACACGGATTCAGGTTGATGGAAATCACCGGCGGCAACTGCATCGATTGCCCATACCAGCCACCGGAGGCCACCGGGTCGCGCGGTGAATTCAGGCTGACGGTGCTGCAACACAACCTGATCAGCTACACCCTGGATGATGGCGAGACCTATCGCATGCAGCCGCTGGTGTGGGGTACGCCGATGGTGACAGTTTTCCCGGAGATCGCCGACCACTCGTTGCCACTGCTCTCGACACAAGAGCCAGCACTGTGGGCCCCTGGAAGCTCGGCATGGTTGCTGATTATTCGGGCGCCTGAAGACAGCAGCACGGACTACTTGACATCGTTTGTAATTTTTTGGGTGGAATCAGGGCAACACTCCTACCGGCCGATCTTCTCAATGCTGTTTATCAGTTACTACCCATATAGTCCAGAAATGGCAGTACCGATCACCATGGAATGCGCCCGACCTTCCGAGGAAAGGGCCCACGGCACCGTACCTCAGGAAATTCTGGAAACACTCGGCCCCGACCCGGTTTGCATCGTTAGTCGATATATCGGGATTGGACTGTTCCAGCATTACATCGCGCCGCTGGCCGACGTTGGCGATGGTTATTTCTTCGCCACCGCTCAGGATGGCTCGTCAATTGAAGGTCACCGCCTGCTGTATCGCTGATACTTGAGCCGCAACCCAGCCTGCCCGCCAGTGACAGGCTGGTTTCAGGATCAAGGCACACTCAGGAAGCACCGACGAAGAAGGATCAATCCATGAATAGACATTACTCAGCCTGGACCGCATTTCTGGTCTTGGCCCTTTTCTTTTCCAGTACTGTCTGGGCACAGCACGGCCCGCGCATCCCGCCCTGCGAGGGCTGCCCGATGTCAGCAACCGAGAAACCCTATCCACGCACCGGCATGTGGTTCGATCCGGCGCGTGACGGCTCGGGCATCAGCCTGGAAGTGCAGAACGGCTTTGCCTTCGGCCTGATCTACAGCTACACCGAGGAGGGAAAATCAGTTTGGTACAAGTTCACCGGTCCGCTGGAGCCGGTCGAGCCTGAAGGTGAGGGCCTGTGGACGCTCCGCTCGGAGCTGGAAGTGGTGAGCGGGGGCAATTGCATCGACTGCCCTTACCAGCCGCCGGAAGTGAGCGGCTCCCGGGGCAGCTTCTCCCTGACCGTCTGGCAGCGCAATCTGATCAGCTATCGCATCGATGACGGGGAGACCTACCGCATGCAGCCGCTGGTGTGGGGCACCCCACTCGAAACGGTGTTCCCGCAGGTTGCCGACCATGCCCTGCCGATGTTCCCGGACGATGAGCGGGTGTCGCCCTGGGCGCCGGCTGCCGGCCTGGTGCCGTGGGTGCTGGTGACACGCACACCCGATGCCTTCCCGGATCTGTACATGCAGTCTTCGGTGGTCTATTGGACGGCCTCGCAGATCGCCAGTGACGGCAAGGCATTCAGCCTGATGTTCCTGCACGAGCCCGGCGACGACGCCATGTCGCCGTTCGATGTGATGCTGGACTGCGGCAAACCGGGTGAGCCAGGTGTGCACGCGGGCATTCCCGACAACCTGCGCGAGCGGCTCGGCCCGGAAGCGGTGTGTATCGTGAGCCTGCCAATCGGCCCGGAGCGGTACCGGTACTACGTGGCGCCGCTGGCCGATATCGGTGATGAGTACTTTTTTGCCACCGCCGAGGATGGCTCGTCCATCGAGGGGCACCGGCTGCTGTATCGCTGAAATTCCTGGCGAACCGTTCCTTACGGCCGGCGCTCCAGCGCCGGCCTTTTTTTGCCTGGGGGTATCCGGCCGCGGCGTAGCCAGGAGACATCAAGGCACGCCACCCGGCATGACTTCCGGCAGGGTTGACGGATTTCGATCTGGTGTTATAGTTCACCACAACACCAGTCAACCAGCTCAGGAGAACAGACATGCTTCGCCTCCATCTGTACCGCATCGCCCTGACCTGCGCCCTGATGGCGAGTTTCATCGGTGGCGGGCTGCTGTTCGGCCAGCCGGCGGCATCGGGAGCGATGCACGGACCGGCGCTGAGCCAGAAGGCCCGACCGACGCCGGTGGCGGCCGCGTCAAATTCCGCCGTGCAGGCTGCGGCGCGCGAAGCCGACGACGCGGAACCGGTGAGCCGCGCCGCCGAGATCCGCCGCAGCGAACTGAGCTGGCCGTTCTTCTCCTTCGGCCGCAAGCGGGGCCCCTCGTGGTGAACCCGTGGAATGACACCACGCCGATCTACGTGCAGTTGCGCGAGCGCGTGGTGGCGCAGATCCTGGCCGGTGATATCCGGCCGGGCGAGGCGCTGCCCTCGGTGCGCCAGGTGGCCGCGGAGCTGGCGATCAATCCGATCACGGTGTCCAAGGCCTACCAGACGCTGAGCGACGACGGCCTGGTGGAAAAACGCCGTGGCCTGGGCCTGTACGTGAGCGAGGGCGCCGACACGGTGCTGCGCCGGCGCGAACGCGAGCTGTTCATGAGCCAGGAATGGCCGGCGATGATCATTCGCATGCGCAGCCTGGGCATCGACCCGGCACAACTGCTGGCACAACTGCAACGAAACGAGGAATCCGGACCATGACCGCCACCATCCAGGCCCGCGGCCTGAGCAAATCCTTCGGCGCCACCAGGGCGCTGGCCGGGATCGACCTGACCATACCGGCCGGGCGCATCGTCGGCCTGATCGGCCCCAACGGTGCCGGCAAGACCACGGCAATGAAGGCGATCCTGGGCCTGACGCCCTACCAGGGCGAGCTGAAGGTGCTGGGCCTTGACCCGCACCGGCAACGCCAGCAACTGATGCGCGATGTCAGCTTCATTGCCGATACCGCCATCCTGCCGCGCTGGATCCGGGTCAGCGAGCTGATCGACTTCACCGCCCAGGTGCATCCGCGCTTTTCGCCAGAACGCTGCCGGGCGCTGCTGGCCGGTACGAAGATCGATCCGAAGATGAAGGTCAAAGCCATGTCCAAGGGCATGGTGGTGCAGATGCACCTGGCCCTGGTGATGGCCATCGACGCGCGCCTGCTGGTGCTGGACGAGCCGACCCTAGGCCTGGACATCCTGCACCGCAAGGCCTTCTACGAGAATCTGCTCAACGATTACTTCGACCAGGACCGCACCATTCTGGTCACCACGCATCAGGTCGAGGAGATCGAGCACATCCTGTCGGACGTGGTGTTCATCCGCGACGGCCGCATCGTGCTCGACACCGCCATGGATGCCCTGCCCGACCGCTATACCGAGGTGCTGGTCGGCCCGGACCGGCGCGAGGCGGCGCTGGCGCTGCAACCGCTGCACGAGCGCAGCCTGTTCGGCAAATCGGCGATGCTGTTCGACGGTGTTGACCGCCTGCGCCTGGCCGAACTGGGCGAAGTCCGCACGCCCGGCCTGGCCGACCTGTTTGTCGCCACGATGAAGGAGCGCGACCAGTGACCACGAGCACGCCAACCCACGCCGCCAGCAACACCACGGCGACGCCAATGCCCGGCGCCAGCACCGGCGCGGCCGGCCACGGCACGCCGCTGGCCACCTTCACCGCCCTGCTCCGGCGCGAGTTCTGGGAAAATCGCGGCGGCCTGTGGACGTCGCAACTGTGGACCACCGGCATCCTGCTGGTGCTGATTGCGCTGTCACTGCTGATCGGCGAAACCTTCCGCGTGAACCTGGTCGGCGACGTCGATGTCGCCAGCCTGGCCGACCTGGCCGGTTCCCAGGTGCAAGGGACACAGCTGGCCGAACTGCGCCGCGGTCTGGGCATCGGCCTGTGGAGCCTGGGGGTACTGAACCAGATCGTGCTGTACTTCGTGGTGCTGTTCTATTGCATCAGCGCCCTCTACGACGAGCGCAAGGACCGCAGCATCCTGTTCTGGAAATCGCTGCCGGCCACCGACACCCAGACGGTGCTGTCCAAGCTGGTCACCGCCGTGCTGGTGGCACCGGTACTGGCGCTGGCGGCGATCGCCATCCTGCACCTGGGCACGCTGCTGCTGCTGAGCCTGTACGCGTCGTTCCACGGCCTCAATCCGTGGCCGGTGCTGTGGCAGCCGGGCCTGCTCCTGGATGTCTGGCTGCGCACGCTGGCAACCATTCCGGTGCACATGCTCTGGGCCCTGCCCGGCATCGCCTGGCTGCTGCTGGCCTCCAGCTGGGCCAAGCGCGCGCCCTTCGTCTGGGCCGTGCTGTTGCCGATTCTGGCGGCGGTGCTGGCCAGCATGCTGGAGACCCTGATCCGCCTGCGCCTGCCCGGCAGCTGGGTCTGGGAGCATGTCGTGGGCCGCATCGTCAGCTCGCCGGGAATGATGAGCCTGCAGCCGTGGCGCTGGCAGCAGGCATCGGACAATCCGTTCATGGAGCCGGTGACCTGGGGCCAATTGCGCCAGACCCTGGTCAGCATCGAAACCGGGATCGGCCTGCTGGTGGCCGTCGCCCTGCTGGCTGCCGCGATCTGGCTGCGCCGCTACCGCGACGACAGCTGAACCCGTCGCCGTGCACCGTGGTCGCCAGCGCCGGATCTGGCTGGCGGCAAAGGCACATCCGGCCGTTGGGGCGACCGGCTCGGGCGCCGACTCAGGCGGCGGGCCGCGGTGCCAGCACTGAAACCACCGCCCGGAAGCGCTCCAGGGTCAGCGGCTTGCTTTCGTGGCGATCAAAGCCGGCATCCAGCGCCATGCGCCGGTCGCGCGGCATGGCGTAACCGGAAACGGCCACCATCGGAATATCCTGCAACTGCGGGTCGGCCCGCACCTGGCGGGCGACCTCGTAACCATCCATCACCGGCAGGCCGATATCGCACAGCACCAGATCGGGCATGACCCGGGCCATCAGCGCCAGCCCTTCCGGCCCGGAATGCGCGTTGCTCACCTGGTGGCCATCCAGCGCCACCATCGTCGCCAGCATGTGCCCGACATCGGCGTTGTCGTCGATGATCACGATACGCAGGCCGGCATCGTTCGGCTTCCCGGGCCCAGCACCGTCATTACCGGCCTGGCCGGCATGACCGCTGTCGGCGCGGGGTGCCGTTGCCACGCCGACCGGCGCGAGATCGTCGTTGAGAGCGGCAGCGGCGGCGGACACGGCGGCGACAGGGCCGGCAGCCTGCGCCGCGCCCTGCGTTGCCAGAGATTGGCCGGAACCGGGATCGGCCACGGGAATCACCCGTGGCAAGCGGACCTGGAACCGGCTGCCCCGGCCCTCGCCGGCGCTTTCAGCCTGCACGCTGCCGCCGTGCAGTTCCACCAGTGACTTGACCAGCGCCAGACCCAGGCCCAGACCGCCGCTGCTGCGGTCAAGCGGCAACACGCCCTGGCTGAAGGGCTGGAACAGGCGCCCGATCAGCTCCGACGACATGCCGATTCCGTCGTCCTGGATGCCCAGTTCCAGTTGCTGGGCATCGCCGTCGGCGACCTGCGCCTGTACGGCGATTTGGCCGTCCTGGCCGGTGAACTTGATGGCATTGGCCAGCAGATTGTCGACAATCTGGCGCAGGCGGGCGGGATCACCATCGACCAGCAGCGGCTGCGATGGCAGGTCCAGCTCCAGATGCAGCGCCTTGGCCTGGATCCGGCTGCGGTTGTCATCGACACAGGCACGCACGATCGCGGCCAGGTCGACCCGTTCATTGCGCAGCACGATCTTGCCGCGGGAGATGCGCGTGATGTCCAGCAGATCGTCCACCAGCCGGCCAAGCTGGGTGCTTTGCCGGAGCGCCACGGCCAAGGCCGAGCGTGATTGCGCGGTGTCCGTGCCACGCTGGTTGAGCACTTCCAGGCCGGCACTGAGCGCCGCCATCGGGTTGCGCAGTTCGTGGGCCAGTGCGCTGAGGAACTGGTTCTTGCGCTGGTCAGCCTCGGCCAGGTCATCGGACTGCTGGCGCAGACGCAGGCTCTGCTGTTCCAGTGTCTTCTTGTTGCTGAGCAGCAGCCGGTTCTGGTTCTGGATCTTCTCGTTGCGCTCGCGCGCCTCATCCAGCAGGCGCTGCGCCCGCTGGTAAGTGGCGATGTTCTCGAAGCCGATGGCCAGTTGCAGCACGGCCGGCTCCACGAAGGCCAGCCAGTCGTCGTCGAAGCGGTTGCGCGAAACCAGCAGCAGGACGCCATGCAGGCGATCCTGGAACATCAGCGGCATGGCGATGGCCGAGCGCAAGACGGTACCGGCGTGGCTGGCCGGCGGTGGATCACGTGGCGTGTCCGATTTGCCGCCGTCGCCGGCAAGCTCTTCGACGACGACCCGTTCGCGACGGGTGCGCGCCTGCTCGACCAGGGCCAGGCAAGGCCCGATGTCCAGACGCTCCCCGGACAGTCCGTAACTGGCAACGGCCTGCAATGGCTGCCTGGCGGACGGTGCAACGTAGATCACGCCCGCCTCGGCATGCAGGCCGTCGGCGATTGCCGCCAAGGCTGCGCTGGCCATGTGTTCACGGTCGAAGCCGGCAGCGGTGGCGCGGGCAACCCGGCCATCGGCACTGAGCCGTCGCTCACGCCGATCGATGGCGTCGGCGGCATCGCCAAACGCCTTGCCCAGCAACAGGATTTCGTTGCGCCGGGCGACCAGGCCCGATTCCGCCCAGCGCTTGAGCGCCAGCGCCGGCCGCCGGTCACCGGCCGCCAGGGCCTTGGCCACGCTGAGCAGCGAGCGCGCCGGCTGGCGGATCGACAACAACACCAGCAGGACGAAGCCGCAGGCGATGGCCAGGATCAGCAGGCCGCCCCAAAGCAGACTGCGCGTGGCCCGGGTCTGCAGGCGGTTCGCGCTGTCCAGGGCATCGGCGGCGCGGTCGGCCTGGACGCGGTCGAAGCCGAGCACGGTATCGGCCATGGCCACGGCCAGATCGGTGACCGCCTGCCCGTCGGCGTGCGCCGGGGGATCGGCGGCAATATGCGCCACCAGGGCCTCAAGTCGGTCCAGCTGGTCGGACAGCGTGGCCTGGAATCGGCGCAGGGCCGGATCAACGGCATCGTCCCGGTTGCCAGCCAAGCCCTCGGCAGCCTGTCGGATCCTGGCCGTCAGATCCGTCACCTGCAGCCGGTTGGACGCCGTCGGCGCCAGGGCAAAGGTATGCAATGCGGCGGTCCCAGCCAGGATTGACTGGCCAAGATCATCGACCGAGCGCGCCATCAACACCGCATTTTCGCGCAGCGCCTGCTGTTGGCCGGCATCGCGGTGCTGGCTGTAGAAGGCGGCCAGCACCAAGGCAATGACCACCAGGGCCAGGACCACGAAACCGATGGCCAGGCGCTGGCCGACGCTGACATCGAACAGGCGGTATAGCTGGCGCTCAGGCATCGGCGCGGCTCCGCGGAGCGTGGCGGCAATATCGGCTCGGCGCCCGGAACCGGCACGCGGCCAGCCGCGCACCACCACGACCGGTGGCGGTCAGCTGTGCCTGGATATGGCCTGGTCCGCGCCCACGGACCGCTTGGATTCGAGGATTCTTCACCCGTATTTCGTGCTCCACCGCAAACCCGGCCACGCCGTGGCTTGGCCGTTGCGGCAGCTTCCGTCCTTAGAATTGGCTGCCGAAAATGTCGTTCACGGGGAGTGAAACCGATGTGACCAAGGGGGCCGGCGGCGCGACCGCCGTGGCGCCGGACGGTGTGTCCAGGCTCTTACCCTGTGTCCAAGCTCTTTACGCGTGGGCAGTGCGCCGCGGCGGCCCGGCGGCCGCCGGCCAATACCAGGCCGATACCGCCCGGGGGTCAGCCGCCGATGCCGCCGCGGGTCAAGGTCAGCGGATCCAGCAACCGGTCCAGCTCCTTTTCATCCAGGCCAGTGGTTTCCAGTGCCACCTCCTTGATCGGCCGGCCTTCCCGGTACGCCTGCTTGGCGATGGCGGCGCCCTTTTCGTAGCCGATCACCGGGTTCAGCGCGGTGACCAGGATCGGATTGCGCTCCAGCGCGCCGGCGATGTTGTCATGACGCACCTTGAAGCCCTTGATCGCACTGTCGGCCAGGGCCCGTGAACCGTTGGCCAGCAGCTGGATCGATTGCAGCAGGTTCCAGGCGATCATCGGCAGCATCACGTTGAGCTGGAAGTTGCCGCTCTGGCCGCCGACGGTGATCGCGACATGGTTGCCCATCACCTGGGCGCAGACCATGGCCACCGCCTCGGGCATCACCGGATTGACCTTGCCCGGCATGATCGACGAGCCCGGCTGCAGCGCCGGCAGTTCGATCTCGCCCAGGCCGGCCAGCGGACCGGAATTCATCCAGCGCAGATCACTGGTGATCTTCATCAGCGACACCGCCCAGGTATTCAGGACGCTGGACAACTCGACCGCGGCATCCTGGCTGGCGATGCCTTCAAAGTAGTTGTCGGCGCTTTCAAACTTCACGCCACTGTGCTTTTTCAGGCGCTGGGCGACCTTGGGTCCGAACCGCCGGTCGGCATTGATGCCGGTGCCGACCGCGGTGCCGCCCTGCGGCAGGCGGCAGACGCGCTTGAGGGCGTCATCCAGGCGCTCCAGGGTGGAACTGACCTGTGCCGACCAGGCACCCAGCTCCTGGCCGAAAGTGACCGGCATCGCATCCATCAGGTGGGTTCGGCCGGTCTTGACCACGTTCTTGAGCTGGCGGGCGCGGGCGTCAATGGTTTTGCGCAGGTGCTTGAGTGCCGGCACCAGCTCCTTGCTGACCGCCAGCGCCGCTGAGACCTGGATCGCGGTCGGGATCACATCGTTGCTGCTCTGGCCCATGTTGACGTGATCATTGGGATGCACTTTCAGGCGCGCATTGCTGGCCAGGTGCGCGATGACCTCGTTGGCATTCATGTTCGAAGACGTGCCCGAACCGGTCTGGAACACATCCAGGGGGAACTGGCTGTCGTGCTCGCCCTCGGCCACGGCCAGGGCGGCCTTGGCGATGGCGGTGGCATGGCCCTTGGGCAGATGGCCCAGTTCGCCGTTGACCTCGGCACATGCAGCCTTGATCAGGCCCAGGGCACGGATGAACGGGCGCGGCATGCGCAGGCCGGAGATATGGAAGTTGTCCGCCGCACGCTGGGTTTGCGCGCCCCACAGGGCATCGGCGGGCACCTGCAGTTCGCCCATGCTGTCGTGCTCGATACGAAACTTGCTCATGTTCGCTCCATGCCCACCTCGACGGCGGGGGTAAAGATTCAGGAAGGAGAGCCGGCCAATCAAAAAAGAGGCGGGCAGGAATGGCTGCACGCAGGGCCGACCTGGGGGCGCCGGCAATTATACCGCTGCCCGCAACATCGCCGACGACATGCGAGAATGGGCCGGTTTTCCGCAAGCTGCTGCCCGCACCATGGCCCATGATTCCCTGACCGCCCTGTCACCGCTGGATGGCCGCTACGCCGCCGGCGCCGATCCCCTGCGCCCGATGCTGTCCGAATACGGCCTCATCCATACCCGGGTGCGGGTCGAGGTGGAGTGGCTGATTGCCCTGGCCGCCGAGCCGGGCATTGCCGAGCTGACGCCGTTCGATGACACGACCATGACCCGTCTGCGCGCCCTGGCCGGTGATTTTTCGATTGACGATGCGCGCCGGGTGAAAGCGATCGAGGCCACCACCAACCACGACGTCAAGGCGGTGGAATATTTCCTCAAGGAACGCCTGGCCGATGATCCGGACCTGGCCCGGGCGGTGGAATTCATCCACTTCGCCTGCACCTCCGAGGACATCAACAACCTGGCCTATGCACTGATGCTGGAGGCGTGCCGGCGCCAGGTGATGCTGCCGCGGCTGGAAGGCATCTGCAGCACATTGCAGGCGATGGCGCACGAACATGCCGACCTGCCGATGCTCTCGCGCACCCATGGCCAGACCGCGTCGCCGACCACCCTGGGCAAGGAGATCGCCAACGTGCTGGCGCGGCTGCGCCGCCAGCTTGAGCAACTGGAAGGGTTTTCCATGCCGGGCAAGATCAACGGCGCGGTCGGCAACTACAACGCCCATGTCATCGCCTATCCGGAGGTTGACTGGCCGGCACTGTCGCAGCGCTTCGTGCAGTCGCTGGCGCTGTCGTGGAACCCGTACACCACCCAGATCGAGCCGCATGACGGCATTGCCGAGCTGTGCGATATCCAGCGCCGGATCAATACCATCCTGATCGACTTCTGCCGCGATATCTGGGGCTACATCTCGCTGGGCTACTTCCGCCAGGCGTTGAAGGACGGCGAAGTCGGCTCATCGACGATGCCGCATAAGGTCAACCCGATCGACTTTGAGAACGCCGAGGGCAACCTGGGCGTGGCCAATGCCCTGCTCGGGCATTTCGCCGAAAAGCTCCCGATCAGCCGCTGGCAGCGCGACCTGACCGACTCCACCGTGCTGCGCGCGCTGGGCAGCGGCTTTGGCCACAGCCTGGTCGCCCTGCAGGCGCTGGCGCGCGGGCTGGGCAAGCTGTCGGTCAATCGCCAGCGCCTGGCCGAAGACCTGGACCAGACCTGGGAAGTGCTCGCCGAAGCGGTGCAGACGGTGATGCGCCGCCACGGCCTGCCCGAGCCCTATGAGCAGCTCAAGGCCCTGACCCGCGGCCGCGGCATCGAGTCCGAATCCCTGCGCCGGTTCATCGGCGAACTGGACCTGCCCGAACCGGCGCGCCGCTCACTGCTGGAGTTGGTGCCGGCCACCTACACCGGTCTGGCCGAGCAGCTGGCGCGGGAAATCTGACGTCGCCGCACACGCGGCCCGGTCGTCATGCCGCTGGCGGCGCCATCCCCATTTTTCGGACAAGACCATGACCTCCACACCCGACATCGTCGTCCAGGGCCGGCCCGGCCAGCTGCTGGGCATGTCGCCGAGCCGTTTTCTTGAGCATTACTGGCAGAAGCGGCCGCTGCTGGTGCGTCAGGCCCTGCCCGGCTTCCGCCCACCGATCAGCGCCGAGGAACTGGCCGGCCTGGCCTGCGAAGACGGCACCCTGGCGCGCCTGATCGTGCACGATGCCGGCCGCGACCACTGGCAGGTGGAAACCGGTCCGTTCGAGGAATCACGCTTTGCCAGCCTGCCCGAAGAAAACTGGACGCTGCTGGTGCAGGACGTGGACAAGTGGGTCCCGGAGGTCGCCGCCATCCTCGAACACTTCAATTTCCTGCCGGACTGGCGGCTGGACGATGTCATGGTCAGCTACGCCGCGCCGGATGGCTCGGTCGGCGCCCATATCGACCAGTACGACGTGTTCCTGTTGCAGGCCAGCGGCCACCGCTACTGGATGATCGACGACCGGCCGGACGCACCGACCGACTTCCGCCCCGACCAGGAACTGAAGCTGCTGGCGCAGTTCCAGCCCAGCCATGAGTGGCTGCTGGAGCCGGGCGACATGCTGTACCTGCCGCCGGGCGTGCCCCACCACGGCATCGCCGCCGGCGAAAACCGCTGCCTGACCTGGTCGGTCGGCTTGCGCGCGCCGTCGGTGGCCGAACTGGCAGTGGATTTCGCCGAGCACATCGTCGGGCAACTGCCCGACACCTGGCGCTACGCCGACCCGGACCTGAAACCGGCCCGCGATCCCGGCCGCATCGATGCCAAGGCCCTGACCCGAGTCCGCGATCTGCTGCAACAGGCGCTGAGCGTCGACGAAGCAGCGGTGCCCGAATGGTTCGGCAGCTTCATCACCGGCTATCGCGTCGCCGGCATGGCCCGACCGCGAACCCGGGCCATGAGTGCAGCCGCGTTCGACAAGCGCCTGGCCGGTGGCGGTGCCCTGCACCGGCATCCGCTCAGCCGCTTCGCCTGGCATCAACACCGTGGCCAGGCTCGGTTGTTCGTTGCCGGCGACGGCCACGACGCCAGCCCGGACCTGTGCCGGCGCCTGTGCCAGCCGCAGCCGTTGCCGATGAGCGAAGCCCGGAACCTGCCGCCGGCCGCAATCGAGTTGCTGCGCGGCCTGGTCAACCAGGGCCATCTGGTCATCGGGCGGTGACTCCGGCTGCTTTCACCCTTGTCGATGCCGATTACGGCGCCGACCTGGAGCACCTGCGGGCGGTGCGCGAGACCGTCTTCGTGCAGGAACAGCGCGTGCCGCTGGCGCTGGAATGGGATGAGCAGGATCCGCAGGCGCGGCACGTCCTGGCCCTGAACAGCGATGGCCAGCCGATCGGCACCGGCCGCCTGACCGGCGACGGACGCATCGGCCGCATGGCGGTGCTGGCGGCCTGGCGTGGGCGGGGCGTCGGCTCGGCGCTGTTGTTGCATCTGGTGGAACTGGCGCGGGCCAAGGGCATGGCCTGCGTTGAGCTGCATGCCCAGGTCAGCGCCATCGATTTCTACGCCGGCCATGGTTTCCACGCCTGGGGCGAGCCGTTCGACGAGGCCGGCATCCAGCACCGGCACATGCGCCAGGTGCTGGCAGCGCAAGGTTCATCGTCGCCGCGCCCGGACGCCTGAGATCCCCGATACCTGACCCTCACCCCGCCTGCACGCCAGTGGGCGCGGGCTGGTCGGATTCCAGGCTCGACAAGGCCGCGCACCTTGCACACGCCGCCTGAAGCAAGGCTTGCCGCGGGACCAGCCGGAGCCCGGATCAAGTGGGATTGCCTGGGTCGGCGGGCTATAATTTATCGCTATGCAGCACTTTCCGCTGCGGTCTTTCCTTGACAGGGTCCTATCGTGGATGCCAACCAGCGCAAGGCCTTTGCGGCCACCAGTCAGCTCGGCACCGGCAGTGCCGCCTATGTTGACGACCTTTACGAACAATTCCTGCACGATCCGGACTCGGTAGCCCCGACCTGGCGCACCTGGTTCCAGGATCTGGGCGCACGCCACGGCGAAATCGCCCATGGCCCGATCCGCCAGGCCCTGGCCGAGGCCGCGCGTCAGCCACGTCGGCTGGGCGCCGCCGCTCAGGATGCCGGTTCGGATGCCGGCTATGCCAGCAAGCAGTCGGCCGTGGCCAAGCTGGTCACCGCCTACCGCTCGCGCGGCCATGTCGCCGCCGATCTGGATCCGCTGGGGCTGTGGCAGAAGCCGGCCGTGCCCGACCTGTCGCCGGCCTTCCACGGCCTGGGCGAGGGCGACATGCAGACCGAGTTCGCCACGACATCGCTGGCCGGGCCGGAGCGCCTGCCGCTGGGCGAGCTGATCCAGTATCTGCAGCGCACCTATACCGGCAGCATCGGCGCCGAGTTCATGCACATCACCGATACCGAGCAGCGCCGGTGGTGGCACAAGCGGCTGGAAGCCAATGGCGGCCAGTACCGATTCGACAGCGCCACGCGCAAGCGCCTGCTGCACAAGCTGACCCAGGCCGAGGGGCTGGAACGCTACCTGCACACCCGCTATGTCGGCCAGAAGCGATTTTCGCTGGAGGGTGGTGACAGCCTGATCCCGTTGATGGATGTGCTGATCAACCAGTCGGGCGAAACCGAAGTCAGCGAGCTGGTCATCGGCATGGCCCACCGCGGCCGCCTCAATGTGCTGGTCAACACCCTGGGCAAGCCGCCGCACCAGTTGTTCGCCGAGTTCGAGGGTCGCCACGAGGGTCCGGACGATCCGGCCCACTCCGGCGACGTCAAGTACCACATGGGCTATTCCTCGGACGTGATCACCACCGGTGATCCGGTGCACCTGGCACTGGGCTTCAATCCCTCGCACCTGGAGATCATCAACCCGGTGATCGCCGGCTCGGTGCGCGCCCGCCAGACCCGCCGCGGCGATCATTCCCGGGCCAAGGCCCTGCCGGTGCAGATCCACGGCGACGCCGCCTTTGCCGGCCAGGGCGTGGTGATGGAGCTGTTCAACATGTCGCAGGCGCGCGGCTTCGAGATCGGCGGCACCGTGCACATCGTGGTCAACAACCAGGTCGGCTTCACCACCAGCCGGCCCGACGATGCCCGCTCCACCCTGTACTGCACCGATGTCGCCAAGATGGTCAATGCGCCGGTGCTGCACGTCAATGCCGACGATGTCGAAGCAGTGGCATTCTGCGCCACGCTGGCTTTCGAATACCGCCAGAAGTTCAAGCGGGACGTGGTCATTGATCTGGTCTGCTATCGCCGCCACGGCCATAACGAGGCCGACGAGCCGGCCGCGACGCAGCCGCTGATGTACCGCACCATCCGGGCCCACAAGACCACCCGCGAGCAGTACGCGCAGACCTTGATCAAGGACGGCGTCGTCACTGCCGAGGCCGCCACGGCGATGGTCGACAGCTATCGCGAGCGCCTGGATCAGGGCCAGATCACCATCGAGATGGCCGACAACCACCCGCCGGACCGGTTCGCGGTGGACTGGTCACCGTATCTGGGCGGCCGCCTGGATACCGTGGTGGAAACCGCGGTGCCGCGGGAGACGCTGCTCGAGCTGTCCGGTCGCATCACCACGTTCTCCGACGGCTTCAAGATCCACCCACGGGTCGCCAAGATCTACGACGACCGACGCAAGATGGCCGCCGGCGAGTTGCCGATGGACTGGGGTTATACCGAGAACCTGGCCTACGCCAGCCTGGTCAGCCAGCGCTACAAGCTGCGCCTGGTGGGCCAGGATTCGGGCCGCGGCACCTTCTTTCACCGCCACGCGGTGCTGCACGAACAGGACACCGGCGAAAGTTATCTGCCGCTGCGCAGCCTGGCCAAGGATCCGGCCCACGTCCAGATCATCGATTCGGTGCTGTCCGAAGAGGCGGTGCTGGCCTACGAGTACGGTTACGCCACCGCTGAACCGCAGACGCTGGTGATCTGGGAAGCGCAGTTCGGCGACTTCGTCAACGGCGCCCAGGTGGTGATCGACCAGTTCCTGTCCTCCGGCGAAGCCAAATGGGGCCGGCTGTGCGGGCTGGTGATGTTCCTGCCGCACGGTTATGAAGGCCAGGGCCCGGAACACAGCTCGGCCCGTCTGGAACGGTTCCTGCAACTGTGCGCCCTGGACAACATGCAGGTCTGCGTGCCGACCACGCCGGCGCAGATGTTCCACATGCTGCGCCGCCAGGCCCTGCGCCCGGCACGCAAGCCGCTGGTGGTGATGACACCCAAGTCGCTGCTGCGCCACAAGGCCTCGGTGTCGACCATGGACGATCTGGTCAAGGGCAGTTTCCAGACCCTGATCCCCGACAGCACCGCCAATGATCTTGCCAAGGTATCGCGCGTCGTCGTCTGTTCCGGCCGGGTCTATTACGACCTGCTGCAAGAGGTGCAGACGCGCGAGCTGGAGCACATCGCCCTGGTCCGCGTGGAGCAGCTGTATCCGTTCCCGCGCCCGGCCCTGGTCGAGGAACTGCGCCGCTTCCCGGCCGCGCAGGAGCTGGTCTGGTGCCAGGAAGAACCCATGAATCAGGGCGCCTGGTATCAGATCCGCCATCACCTGGAACACTGCATCGCCGAGGCCGCAAGCGCCAGCGGCGCCAAGACTGGCCGCAAGTCGGCCAAGGCCGGCAAGACCAGCGAGCCGCTGCTGCTGCATTATGCTGGCCGCAGCCGCTCGCCCGCGCCGTCCTGCGGCCACTTCAATACCCACGTCGCCGAACAGAATGCCCTGGTCGAACAGGCCCTGGCCGGCAGTTTCAATGGTGTTTACGCCAGCGAGTGATGGCCGTCCGCCTTCCCGCCGGTTCCCGCCCGATTGCCGAACCCCATATCCCTGCCAAGGACATAGTCAGCTCATGAGCCTCGAAGTCAAAGTTCCGGTCCTGCCCGAGTCGGTTTCCGACGCCACCATCGCCGCCTGGCACAAGAAGCCTGGCGACGCCGTCAAGCGCGACGAGAACCTGGTCGACCTGGAAACCGACAAGGTGGTGTTGGAGGTTCCGGCACCGGCTGATGGCGTGCTCAGGGAGATCGTCCGCAACGAAGGCGACACCGTTGTCGGCCAGGAAGTGATCGCGATCATCGAGGCCGGTGCTGTTGCCGACAGCAAGCCAGATTCCGCCAAGGACACCGATCAGGACGCTGGCAAGAACGAGGCAAAGCCGTCCAAGCCGGCTGCCCCGGCTGCAGAAACAAAGGCCGGCTCCGGTGAGGCAACCCTGTCACCGGCCGCCACCCGCGCCGCCGCCCAGCACGGCGTCGACCCGGCCAATGTCGATGGCACAGGCCGCGGTGGCCGCATCATCAAGGAAGATGTCAAGCGCGCCATGGACAAGGGCGGCAGTGCTGCCGACAGCGCGGCACCGAGCAGCGACCGCAGCGAGCGGCGCGTGCCGATGACCCGGATGCGCAGCCGCATCGCCGAGCGCATGATGGAATCGAAGAACTCCATCGCCATGCTGACCTCGTTCAACGAGATCAACCTGTCGGCGGTGTCGAAGATGCGCAAGCAGCACCGCGACGCGTTCGAGAAAGCGCACGATGTCCGCCTGGGTTTCATGAGCTTCTTCGTCAAGGCCGCGGCCGAAGCGCTGAAGCGCTATCCGGTGGTCAATGCCTCCACCGAAGGCAACGACATCCTCTATCACGACTACGCAGACATCTCGATTGCGGTCTCCACCGAGCGTGGCCTGGTGACGCCGGTGCTGCGCGATGCCGACACCATGAGCTTCGCCGAAGTCGAGCAGGCCATCGGTGAATACGCGCGCAAGGCCCGGGACGGCGGCCTGACCCTGGACGATCTGCAGGGTGGCACCTTCACCATCACCAATGGCGGCGTCTTCGGCTCACTGTTCTCCACGCCCATCGTCAACCCGCCGCAGAGCGCCATCCTGGGCATGCACACGATCAAGGAACGACCGATCGTCGAAAATGGACAGGTCGTTGCCGCCCCGATGATGTATATCGCGCTCAGCTATGACCATCGCATCGTCGACGGCAAGGAGGCGGTCAGCTTCCTGGTCGACATCAAGAACCAGCTAGAGAACCCCGAGCGGATGCTGCTCGGTCTGTAACTTGCCTGCAAACCGGTGGCGCCCAACGCGGCGTCACCGGTTGCCGAACAATGCGTCGGACAAGCGTTGGGGTCGCCGCGATCAATCCGTGTGCAGCGGCGGTGTCAAGCGCAACAGTCGGCCCTTGCCACCATCTTCCAGCAGCCACAGGGCGCCATCCGGCCCCTCAGCCACATCCCTGACCCTGTGCCCCATATCGAAGCGCGCGGCTTCATGGGCGCCATCGCCATCGAATTCGATCCGCACCAAAGCCTGCGATGACAGGCCGCCGATGAAGCCGCTGCCGCGCCACTGCGCAAACAGGTCGCCGTTGTAGATAACCAGGCCGGCCGGCGAGATCACCGGTGTCCAGGTGATCACCGGGGCAATGAATTCCGGTCGCGTGTCGTGATCGGGAATCAGCCTGCCATCGTAATGATTGCCGTTGGAAACCACTGGATAGCCGTAGTTGCCGCCGCGCGTGATCAGGTTGAGCTCGTCGCCACCGCGCGGCCCCATCTCATGGCTCCAAAGTCGTCCCTGGCCATCGAATGCCATCCCCAGGATATTGCGATGGCCCAGCGACCAGACCTGTGCGGCGACCTCTCCCTGGTCAACGAAAGGATTGTCGGGCGGCACTAATCCGTCGTCGTGCAGGCGCAGGATCTTGCCCAGGTTGGATTCCATATCCTGCGCCGGCTGGAACTTCTGCCGCTCACCTGAGCTGATCCACAGCATGCCATCACGGTCAAATGCCAGCCGGTGGCCGTAGTGGCCGCGGCCGGAAACCTTCGGCACCTGGCGCCAGATCACTTCCAGATCGGTCAGGGTCGGGCCGTCTGGATGATCAAGCTCCAGGCGCGCCCGCGCCACAGCCGCCCCGGCAAGACGCCCGGCGCCGGACTCGGCGTAACTGAAATACACGAGCCGGTTGCCGGCAAATTGCGGATGCGGCAAGACGTCGCCAAGGCCGCCCTGGCCACCGTATGCCACCTGGGGGATACCGGCCACGGAGACAGTCCCGCTGCCACTATCAGCAGGGTCGAACAGCTTCAGAGCGCCTGCTTGCTCCGTTACCAGCAGGCGTCCGTCGGGCAGGAAGGCAAGCGCCCAGGGTTCGTCGAACCGGGCTGCCACCGTGATCGAGAAGGGGCGCTCGCCTTGGTCAACACCTGCCGCAACGCGCTCATTGCCGGCATCGGCGTCGCCTTGAGATGCCGCCATGTCTCCGGGGACATCACAGGCTGCCAAGACCAGGCACGACAGCAACAGCGGCAGCAGGGATCTGCACGTAGGAATCGTTGCTGACATGGCGATGGTCCTTCATATCGCGGCAGAAATGTATTCAAGCACAGACTTGCCGATCGTGCATCGCCGTCGATATCGATCTCGACTGATCCCAAAGCCCCTTTTTATCTCGCGCAAAAGAACAACCCCCCGAACTTTGATTCGGGGGGTTGGGTATGAAGCTCCTGGCGATGACCTACTCTTGCATGGCTTAGGCCACACTACCATCGGCGCGGGTGCGTTTCACTTCCGAGTTCGGAATGGAATCGGGTGGTTCCACACCGCTAT
>Ga0265293_10006608_pt1 | contig 18427 bp, 23 predicted proteins | sample Munlanlewell138R_FD_192505 | JGI IMG/M metagenome (GOLD analysis project Ga0265293, IMG submission 192505) | Leachate microbial communities from a municipal landfill in Southern Ontario, Canada - Leachate well 138R | ecosystem: Engineered > Solid waste > Landfill > Unclassified | place: Canada...
TGGTCTCAGTAAGCTCTTCTATCTTCTGATTCGATTGGTATACCAGAATGTAAGATATAATCACAAGAACGATTACAACTGTAAGTGTAACCTTGTTGTTTTTTAGGTACTCTACCATAAAGGGCTCCTTTTTAGGAGCCCTTATTGAATTATAAGATTATAGAAGTATTTCAAAGACTAATTTGCTACACAGACAAAGGAGAGATTTTCCTTGGCATTAAGGTACTCGTTCCTATCCGTGTGGGAAATTCATTCCTGGCCAGCTTTATTGCAGGATTCCTTGCTCTTAAACCCGGAGACACTGGTTATACTGGTACCTTCACCAAAGACTACGGTTAGAAAGAGTACCCAGGTAATCATAGGGTCTCTCCATAGAATTGTCTACGCTGATTTGAGGGTAATTCTTTCCAGATAGTAAAGGGCAGGGAGCACCCTAAGCTCTTTAGGAGAGAACAAAACTCAAAGTCGCATCTTTCGGGATATAGCCTCTTGTCCGGTATATAACCCTTGTTAGAAGTAACCTGGATCTCTTGGATATCTTTCTTGTCCATATACATCACAGTATGGATCTCCCCTTCCTTAAGGTAAACATGCCATGTATACCTGTCACAAGTGTACCCATAAAGAAGAGTTCTATCAAATTTGTTGAGGAGATCTGCAGCAGAAACAGGCACCGTAGTCATATTTTCCAAATTAATCAAGATTTTATATTCCACCTCAAGCATTTTTCCCCCTTAGTTTTTCCCAAAGCACATTTTCCAAAGTTCTTATCACTTTATGGATTTCTTTATCAATAATCACTTCACTACAGCTTTTTTCGGCATACCTTCGAATGTCTAGCATCATTACCTCACAGACTTCATGGAAAGCAGACTTGTCCACCTCAACAAGGGTAGTGTCCTTTGCATGCATGAAGTCCAGCGAATAGGCTATGGTGACTCTACGGTTGCTTCTCTGCATGTCCGTATCACCATCATAAGTGGAGGCTTGAGTTCCTTCTTTCATCTGTGGAAGGATATCCACCCAATAGGAAAGGAGGCCCAGTTCCTTTTGGTAGAAATAGACTCTCTCCTTAAAAAAAGAGATAAACTCTTCAGCATTATCCTTTTTCTTATTAGAGGCCATCTTTTTCTCCTTGATACTGGAACAGACCCGCAGGACGATTAGGTCTACCTTTTACTATAGAACCTGCGGACTTGATAATGTAACGGTTGCACAGTTTTCTGCGGATATTCTGTAAGGGGTGTCCAACAAGGGCTGTGAAGGCCTCCTGCGCCTGCTTCCAAGTGAACTGCTGTGGTAGCAGCTGGAAAGGAAGTGGAGTGTACTTGGACAACTCCCTAAGGGTCCCCAGCAGGTTCATCAGAATCTTAGCATGGTCAAAGGCTATATCAGAGATATCCATTTCTTCATCAAGAACTCTCCACTGGTAACTACCAGCATCGTCCATTGCCTGAAGCTTCTGCTCATCCATTCCTCCCTGTGGTAGAAGGGCGTAATAGACTGTGGAGATAACCCGGTCACGGTTATCTCGGTTAGGATCCCCATAGGTGGCCAGCTGCCTTACGGGTATTCCCTTGACATTTGTTTCTTCTTCCAATTCACGGAGGGCAGCCTTTTCAAGACTCTCTGCTTTGGAAATATCCACAAACCCACCGGGGATAGCCCACATTCCCTGGCATGGGTTCCATTTTCTGTTTATGAGAAGGACTTCTAGAGATTCCCCATTCAGTCGGACAATAGCTATGTCCACCGTGTTTGCAGCTTTGACATAGGCTTCCTTGTCGTAGTTAGAACCATCAGGAAGAAGGCCCGGGCCTCCTGTCACCAAAGGGTGCTCCTGGTATAGCCTCTTTTTGAGAATGTATTGAGCTATTGCCCCAAAGGTGTGCTTCTCTAAACCTACAACAGATCCTTCTACAGCGGCCATTCGCACATCCGTGCTGGAACCTTCACTATGAAAATTTAGATGAGTAGCCACCATGCCTGGATATTGGAAATATCCAGCTTTACCACGGGACAGCACCAAGAACTCATATTTGGAAATGAGTTCCTTAACGTTATACCACTTGCCAAAAGCTTTCAGGTTATCCGCACCAATAACTACCCTGAGGTCACAATCAGGATACATTCTGGACAGCTTGTCCATCAAGTTCCAGGTAGACCCACAGGAGGGGTCTTCTTGTGGTAAGTCCTTGTCCGGGTCGATGCATAGTAGACGGACATCCCCTTGCTCGGGGATTACCATCTTGATCATGTTGATGCGATCTTTATAGGGGGCCATGCTTTGTGCATTCTTGAACCGGTGGTTCACCGCGGGTACCACTAGCACTTCCTCGGCAGCTCCTACGGTCAGTAGATACTGTGCGATGCTAAAATGATGCCTGGTAAAAGGATTGAAAGCTCCACCAAATACTGCAATTCTTTTCTTTGCCATAATTTACCCGTTAAATTCTCCACTAAGATAATTTAGATGGGTGTTCTTGTAGGAAACCTCGGCTTCTTTCTTCTTGAACAACCCTAGTAAGGTTCTTTTCATTGATGACCAAGCACCAATCTCTGCCCACAAAGCTTTACACTTGAGAGGGACATAGCAGCTGGCAAAGCTTTTTTCCAGATATGTAGTAAGCATCTCTCGTATCTCGCCGCGGACCTTAAGATTTAAGGAACCCCTTACTTCAGGTAATACCTTATGTACCATTTCTAGTCTATCCCTGCGAGATCCTTTTGAGTGCAAGAGTAAAAGGACATATCCATTAATTCCTATGTCCATGAAAAAGGCTTCCCGTAAAGATTTGCAAAGAAGGGACCTTTGTATAGCTATGTCTAAAAGATTCAAATGACCCCCAAGGGTCTTTTTAGACTTGGCTGCCTTGCTGATAAGTACTTTCCAGGTTTCTAATACCCAAAGACTCTTTCGCTTTTCTGCAAACACTTCATGTGCTTTCCACTTTACAGGATTATCTTTTATTCGAGCAAACTCATTCTTTTCCAGATTGGGGTGGACTACTCTTACCCAAAAGGAACCACTCTCGATGAAGTTGTCAAGGTTTAGGATATCCGTAAAGTACAGACCCCCAGGGCCACAGATAATATAAGGGTTAAAATCCTCGGTATCCCTATTCCACCCATCTTGCCACTGAAAACCCCTAAGATTTTCAACTTCATTGGTGACCTTGAAGAACTCCTTATTAAAGTCTTCTGAAGGCATCATTTCCACTACAACCTCCCGAACCTTTTTTTCAGGAGGAGGCCCTGGATTCTTCTTGATATGCTTTTTAGGGTCCTTGTTGTATAGGCCCTTTTTACCCCTACTTTTTGGTCTTTTGACTTGTCCTAATTGTCCTGCCATGAGTTACCTCCCTATCCTGATTCGAGTTCCATAAAGAACCTGTTCTAAATAGGTATTAAATGTCTCCTTGCTATAAGTGACATACCAACAACTCTCGGGCATATATCGGCAATAAGTAGGGCTATCGTCAAAGAGCACGTCAATTCCCTGCAGAAGAGCATATTCTCCCTTAGCCATATCCCAATTCAAAGCTTCGGCAAAAGGGTACCCTCTAGCATCCCAACTCACAGGAATACCCGTATCCATTAAGTGCTGAGTGATGGAGAAGGTATGGGTATATGTATCTCCTTCTCTTAGATCATACTTGGCCAGGATAGATTCCTTAAACTCCTCTGAAAAGACAGAGCCCGTCATCAAGTGGACTTCGTGTCCTTCTTCCACTACCTTTCTCAGAAGAGGGCACAAGAAAGCAGAGTCCTTATCAAGGACACCGTGGAGATCCATTCCTATTTTTTTGATAGGATTCTTTTGATAGGAAAGTTCCTTCTGGAGACCCGCAACCTGTGCTATCAACTTTCGATATTGGTTAAGAGCATACTTCTTACAAGGGTCCATTACTTTATTTCCTGAAGTAAAAGTTCTTTGAGTTTAAGGTAAGCCGAGGTATATACCACACCACCCATGGATTCCCTGAAGTCAAACCCATAGGCTCTACGGCTAACAACAAGAACAGGGGGTGCCTGGACTCTCTTAAACACTGACTGATTGAACTGTGTCCACCATCTCTCAGCATCCTTAATGAAATCCAAGGTGGTAGGGAACATCTGGATAAACTGAGGAGCATAGTCCTGCAGCCCTAAGTTAAGTAACAGCTTTCCATCCTTGAAATCCTGCAAGGTTCCTTCGATTCCTCGACGGGACCAAGGTTCCATCCATGATGCCAGTAATTTATCATGGTACCAGTAGACCAATGGGTCTCCCTTACCTTTTTCCACATTGTGGTCATCGCTGAGTTCAGCAGAGGGTTTCAAAGTAAAGATAGCTTCGGGAAGGATTCCTCCCATCTCGTCACTCAGCTGCTTGGCCACCTCATAGACCTCGTACTTCCACAGATCAGCCAGAGGTGCCATGTACCCCCCGACATCCCCATACAAGGTGCAGTAGCCCACGGTGAGCTCGGATTTATTCCCGTTGTTAGGGAACACTGCCTTGAGACCGGCAGCCAAAGCTGCTTGGATTCCAGCACCTCGCATACGGGCAGCGATGTTTTCACTGTCCACTTTATATTCTTTGACGTTGGCACTCTGCACTCCATGAAAAACTTCATGCTCCAAGCTATCACACAACTCTCCCACAGGAATCACCATGTAGGGACAGCCCAGGTTCTTAGCGATGTCAGCAGCGATGCCTTTGGTTGTATTGCTGTTATACTGAGTAGGCATATTGACGAGGACCACATTCTGGGCCCCTACGGCTTTCACATGGATCATAGCGGACAAAGCAGAGTCAATACCACCACTCAGGCCAATTACCACCTTCTTGATCCCGCACTGCTCAAGGAACTTCTGAGTACCATACACCAGGACATCTTTCAGATCAGGATCCCTCTGAGTGCTTTCCCAGTTGTCACCAAGTAAAGTAACCTTCTGCTTTTCTGCTTGAACATATCCGATACACTCCTGCAAAGGAGGAAGAGCCCCTAGAACCTCCCCACGGGAATACACTGTCGTGCCCCCATCAAAGGTAAACACGTTCTTGCCATTATTCTGGATACCTACACAATTGATGTAGAATAGACCATCAAACTCCTCGGAATGCTTTGCAAACCTTCGATTGCGAGCACCATTTTTTCCTTTGGTGAAAGGGCTGCAGCTCAGGTTGAAGTGCAGATTGGAAATCTCCGAGGCATTGTACAGCTTGTTTATGCGTTCTGCTATCCTTTCTATGGGCTTGGTGTCATAATCCGTATCCCACCCGTCTTCACAGATGGACTGACTAAGGACGGACTCTCCATGCAGAACTGCTAATGTTTGGTTAGCGGCCCTATCAAAATACCGCTTGTCATCAAACTCCCGGTAATTGGGCCGGTTCATCTTGTGGTGCCAATGGACCCCATATTTGGGATCCACTATACAGGCCGAGTTGAACTTGGAAATACGACCATCATTGTACTTAATGCTCGAGCCAGTACCATACCACCCTAGGTAGGAGGATACCGTCCCCATAACCAGTACAACACCTTGTTCCATGGCATAATTAGCCAAAGCCTTCGAGTGCTCGGTACAGTCCATAAGAAAGGACTCATCTTCCCAAAGGTCTCCAACCATGTAGCCTGGGATAACCATTTCAGAAAAGGCAATCAGCTCTGCCCCGTTCGCCTTTGCTTCATCCAACATTTTCATTGCCCGAGCAGCGTTAAGATCGGGACGCTTCGCCACAACTTCCATCTGGCACAATGCAATCTTCATATTAACTCCTAAAAAGGACAGTCAGTTCAACTGCTGCTGGTATAATAACCCTAACAGTAGAAGACTTGACCTTGTGAAATACCCGAGGTCTCTATCGACCACCCTCGAAAAGAACCAGGGTCAGATCTTCCTGCCCCATCTCGTCTTTGATGATTTCCGAGATAATGCTCCAATCCCCTCTAGCAAGTCCGGCACCAATCATAGGTATACCAAAACGGATTCCCTTATTACCATAGGTCTGTTTGATCCTGTGGAAAGCCCCTCGGATAGCTTCATAATCCGCCAACACTCCATCCTTTGCTGAAGGGTCTTCTCCAAAGTGATACTGGGTGTACGCATTGATGACTTCAAACCCGTCGGAGGTCTTGGCAACGGTAAAAGAACCGAGCTTGCTGCGATCTCCCTGTACAGAGGTTTGGTCCGCCTCAAATACCTCAGGGTATTTACTTCTCAGTTGACGGGCGATGCCTCCACCCATGACATGAAAGCAATTACACCCATGAACGATCATATCAAAATCGCCACGAGCTGCCATTTCTATTAAATCACCTTTTACAGTAACCATTCTGTACCCACCTTGTTGTATTTTCCAATTCCTGTTAAGAGGGTAATCACCCTCCCTACTGAAAAGCACCCCCCTATGCTGCCTCAGCAAACACATCAGGACAATTTTCTGCCACCCAGATAGCATGAGCGTTGTGGGTTTCACATTCCCCCTGGCTCTTGGCCATGTCCGCGGAAAGTTTTACCAAAGGCTGCATGTTCTCGTAGTCTCCCTCTGCATTTGCCCATACCAGCTTGATGACCTGGGGGAGGGCTTCGTGCCCTTCTACAGGGATAGTATTGACCAGGAAGGTACCAATCATGATCTTCACATTGATGAGACCGCTGAATTCGTTGTAGAGGGCCAGAGCTTTGTCCAGGTTCAGGTTATCTGAGAACAGCAATGATCTGCCAACGGTTTGCAGATTCATCTGCTTGTATTGTTTCAGGCGCAAATACCCCCAGGCAAAGGGACATCCGGAATCGTGCCGTTCAGTGTGGAAGAAAGAAGGGAGGTTTTCCTTTTTGAATACCCAGGACCAATATTGATCACCCAGAGTATCCGTCAATGCGGTACCCATAGCTTCCCGTTGGTCTTCAAACACCTCGACCCAATCACGCAAGGATGCGGCCACACTGTTCTGTACTGTAGTGACGGCCTGGTAGAACATCTGCAACTGGTGAGCCATGGTACCCACCACGGGGATCCCATAGAGATCTCCGTAGTAAATGTTGGAAGTGGCCTTTAGCTTGCCTCCACTGTGCTCCTTGAGGGCCTTCAGTACGTTCTCATAATGAGCCACAGAGAAGCGACGACGAGTTCCTCCTTCAGTAACCCCAAATCCCTCGGGGAAAGAAGTCATCTTCTTGGCAGTCTCGGTGATCCACTGCAGACCGGCTTGGTGTGCCTCGGCATACTTTTCTTCCGACATGGTATGACGGAAGTAGAGCTCACTGATAGTAGCCAGCAAGGGTGTTTCCACCAGGATGCGAAGCCAGATTGGACCCTCGTAATTGAGGACCAGATCACCCTTTTTGTTGATGAACACCTTCACCTGATGGATGTCCAGAATACGCTTCCCCACAAGGCTCATGGCAAAAGCCATAGTGACCCTAGTGTTCCGGCACAGCTTTACGGCATCTTCCTTAGTGAACTCCAGTTCATGCATATGTTGGAGTTCCCGCTTGAGGGCTTCCAGAAGGACGGACAGGTCTACACCCTTGGAACGGCACTTATAGGCATATCTGCCAACGGCGTTCTTCCACTTGATCCAGAAGAAGAAAGCTTGGTTTGTGTTATAGCAGTCGTTGTCCAACCAGGACTTTATGATTCCACAATTTTTGGAGATGTTCATGCTTTTACCTTGTTCCCAAAAACGTAGTTGGTGAGGTCCTCAGTATTTTCAATGACTTGCACGTTGTCAAGGGAATTGTATTCCTTCACCATCTGCTCTTCGGTTTTGGTGGCCCAGATGCCACGGCTAGCTTCCAAGTTCACGATGACAGCAAACCCTGCTTTCTGAAGCTGGAACACGGTGTTGGCAACGCAATAATCCAGGGCAAGACCGCCTACGACAACTAACTGGACACCCTTGCTATGCAGCCACTCAATGACACCTGTAGATATCTTTCCATGCAGATCATGGTAGCAAGCACCATAGGGGTGCATGTCCAGCTCGATCCCCTTCCAGACAAAGAAGTCGTAGTCCTTGACGGCGGGGAGGCCATCAATGAGGCGGAAGCCGGCGCTGCCAGGAACTCCATGGATCTTCCAACGAACATCCATGTTCAAAGCATTGGCAATGGGGGTATACTGGGGTTCCTTGTCTGTGTCCACCCACAAAGAGGCGGGGCTATGGGCATCCTTGGACCCCACGCGAAACTGGGCAAATTTGGCTTGCTTGTTCAGAGGTCCTACGATATCCTGACCTCCCTTTACAGGGAGTTCAAGTGGGCAAAGCTCGGTGAAAGTGTTCTGGGCATCCACGTCGAAAGACGCAACTAGGTTGATTGGAAATTTGGTCTTGATCCCAAGCATGGTGGACTCCTTGTTTGTGTCACAATGATAATAACATCTTGACACAAAGATAGTGGTGTACTAGAAAAAAATCAAGTCCCTTTTGAAAAAATAATGGATCTCTTATTGCAAGATATGCCCACATCAAAGAAGATTTTTAACGAATCTTACTAAAAACAGAATAATCCCTGCGTATCTCTTCGAGAGACCTTAACATAAGAGGATATATGTCCATCAGCGATCCAGAACAGCTCACTTTCAAATGCATCTCCATCGTGATTGCCCAAAAGGGGAAATCCATGGACCAGATCTCTCTTTTCCCTGAACTTCCTTCTGCCAAGGAAGTATATCCCGAAGAGCTGGGGGGTAGTGAGGCTGCACTACCTTCTCCTCAAATGATTGTTATGGCAAGCAATGACCGTGGGCATATATGGGCCAAGGAGGCTCTTAATGTCAATATCCAAACCAACAAGTCCTTGGGTATCCATAAGGAATTTACCTGGAACATCTTGGGTGCTATCATTCTTCAAAAGGCAGGATCCTTGGACCAGATCATATTGTATACCGATCTTCCTCGGGCTATCAAAGACCCTACCAAAAAGAACACCCCCGTTGCGATTCTTATGGATGAGGGATTTGGTGCCCGATATGCTATGGATGTCCTTAAATTAACTGAGTTCTCTGTAAGAGATCTGTGAGGTACTATATGGCCCTATTCAACAATGTCGAAAACGAATGTGTTAACCTTCCAGATGGAAGGGAAGTCTGGCTGAGCCGCTCCTGTGCGGTAGTAGCAGGAATCTTTTTAGATGTGTTTAGTAGCCCCTTTTCTTTTTCCCGAAATGTACTTCTCGTCCAACGAGGGCCTGGGTGTCCCGATAATGTGGGGAAGTGGTGCATGCCTTGTGGTTACCTGGACAATAATGAAACCTTAGCGGAGGCTGCCATCCGTGAAGTTTATGAGGAAACAGGACTTTATCTCCCTGATCTTCCCGGTTTTAACCGGTGTTCTATGGCAGGTGAGGGTCAACCTGTGTTTGTCAATTCTACTCCGAGTACAGAACAGCAGAATGTCTCACACTTCTTTACTATGAAGATAAGTGTAACCAGCCTAGACAGACCTCCCGTTCTGGATATCACAAAAACCAAGAACCCAGGTGAAGTTTCCAATCTACTCTGGGTACCTATTCAAGACATCCCTTTGTATGATATGGCATTCAATCATACCGAACGTACAAAACTCCTCTCAAGATGTACGGCCTGATAACCAGTAACAAAGTCTTTAACTTATTTCATGAGATAAATATGATTGCTCAATTCAAAGAAGATTACCGATGGCTGAGTAACTTCGCCCCTGTCCAGATTATCCTGGACGGCCACACATTTGGATATGTGGAAAATGCCTATGTGTCCCGCAAAAAGGACAGTGAGGCCTGGCGTCAATTCTGCAGTGACCCAAGCACTACCCCTGGTAAAGCTAAAAGAGAAGGAAGGCTCTTAAAGGAACTCCGTCCAGATTGGGATGACATCCGCGTGGGTACTATGGTCGAATGTCTGAAACAGAAGTACTCCCAAGCCCCATACTATGAACTTCTGCTCCAGACTGGAAATAAGCACATACAAGAAGGTAATACCTGGAATGATACCTTCTGGGGTGTTAACTTAGATACTAATGTAGGTGAAAACCTATTAGGTAAGGCTATAATGGAAATACGTAAGTATCTTCGTTCTTATGGTCCTTACCCTACCCCTAAGAACCTTACCCAGAACAACCCCTCAATACAACACATTTCCCTGGACGGTTAATCATGGCTATTGGAAAAAGATCTGGTATTGACTGGTCTCAACATAAGCATTCCTGCCTCACCCTTGGTGAGGAGGGTGTCATTGATAAACTCTCTATCCCCGGAGGAGGTGACTTCAAATCCGTCAAGTTCATCAACACTCAAGGTTTAATGGTAGTTACTGGGGACTATGGGCACTGGGTATTCAGCAGGGAGTTCATCCCAGGCAAGGATGACAACGAAGTATGCGACCGTTACTGGTGTGAGAAAGCTTCTTACAATTCCACACAAGAACTGTATGACTTCGACCCCAAAGCCACCCACGAACAAATTGAGGAGTGGAAGAAGGAGCTTCTAGAGGAATCCGAGGGGGAACTCTCCAAGCGGGACAAGGAGAAGATCGAATTCTGGGAGGAATGCGATAAGCTTATTGATCAGGACAACGAGGGGTACTACAAGGTGAGAGCCTGTGATCTCAAGCCGTACTTCATGGACTATGACCAGATCCCTTACCAAAAGACCCTGAAGCCTTGGCTAGCCATAGTATTCGATGCCTGGGAAGAAATTTGCCGCCAAATAAAGGAAGGAAATTAGGATTCAAGTCCTTCACCTTAGGATTTTTAACTATCCCGAGTAATGAGGGAATTTAGAGACGAAGATTGGATACCACCCTGTCCAGAGACAGCAAAGGAGTACTAATGTCAGATACCAGATTATTTGAGTTACCCGATGAGATCCATTACCATGTGAGGGCTAATAAGGACCTCTTCACTCGGCACAAGGAATTACAGTCCCGTGTAGGTGCCCTTGGCGTTAGTTACCCTGGACAAGTTACTGAAGCCACTCTGGATTTGGACCTTGCTGCAGGAATTGTCCAAAATGATCAGGACCTGACACAAAAGGAAGTGAATGAGTATCTTACCAACATGCGAAAGGCACTGGCAACGGTCATGAACCTAGCCCTCAAATCGGAACTAGTCCCATTGTTACGGGCACTGAAAGAGGATACCATGAGGTACATTATGGGGTCTCCTCAAAACACTACAGAAGATGCCCCAGAAGAATCAGCCCACCTCGCCGCGTTACGCCTCCTTAATCTCGTATTCCAACACCCCTATCCTTCAGAGGAGAACCTTAGAACCTTAGTCCTCTTTCAATTGACAAAGTACCTGGAAGGTATCCCTCCTGAATTTTGGCCATAAAATATTTTTCTAAAGTACTTGTTTTTTATTATTCATAACCTATATTTGTATTCATGAAGAAGATTTTGAACAATAATTGGAATAATATCATAGGCCTACGAGGTCTTGGGTTGTTCCGGTAGTTGTACCAAATAATCGTCAAGAGAAACCTCGTAGGTCTATGATCTACGAGGTTTTTTGCATTTGGTAGAACGCCCGGTTGTTACCCGGATGGTCGTAGGTTCGAGTCCTGCTCGTGTATCTAAATATTCCAGGATGGCGAAATTGGTAGACGCACCGCACTGTTAATGCGGGGCCAAAAGGCACCTGGGGGTTCGAAGCCCTCTCCTGGAGCTAAGAATTGATGGCATGTAGCTCAATGGTAGAGCGCCCGCCTGTTAAGCGGGTGGCTGTAGGTTCGAGTCCTACCTTGCCAGTAACTTAATACATCTCAGTGTTGCAATGTAGCCTGCTGGCCTCCAAAGCCATGCGATGAGGGTTCAAGTCCTTCCTGGGGTGCTTTGTTTTAACCGTGGGAGTAAGTCAAAGCTTATCCTGTGCTACCTCCTGAAGGAGAGGCTCCAGGAAATTAGAGGTGTCTTGCACATTCTTCTTGTTCAAGTATTCCTGCAGTTTTTCGAAAGTTGATTTATGTTTAGGATCTTTCAACTTCAAAAGGAAGGCTTCCCTGAGTTGAGATATCAACTGATCTTTGGACTCGCCCTTGCTAAGACGATCTTGAACGTACCTTCCTAGAGGGGTTTTCTTATCCAGATTGCTCTCTACCATGCTCTTAAACTGAGACTTAAAAAGCCATAAGGGGGCAACACCAGACTCCAACAGAGATACCTGAGTATCCGAGGGCATAGGCATATAGTGAATCATCTTGTTGATGTCAGCCGCATTTACTGAACCCGCGGCCAGAGCCAAGGATAGTAGTGCCACCTGAACAGGATTTTTAACCACAGATTTTAAGAAGTCCGGTAATATCCCTGCAGTCTTAGAAAGATCTGCAGGGGAACCCAGAAGATCAGACAGCATCTTGTCATTGACTTGATGAATACCATTATGTTTAAGAACTTCTAAGGCTTGCTCTGGACTCATAACCTTAGGGCCCAGCATCTTCTTGATCTGGTCTTTAGCCGAATGGAACCAGTCCCTTAATCCTGCAGAGACTTCCAAAGCATTGGAGACGGTATCCAGTTCAGTGGCCAACGAAGTATTGCCTGCCTTTTCAAGATAAGAGGCTATTTTGTCCAATTGAGTAACTGCTTCTTGTATTTTCATCATGTGTTAGGAAAAGAGTTTAACAGATTATTAGAATACTACGGGAATGTCCTCTATAGGGTTACGTAGGGACCAGATAAGCTGCTCTTTTGTGGAGCACGTCCTATCTGTAACTTTGATATCTACTACCAATTGGGATTCTTGGTTCAAATTCATATTAATGATAAAAAAATCACTATAATTAGGGACCTTCCTGGAAAGGCTCTCCATGACAAGATTAATCTTTTCACTAGGTTCTGGAGTCGCCCATATCTTGTAGGAGCTCTTCAAAAAGGTTACCAAATAATCCATGTAATCCCGTAAAGATACATCATGCCAGTGCTCCTCCTCCGTGGAGGAGCCAAAGACATACGTTGCATAGCTATAGCAGCTAATGATAGGAATAGATTTGAGCCATATTCTGTGATCACCCCAGGTTTCCGGGAGTATACAGAATTTTCTACCCAGTTTTATTGTTCCATAAGGTGGAACCTTCTCATTTTTCCAGTGCATAATATTCCTCATTTCTTTTCAGGGAAATACGATAGTTACATTTCATTTTTAACAAAAAAGCCTCCCCTACTTTTGAGGGGGAGGCAATTATAGCAGAGGGAGGATTCGAACCTCCGCACCTTTGAGGTACACGGGTTATGAGCCCGGTGAGCTAGACCACTACTCGACTCTGCGAAGACAATAATAGAACAGTCATAGGATCTTTCCAAGTAATACTCAGTATAATAATGAAGTATTTTTCAAATTTCTAGTAAAATAAATGTTTTGATGAGGTCTATATGCCTAGAAATTTCTCAATAGAAAAAGCCTGCAACTGTGGAAAATGTCTGAAGTGTCACTATGACAAATGGGTAGTGAAGAATGCCGAGGGGGCCGTTGTAGGAACCCGCACCGGTAGGATTGCCGCTAGGGTACTTTGCGGATCCATGGAAGATGCTTTGGTATTAGCTCAAGACACTAACTCAATTGTAGGAATGATAATATGAGAAGCTAGCAATATAGAATTGGACCCTGAAAAGGGTGAATAAAAAGAATTTTGATTAAATCTTAAAAAGCTTTGTGACAACACAGGGCTTTTTTTCTATATTTAAGGAGTACTGAAAGAAACATCCTGTTTCTCAAATGTCTGGGCACTAAAAGGTTTAGTTGTCGGGGCAGGAGAGACCAACGCAGTTTGTATTTAAGGTACACGGCAACGTCTTGATGTATCCACCAATGGGGTGCTTTACGCGGGACACTTAAAATAAGGAGTATTGCCATGATTAAAAATACCGGTTTTACAACCATTGATACTTTCACCATCCAGTCTCTTTTCAAAAAGTTCCAGAAGGATCGTCTTTTTCTGCGTCCTCTCTTGAAGGAAGGTCGTCGTACCTTCCAACGTCTCCCCCATAAGGGAAAAGACTGGAAGATCTTCCTAATTCACTGCCTTCTCCGCGGGACTACCCTGCCAGCAATCTATCTCTATCAAGATGCAGAGGATGAGGCTATCCTGCACATTGTGGATGGCCAGCAACGTCTCTCTGCCATCTTTGAATTCATGCTTGGTGGATTTCGTCTTTCCAAGGCGGGGATGCTTAAGGGGTCCCTGCAGGAGCTTCCTGATGAGTTTGACAAGTGCTACTGGAGTGACCTGTCCAAAGAAGCCCAAGACCGTTTTAAGAATGTCCTGCTTCGTGTGGAGTGTATCAATGACCCTACACAGCCTGGTTTTGATAAGCTGATCCGCCAGACTTTCCATGATTATAACATCACCAGCACTTCCATGACCTCCATGGAAATATGGAACTCTGCCTATAATGGTGACTTCGTGGACACCCTCTACGAGATCAAAGAAGGATTAGGTTTTATCAGCCCCGGTACTAAGGATTTGATGGTGTCTAAGAGTGCCTTGGAGAACTATGTTCTCCTAAACCATAAGATTGTTTCCAAAACGGATGTACTTCGTCTTCAGGATATGGACTTAATTCTGAGCTTGATGATTGCAATGGTGAGGGGAGGCCCACAGCATAAAGATGAGGGCCTGGCAGAACTCTGTAGCCAATATCAGAAGATGGACGCTCCTTTTAAGCAGCGTCTGATTCAGACTTTCATGGAAAACATGGGTATCCTGAACAGCATCACAGAAAAACTGCCTTCTATGAAGTTCTGTGATACAGAACTTCGCAAGAAGCATGACTTCTATTCCCTGTTCTGTGCCATTGATAATCTTCGTCGTGAGGAAGGTCTGGATGCCGATGACAACATGGAGGTCATCGCCCACAATCTGGAGGCTTTCAATATATACCTTAGATCCTATCTCGAGTACATCCAGGGCGTTCGCAACAAGACGGTTACAGAATGGGATAAAGTACAGACTCTAATTTCGGTAGCTATGAAAAAAGCTATCCCAGAATATTACAACTCTCGTACCCGCGACTGGAACCATAACTCGAAAGTCAGCCCTAGCCGATCCATTCGCATGAATATCTTATTGGATATCATGTCTCGAAGGAACAAGCTACCCACGGTCTAACACTTAGAGGGTAAAAAATAAGCCGGTCAGGTTAATACCCTGGCCGGCTTTATACTTAAATCTCCAAGTAATACCAAAGGTCTCCACCTACTATCCCCGTCTCCTTGAACCCATTTCGAGTGAACAGCTTTATGGAAGCAGCATTCTCGGGATCAATAACTGCATCAACCATATTTACACCTTGAGATTTCAGATGACTCACAAGTTCTAAAAGAGCTTTAGTGGCATACCCTTGGCCCCTGTGCCTTCCCCCAAGATGTATTCCTACCCTAGCCTTTTTCATTGTAGTGGAATATGAAATACGGTAAGAAGCTAAACCAATAAGGCTTCCACCAAAATCCTCCCTAATAGCATACTCCTGCCAAGCAAGAGGATTTGAGCCAGGGTTGTAGTTTCCTATGCTCTCATCTAGAGCTTGGCAGGCTGTCTCGATGTCCTTAGGGAACTCTTCATCATAAGTCCCCATGGAAGACTCGGCTACAAGGTGAACATAATCGGTAAGATCACTGTGGGATAGCTTTGATAGTATTTCCATACTTTTTCAAAAAGTATGAGGAGATTATTTGGAAAATAATAGTTTTGTTATTAAGGGTGAGATCACCAGGTATACAGTTATTAGAGGTAACCAAATGATAAACCGTATTCTTTTCGCCATTGAAGTTCTTTTAATCAAGGAACCCGGATTCTGGCCCAAATTGTTTACCTTTTTTTCTATCCTGTTTTGTGGTGTCAAAAAGATGGAAGGATATGATTCCATTCGCTTTCTTGGGGTACTACGTGATCTTCGAGAAAAGGATACCCCTAGGCTGTTTGGGTGGGTAATGGGAGGAGATCCTCAAAGCGGGTACTTAGTGTCCCTGGAAAAGGCAAGCACCTTAGATATCCTGGTCCACTTAGTACAGAAGCCGGTACTGTGTGCTCCCTCTATCCTAGAGAAAGATAGGGCAATTCTTATGGGTGTGTCCATCCACACCCATATAGACCCATTGACAGGTACCTTTGTTATGCTTACTAGCGACTCTGAAGCGATTGTGGTGTGTTAAACCATGAACCCTTTCCAGAGGAGGGGAGGGAAAGGAAGAAGCTTCTAGCTGCATCCATGAATACCTTTTTGAACTTGCCTATGGTCCCACGGTCATAGATATATGCAGACACAGTAAATTTGGTTTGATTAGCTTCCTTGGTCTGAACCATCATTGCCATGAACCGGTGCAAGCCTTCCCTGATCTCAAAGTTAGCCGTATTAGGATTCCTCATGAGAAGGATCTCATTGCCCTTATTCCAAGGCTGTCTAGGACCGGGCCAAGGTGGTAACCTACCCATACTCCCCTGTAGCCTTTCCTTGTCTTTATAGATAGTGCTATGATCTATACTGTGAAGTCTTTCTACAAGGGTTGTGGCTTGTCTTGTAGTAAGGGTGTGGTCTAGCTTGGTAATATCCACAGGAATATCTACGGGCCCATACCAGGAGTTACTAAGGATATCCTTCAAGGTATTCTTAATAGTATCTGTTGATAAGAAATCCTCGAGATACTGCTCATAAAGTATGGTGTTGTCCGTTATGACGTCCCCATTAAAGACTTTCACTAGCTCTGAGATATAGCTACTGTCCGCAGGTATCGTGGATATGTATTGAGAAAATTCTTTGGAAAAGTCTTTGGCAATGTCGGGTACTCTTTCTACCAAGGTTTTGTAAACCAGATGTTCTAGGATGCTTGCCTTAGCATGCCCCTTATCATCAACCAGTTGCACACCCTTAGGTGCTACTGAGCGGCCCTTGGATAGAAGGGCAGGAACGATACGTTTTGCCTCTGATTCTGCCTCTTCCTTTCTTTTAGTCTTGGACAAGAAACCTTGAATAAGAGTAAGCATCTTACTTTCTAAGTGAGGGTCTTTATCCCCTGTAGTCTTGTCTACATGGTGGATAAACTGATCTTTATTTATGATCTTATTTTTACCCGGATCCGTGACCTCTAGAATCCCTGCAGCATAGTTATCTAATAGTTCAGCAAGTACTGGTGCTGGGATCTTTTCTACGAGGTCAGGAAACCATTCCTTGGCTTTAACCTTCATATATTCACGGAAACGCCGATTAGCAGCTTCCTTGTTCATAGAAGATTCTTTTTCCAGGAACATAGTATGGGCGAGATGTATGGTATACAGGTTCATACACCCTTCTTCATCATTAGAAAATTATCACTTTTTGGCAGAAAGAGGAATGTGGTGCCCTCTACGGTTCCGCCTTTCTTCCCACTTCTTTTTCTCTTTTTCTCTTTTTAGACTTGCCCTTTCCCTAGCTTTCTTTTCTTTTTCCCTTGCCTTTTCTCGGATTGGCACAAGCTTACGAGCGTTTTTATAGGAGAACTCACAGAACTTCTCATAGGACTTCTCAAAGTGATGTGTAGTACCATCCAGAAGATTGATGAGATGCCCACAGACATATGGAAAATGAAAGGAGTTGCAGGTCACAATAGCTTGGAAACCTATAAGACTTGATTGCTCTAGTAGGTACATAAGGATACCATTGCAGGCATCTACCGATAGACCACTGTCTATCTCATCCAAAAACAAGATATCACCCCTCTGGAGGTTCAGGGATGCAAACCACCTTAGAATGGATTCTGTGACGTTCTCTCCCTCGGATCTTTCATTGGATTCAAATAAGGCAAAGGAGTCCGATAGAAAGGAGGATGAAAGTTCATTGGGCCTTACATAACGAGGATTATCTTTAGCATTCTGCCAGAAGAAACATCGAGCAGGACTTCCATCATCTTCTACTTTGACCCTCAGGGATTTGGCAGCTTGCTCCCGTATCTCTTCTTCTGATCTGAATAGGTCAAAGTTCTTATTGTCTTTACCTAGTAAAAATCCTTTGCTGCGGGACCACAAACGAAGTTCTTTCAAAAGAGTAGTTTTACCTACACCATTGCCCCCTCCCAGAAGATTTATACCTGGACGGAGTTCGAAGGCTTTGGGAAATAGAAGGATAGGGTTTCCATTGTTTTGAATGGAAGTAATCATTTATGGATCTCCTTAAGTTCTTTTTCCACGGTGGCGGTAATAAAGCCGTCTCCCCAGGGGATAACTTCAACAAACTTGTTTGTAGATATATCCAGTGCTTTCATTGAACTTTTTCCATTTTGAAAGTTTTCCAGGCTGACACAAACTCAGCATGCTCTTTTACTGTTAAGGAAGAAACATCAACTGGCTTGAAGATTCCATCTTCATAATAGCCCTCAGTATCGGGACCCACTACTTCTATGGGCTTGTCCATAAGGTGACAATGCACTATTACCTTCAGCCCTGACCTTCTATCATACATGAGGATATTAGGTTGAGGATCCTCTAT
>Ga0265293_10006609_pt1 | contig 18425 bp, 17 predicted proteins | sample Munlanlewell138R_FD_192505 | JGI IMG/M metagenome (GOLD analysis project Ga0265293, IMG submission 192505) | Leachate microbial communities from a municipal landfill in Southern Ontario, Canada - Leachate well 138R | ecosystem: Engineered > Solid waste > Landfill > Unclassified | place: Canada...
GATACCGAGGAGGATCTCCCCCTGCTCTTCTTCGCGTCCGCGCATCGTGCCCTCCTCCGCCTGAAGCCACGATCCCACATCCGTCCCGTTAAGCCGATCCCTTCTTCAACACCCTGCTAGAACGTGAGGACGGTGCGCGCCACTTCGCCAGCTTTCATCGCCCGGAAAGCTTCGTTGACATCCTCGAGCGAGCCGGTGCGAGTAATCATCTCGTCCAGCTTCAGGCGGCCCTGCAGGTAGAGCTCCACGTAGCGCGGCATGTCCTTGCGGAAACGGTTGGAGCCCATGTTCGAACCGTGGATGCGCTTCTCGGCGAGGAAGGCCGTGCCGTCGAGCTCGATTTTCTGGCCGACCGGGATCATCCCGATGATGGTGGCCGTGCCGCCGCGGCGGAGCGCTTCGAAGCACTGCTCGGCTGCGCGCTTGTTCCCAATCGCCTCGAAGGTGTACTCCGCTCCGCCGTCGGTCATCTCAATGACCTTCTGCACGGGGTCACCGGAGGATGCGTCGACGACATGGGTGGCGCCGAGCTCCTTCGCGGTTGCCAGCTTCGATTCGACCATGTCGACGGCGATGACCTGGCCGGCGCCGGCGATTCGCGCGCCCTGGATGGCCGACAGGCCGACGCCGCCCGCTCCCCAGACCGCGACCGATGACCCCGGCTCGACCTTCGCCGTGTTGAGCACTGCGCCGACGCCGGTCATGACGCCGCATCCGATGAGTGCCGCCCGGTCGAGGGGCATGTCTTCGCGAATCTTCACGACCGCGTTTTCGTGCAGCAGCATGTGCTCCGCGTAGCTGGAAACGTTCAGAAACTGGAAGACGGGATTGCCGTTCCAGGTGTACTTCGGCGCGTCGCCCATGCCGCGCTTGGTCGAGGGGCTCTGGCACAGGTTGGGCCGCCCCGAAAGGCAATCTTCGCAGTGACCACAGAAGACCGAGAGGCAGGCGATGACGTGGTCACCAGGCTTCACGTATGTCACCTGCTCGCCAACTTCTTCGACGATGCCCGCAGCCTCGTGCCCGAGAATTGCCGGCGCGGGGTATGGATACAGCCCGTCGACAAAGTGCAGGTCGCTATGGCAGACACCGCTCGCGACTGTGCGCACGACGATCTCGTGCGGCCCGGGCTTATCGATCTCCACCTGCTCGATGGTCAACGGCTGTTGCGGACCGTGGAAGATTGCGGCCTTCATAAGATTCCCTCCTTGCAGCAATCGCTACGCGCGCATCCTACATGAAGGACCGAGGGAGGAAACTTCCTTCCTGGTCTCGCCGCTTCGTCCCATACGAGATTGGGCCCGCTGTGGAAACGCTCCCCGGCCGCTCCTGCCTGTGGACCTGTCACTCGGCGGCAGGTGAGAGGGCGGAGGAGACGCTCCGCCCATCCGCGACCGGCGTGTGGGAGACCGCCATCCGTGGCACGCACGCTGCTGCCGCCTCGCCGCCTGCGACATGTTCGTAAGGGTGCGTTGCACGTCTGAAATCAACACGGCACCGTGCTGTGATTACGGTTGGTGATGTGAAGCTAGCATCCCATTATGTGGAGGTTGCGAGATGGCAGACATGAGTCGAGAAGGCTTCGAACAGCGCGAGAAGATGCAATCCGGGGCGTACAACCTGGAGCATTTCGGCGCCTATGTGGCCGCGGTGGTTGCGATTGCCATGGCCGTCATCGGTTTGCTCATCGGGTTTGGCCAGCTCGACGCGTGGGACACCGGTCTCGCTGCCGACGAGGTCACGGCACCGATGAGCGCCACCTGGTGGGACGGTGTGCTGTGGCTCATCGGGGCGCTGTCGCTGTACATGCTGTCGACAGCGTTGCACCAGACCCAACATCACTTCGGGCGCATGCCCAGTAGCCTCGACAGCACCAACCGGACGCTGTGGGCGGGCGAACACCTGGCCGCCTATATCGCGGCCATTGCCGCCATCGCGCTCGGTGTCATCGGGCTCCTCGTCGCCTATGACGCGTTCGGCAACGACAACACCGTCTTCGACGGTCTGCTCTGGATGTTCGCCTCGTTCGGCGCCAGCATCGCGACGGTCACGCTCCACACGGTTGGCCACCACCAGTCAGCCACCGAAGAGGACTACATCATGTCGGTCGTCGAGCGGTACTCCACCAGCCCGCGGACGACGGGTGCGCGGGTCCCTGGCACGGAGCGCCGCCCCTAGGCGACAACGAGCCTTTATCGGCGGGCCTGTCCAAGCGGACAGGCCCGCATTCCTGTGCTATTCGATGAGCCGGCGGCGCATGCCGACGAGTGCCAACCAGTAGAAGACTGCGGTCACGACGAGGAGCCAGGCGAGGTTCCCCAGGTGGCCTAAGGCGAGCTCTCCCTCGATTAGCCCGCGGTAGAGATTCACAACGTGGGTGAGCGGGATGAACCAGCCGAGCACCTGGGCCCAACGCGGCAAGTCCTCGAGCGGAAAGAACGCGCCGCCGAACCAGAACATCGGATTGATGACCAGGTTGAAGAAATAGCTGAACTGGCTCATCGCCCGCGCGACCGACGCGAAGCAGAGCGAAATAGCGCTGAACAGCAGCCCCGGCACGACGGACAACGGGATGATCAGGATCGCGAGCGGCGAGTCGACCATGTGGTACCAGGGATTCAGAGCGACCGCGACCAGCAGGATGTAGGCGCCATTCATCATCGACCTGGTGGTGCCCCACAGGAGCTCCCCGGTGATGATGTCGTCGACGCTGACGGGCGTGGCCATGATCGCCCGGTAGGTTCCTTGCATCTCCAGGCGCACGTAACTGCCCCAGGAGCACTCGAACACCGCCGCGAACATTGGGAACATGGCGAGCAGTCCCGGCGTCAGGAACTCGACGTACTTTTCGCCACTGGCCAACTGCACGAACTGGCCAAGCCCCAGCCCCAGCGCGAAGATCACGATCACGGGCTCGACGAGTTGCGCCACGAACTCCGATTTCCAGAGCTGGAGCAGCACGTCGCGGTGCCGTTGCCAGACGCGCCATGCGCCAATCGAAAGGTCCGGACGGACCGCAAACGCACTCAATCGAGTAACCCCCTGCCAGTCAGGCGGAGGAACACGTCCTCCAGGTTCCCCGGGCGCAGGAACGCCCGCGACGGATCGTTCACGTGCTCGGCGATTTCGCGAGTCGCCCGTGGCGCTCCGAAGACGTACACGATGTCCTCCACCTCTTCGACCGCTACCCCCGGGATGCCCTGCACCTCGCCAAGCAGTGGCGCGCGTTCGTGGGCATCCATACGCAGCTCGAGCACCTGGTCCCCGGCGTGCTCGGAGATGAGGGCCAGCGGCTTCCCTTCCGTGAGGATCCGGCCGCGATGGACGATGACCAGCCGGTCGCAGAGGTGAGCGGCTTCGTCCATGTAGTGGGTGGTCAGCAGCATGGTGACACCCCGGTTCTTGAGCAGCCGGAGCTTTTGCCACACGAGGTGGCGCGCTTGCGGATCGAGGCCTGTGGTCGGCTCATCGAGCACAAGGATCTGCGGCGCGTGTACCAGCGCACGTGCAATCACGAGCCGCCGCTTCATACCGCCGGAAAGGTCGTCGACGCGCGCATCCGCCCGTTCGCTGAGTTGAAACAGGGCGAGCGACTCTTCGATGCCAGCCAGCGCCTCGTGTTTGGGAATGCCGTAGTAGCGCGCATAGACCGCAAGGTTCTGGCGGACCGAGAGGTCGGGGTCGAGGTTGTCTTCCTGCGGGACGATTCCCAGCACGGACTTCACATCGCGGGCCTGCTTGCGCACGTTCATGCCGGCCACCCGCAGCTCACCCGCAGTCACAGGAGAGACACAGGAGATCATCTTGATGGTCGTGCTCTTGCCGGCGCCGTTCGGGCCCAGGATGCCGAAGCACTCGCCATCCAGCACGTTGAACGAAACACCATCCACGGCACGGAACGAACCAAAAGACTTCACGAGGCCGACGGCCTCTACCGGATACTGCTGCACGTTGGGGACCTCACTTTGGGGGAAGGGACGCGGAAAGCGCCCGCAGTCGAACGGACGGTGGGCATCCGTGGGGGGCGCGCGTTGGAGGCACGCCCGGAATCAGCGAGGTCGTTCGAAGATCATGCCGCGCTCGATAGTAGCGATTGAAGGCACGGCAGACAATTGCCCGAAAGTGCAAATCCCTGGGCCCGATGCAGAGGGCCCGGTTTTCAGTCTTGCTCCGCTCCAGATGCGAACGGCCACGGAGGCGTTAGTCGAACGATTCGTCCTCAGTGGAGATTTGGACGCCAAGGCCGCCGGTATCGAGTTCGCTCTCCGATTCGTTCCAGCGCTCGTCGGAATCGTCGTCCGGGAAGTCCTCGTCTTCGAACTCCATCTCTTCGCCGCGGAGCAGGCCACGCCGGGTGTAGGCGCGGAAGTCCGTCGCGCGGGCCTGGGGGAAGCTCACTTTTCCGATCTGCGATGGGTGCTGATAGGTCTCGCGGAGCATGACCCGCAGGTCGCCCGCGGTAGTGACCATCGCAGCGGTGTACTCGTTCCCAGCGGCCATCATCTTCGCCAGGCGCAGGCCGATGCGAGGCTCGACCATTCCGATGTAGTTCCCGTCGGTGGTCTTCGCGTTCACGGCGTTGCCCTGCACTTCGAGGAGCACGACGTCGCCGGCATCGAGCAAATTCGCCTGGTTTCGATCGACCGCCTGCAGTGTGGCGACCGTCGCCTTGCCCGTCTCTTCGACGAAGAGGCGGGTATCGAGCTTGCTGGGTGCAGCGCCGACGGCGTCGGTCATGGTGGCGAGCCGGTCGAGGTTCCGCTTGGCGATCGTGTTCGTGGGGTCGATTTCGATGGCGCGCCCATAGGCGGCACGCGCCTCGCCCACCTGTCCCACTTCGGAGAGGGCCTTGGCCAGCCGGTTGAGTGCCTCGGCCTCTTCGCCAAAGACGCGGATGAATTCGCGATTGAGCGTCACCGCCTCATCCCAGCGGCTATTCACCGCGTGTTTCACCGCCTGTTCACTCAGTTGTTTTCGCAGTCGTGCCCGCTCTTCGGGAGTAAGTCCGTCAGTGTTTTCTTCGTGTGTCACTCTGGCAACCCGTGTTCATTCGGAGGCACAGCTATCCGCACCGCTCGGCTCTCCGGCGGAACACTTTGCGTGGCCCGCGCGCTCGGCGCAAGCGCCGTACGATAGATAGATGGGAATCGATACGCAGGTGATCGACCGAGTACGGGCCGCGTGGACACGGATCGAAGAGCGCTGGGCCGCCTACGACCTCCATCTCCCGGGCTCGCCGTCATTCATCTGCCAGGCCGAAGCCTGCAGCGCCCACTGCTGCAAGGTCTACAGCGTCAGCCTCGGTGAACGTGAATTAGAGCGACTTTCCCGATTCAGCGGACTCGAACCGGTGGATCTCCTGGAGACCGAGAACGGCAAGCCCATCTCGCTCCCGCTCGCCCAGCCTTACCTGCTCGCTCGCGATGAAGGGCGCTGCGCGCTGCTCGGCGATGACCTTCGCTGCTCCCAGTACCATGGCCGGCCGGAAGCGTGCCGTCTTTACCCACACTTTGTGATCTTTCTCAACGAGACCACCGGTAGACCGGTCCACGGCGAACTCCGCGAGATGAGCGCTTCGATGCGGATGCTGCTGGAGGGAGAGCAGCCGGAGCCCTATCTTCCGCTGCTGCTGCGTCACATTGAATGTCCGGGTTTCACCGGTCCGCCACTGCCAGCGGACGCCTGGCACCAGCTCGCGGAAGAGACGTTTCGGCTCCAATACCTGCCGATGCAAGAGCTAAAGTGGCGCTGAGCGGCTAGCGGACGATTCGCTACAGTAATCACGAGGTAATGCCCGCTTCGTGACATCCAGACAGGTCTCTGCCCTTCTCATCACCGCCGCCATCTGGGGCGGCTCCTTTCTTTACATCCGCGTCCTCGTCGACGCCGGAACTGAGGCGACCGGTGTGGCCGCCATCCGTGCCGCAGTGGGCGCGGTCACACTGCTCCCGTTCGCGTACTTCTCGTGCCGCCTCCTCCCCCGTGACACGCGCACCTGGCTTGCGATTTTCGCACTCGGCATCCTGAACTTCGCTGCCCCGTGGACGCTCATCGCGCTTGGACAGGAACACATCCCCAGTGGGGTGGCCAGCATCGTGAACTCGGCGCTTCCGTTCTGGACGGCGATCTTCACCGTGCTGCTCGTCCGCAGCGAGCGGCTTGGCACGGTGCAGGTAGTGGGGCTGCTGGTGGGGTTCTCCGGTGTGGTCGCGCTGCTCGGTAGCGACCTTGGCGACCTCCGCGGCGACGCCGCACGCGGTATCGGTTTCATGCTGGTCAGTACCGCCCTCTACGGGCTGGCAAGCGTGATCATCCGGCGCTGGCTCACGCACGTCACGCCCGTCGCACTCACCATCGGCCAGGTGGGATTCGCTTCGCTCTTCCTGGTACCGATCTCCTTCGCCGCCAACGCCTACGACGATGCGGAGTTCGGGATCGCCGAGGTCTCGTCCGGGTTGGCGCTCGGCGCGTTGAGCTCCGGCATCGCGGTGATCCTGTTCATGTGGCTCATCGCGCAGGTGGGCGCGGTGCGGGCGTCGGTGGTTACGTACCTGATGCCACCAATCGGCGTGTTTCTCGGCTGGGCAGTGTTGAGCGAGCCTATCGGCTGGAACCTGGTGGCTGGCCTCGTGCTCATCGCGTCTGGTGTGGCGCTGGTGCAGGGGCTCCCCGGACTGGGGCCGCGCCTCCGGGTCCGCCCGGCGCCCGCCGTCCAATCCCCAAGCGAACCGCGGCAGCCGGTTGCGCCGCGGGAGTAGGATTCCGGCAACACAGCACCGCCGGTCGTTGGGAGGAAGGCACATGGCGTCCGCGGTACAACTCGGGCACATCGGGCAGGTCTCGGTCACGGTGAGCGACATCGAGCGGTCGCTCGGGTTCTACCGTGACGTCCTTGGCCTGCAGCATCTCTACACCTTCGGGCAGCTCGCATTCTTTGATTGCGACGGGACCCGCCTGTTCCTCGATGGGCTCCCCGAGGCCCGCGAACAGGGGACGTCCGTGATCTACTTCAGCGTGCCGGACATCGACGCAGCGACTGCGGAACTCAAGGCGCGGGGCGTCTCCTTCGAGAGCGAGCCCCACATGATCGTGCGGCACGAGGACGGCATTGAAGAGTGAATGGCGTTCTTCCGCGCTCCCGACCAGAACCTGCTCGCCCTTATGTCGCGTGTATCGCCTGCCGGTTGACGAATTGCACTGCCGACCCGACGTAACGAAAATGTGGTAGGCTTGATACAGTTGTTTCACGTATTTCGCTGGCAAATGCCGCTCCACTGTGACAAGACCACGGTGTCGCCCCGGGTTGTTCCCGTCGCCTCGCAGATGCGCGACCGGGATCGCCGGCTCTCAGCAAGCGGGCTCGCCAGCGTGTGCAATCCACCTACACGAGTTGTTTTGTGATCCTGTCCTTGTTCCGGCGCAGGAAGCGCCACACCCCGGCGGCGGTCGAGGAGCCGCGAGCATACGCACCCGCCACCGAGCATCCCGAACCCAGATCAGCCACTGCCACCATCACGACCGCGCCCCCCGCCGGTCACCAGTCCGCCCCCTCAGGCACGAATGAGCCGAAGCGCCGGCGCCGGCGCGGTGGGCGCCGCAAGAACCGCGGCACCCGGAGCAGCGAAGCAACCGCACCAACGCTCCACACAAACGGCCGGAGCCCCGCAGCCAACAAGCTCCCCACCGCAACCGTCGAATCCTCGGAAGCGTTCCGTGAACTCGGCCTCGATGAAACCGGCCTTGCCGCAATCGCCGCGCTCGGCTTCGAACAGCCCACCCCCATCCAGGCCCAGGCCCTGCCGCTGCTGCTCGACGGCGAAGATGTCGTCGGCCTCGCACAGACCGGCACCGGCAAGACCCTCGCCTTTGGCCTCCCCCTCGCCCGCTCCATCGACACTTCCAGGAACACCCCGCAGGCCGTCGTGCTCGTGCCCACACGAGAACTCGCGAACCAGGTGCGCGAATCCATCGAGCACCTCGGGAAGTTTTACGGGTTCAGCGTCATCGGCCTGGTTGGTGGGCGGCGTGTCCACAGCGACCTCGTCGCGCTCGAAAAGGGCGCCCAGGTTATCGTTGGCACCCCCGGCCGCATCATCGACCACCTCGAGCGCGGCACGCTTTCGCTGCGCGACGTGCACTTTGCGGTGCTCGACGAAGCCGACCAGATGCTGGACATCGGCTTCCTTCCCGCCATTAACAAGATCCTCCGGATGACCCCGAACGACCGGCAGACCGCACTTTTCAGCGCGACGATGCCGGAGAGCATCGGCAGGCTGGTCTACCGCTACATGCGCAACGCGCAGACCGTGGCGGTGGCCCCGGAACAGCGCACGGCTGAGGGCGTCCGCCAGATGTACTGCGAGGTCGCCGAGCGGGACAAGGTGTTCGCGCTCCGGCACCTGTACGAGCACGAGCAGCTCGGGCGCTCACTCATCTTCCGGCGGACGAAGATCGGGGTGGATCGCCTCACCGCGCAGCTCCAGCGCGCCGGCGTGGGTGCACGCGCCATCCACGGCGACCTGCGCCAGGGCGAACGTGACCGCGTGATGGCGGACTTCCGCTCGGGCAAGCTCGAATTCCTCATCGCCACGAACGTGGCGGCGCGTGGGCTCGATATCCCCGACGTGGAGCACGTCATCAACTACGACGTGCCGCAAAACGCAGAGGAGTACATCCACCGCATCGGTCGTACCGCCCGTGCCGGCAAGACCGGTTCGGCCGTGACGTTCGTCAGCGAATGGGAGCTCGACGAGTGGGCGCGGATCACGAACGAGGTCGGCGAAGAGAACGTCGAATACCTGGAGATGCCGGCCCGCTGGGACTAGTGGGGGCGAAAGGCATGAATGATGAGGCATGAGGTTGGTGCTCGTGCCTCACGTTTTGCGCCAGAATGCCGCCAGGACTGCAGGACGCTTCGCTTCAGGCGAAGTGGCGCACGACTGCTCGTGGCTCACGACTCATGCCATGGCTATGCCGGGCTACCGCCTGCCCGGCTCTTGCTGCTTCATGACCAGGTCGGCGATGAACGCGAGGATGACCGCGCCCACGAACGCGGGGATGAGTGCGATTCCGCCAATCTCGGGGCCGAAGTCGTCCAGGATCCAGCCACCGAGCCAGCCCCCCAGCAACCCGGCGACGACCGCACCGATCCAGCCGTAGGGCAGGTCTCCCGGCACCACCTTGTCCGCCAGCCAGCCGACCAGCCCAGCAACCACGAGCGTCACCAGCAGCCCGGCCAGGCTTACGGTCAGCCAGACCCCAAGGGCAAAGATGACGAAGAAGATCATCGCGATGAGGACGACGAGCAGGCCCATGACGCCTCCCGGTGAACATTCACGTCTCTGCGAGAGCTACGTGGGACTATAGGCGCCGGCACCTGCCCGCATATCACGCGCTCGGCACCATCCTCGCGATCTCAGAACAACGAGCGGGAATCCCACTAAGCAGGCAGCCTTCATACGCCCTTACAGCAGGCTCGCCGGGTCGACGTCGACCGCCCAGTTGGAGCCGAGGCGGACGCGGGCGACGAGTTCGGCGGGGTGGCGCCCGCGCAGGAGGATCTGCCACCGGTATTCGCCCCGGAGGCGGGCGATGTACGCCGGCTGGGGCCCAAGCACATCGGGCTCACCGCGCCCGGCCGCGTCACGCCGCATCCGAAGCTCGCCGGCCACGCGCGATGCCTCCTGTAAACCGTGCTCCCGGTTCTGGTGGCGGAACACCAGCCGCACCAGCCGTGTGAACGGCGGGTAGCCCGCGCGCCGCCGGTGCGCGATTTCGTCCTCGAAGAAGCTCTGGTAGTCATGGTTCGCCGCAGCCACGATCGGTGTGGCTTCTGGTTCGTAGGTCTGGAAGTAGACCCACCCGGGCTTGTCCCGGCGGCCGGCGCGGCCCGCCACCTGGGATAGCAGTTGGAACGTCCGTTCCTGTGCGTGATAGTCAGGGAGGCTGAGCCCCACGTCGGCATCGACCACGCCAACGACGGTCATCTGGGGCAAGTCGAGGCCCTTTGCCAGCATCTGGGTGCCGACCACGATGTCGATTTCGCCCGCCTCAAGCCGGCGCACAATCGCCTCGTGGCTCCCCTTGCGTGAAGCCACATCGCTGTCCCAGCGGGCGACCCGTGCCCCGGGGAAGGTCTTTCGCGCCTCCTGCTCGATGCGCTGCGTGCCGACCCCAAACGGGCGGTAGCGGGTGCTGTCGCACTTGGGGCAGCGCTCATCGAGCCGCTTCGTGCGGCCGCAGTGGTGGCAGCGAAGCAGTGGCCGCGTGGCATCCGAGAGGTCGAGACTGAAGGCGAGTTCGCACGAGGGGCACATCGGCAAGAAACCACAGTCGCGGCAGAGCATGAAGCGCGCAGAGCCCCGCCGGTTCACGAAGAGGATCGACTGTTCACCATCGGCCAGTGCCCGCTTGATCGCCCGCTGCAAAGGGAAGCTGAAAACCCCGCGGTTGCCCGCTTTTAGCTCCTCGCGCATGTCGACGACGCTGATGTGCGGCATCGTCCCCGGGCCGACGCGGCCATCCTCCAAGGGCGCCAGCCGCTCGGTGAGTTCGATGCGGCCCATCTCGCCAATCTCCGTGCGGTGATACGTGACGACGTCCGGCGTGGCGCTGCCGAGGACCAGCGTCGCGCCCGTGAGCCGGCAGAGTTCGCGCGCGGCGTCGCGCGTGTGGTAGCGGGGCTGCGGGTCGGTCTGCTTGTAACTCCATTCGTGCTCTTCGTCGAGAACCACGAGGCCGAGGTTCGGCACGGGTGCGAAGATGGCGCTGCGCGAGCCGATCACCAGGCGGGCGTCGCCACGCTGGATCCGGTACCACTGGTCGTACAGTTCGCCCGTCCCGAGGCCGGAGTGCAGCACCGTCAGCGTCTCGCCAAAGCGCTCGCCGTAGCGACGGATGGCCTGGGGCGTGAGCGAAATCTCCGGCACCAACACAATCGCGCCCTTCCCGGCCTCGATCGTCCGCCGGACGAGGTCGAGGTAGACCTCGGTCTTCCCCGAACCGGTGACGCCGTGGATGAGCCAGCTTCCACGGTTCTCCCAGATCCGGTCGGCGGCGGCCTGCTGTGCTGGTGCGAGGACCAGTTCTGGCTTCGGCTCGAAGCGCCATCCTGCGAGGGGATCTCGTTCCACGCGCTGCTGGTACTGCTCGATGAGGCCCTGAGCTTCGAGGGTGCGGAGGTGCCCGGGTTGCGCGCCCGTCGCGCGTATCTCTGCGAGGGGCACGTCGTGCCGTTCGAGCAGCAAGCGGAGCACGCGCGCGGCAATCGAGCGGGCGGATTTCGCTTCCAGCTCCTCCGCCCGCGCCTCGGCCATCGGCCGCTCGCCTACGAGACGGACGCGGCGCTCCAACTTCGCCTGGGCCGCGGGACGCGCCAGCCCCTGTACCACGGTCAGGTGTCCGTGTTCCTGGAGCCGCCTCAACGTCTGCATCGAAACAGAGCCCACGCTCTCTCGGAGCTGATCGACCGGGACGCGTCCGTGGGCCCCCACGTACTGCAGGATCTTCTGGTCCTTGGGGTAGACGGGGAGGAGCGGCGGCACATCGACGGGCGATACCATCGTCACGGCCTTCTGGCCGTATCCCGACGGCAGGCAGGTGGCGACACAGTCCCAGATGGGGGCGAGGTAGGTTTCGCTCAGCCAGCGCGCGAGCGCGATGTGCGCCTGGTCGAGGACCGGTACGGGGTCGGCGACGGCCTGGATGGGCCGCACCTCCTCCAGCTCCATCCGGTCGTGGCACTCCAACACGATGCCCTGTAGGACACGGGCGCCGTAGGGCACAAAGACCGCCTGTCCCGGCGCAACGTCCAGGCCGGGGGGGACGGCGTACGTAAAGGTCATACGCGTCGGCTGGCCGCTGTTCACGGCCACCTCGGCAAACCGACCTGCGCCGGCTGCGCCACCGGCGGCGGAACGCGTCATATCCTGCACGCGCCAATCCTGCCGTGCCAGGGGGCCGGCCGCCAAGCGTCAGGAGCCGCCCGCTGTCCCTGATTCAGCGGGGAGGGAGTTACTTCCCCTCACGGGCGCCGGCGCCTCGCTCTGTGCGAGGTCGAACAAGACCTCAGATGTGGCGACGCCCTTCGTCAGCGACAGGAAGATGGGCGCACCGATGGCGATGCCGATGCCGCTGAAGAAGAAGGCGGCGGGGATCCCCGACATATTCACGAGCACACCACCGATGACCGAGCCCACGACGATGCCGATGCCGTTTCCTGCGGAGCCGAGGCCGAGTACGGTGCCCATGCCCACACGCCTCCCGGCGACCACCTGGATGGCGCTCGCAGCAACCTGGGAGAGCGACGTCATCGCACCCATGAGGAAGAGCACCACGACCACCATGAGGTAGCTCGTCACCAGGCCCAGCGCGAACAACATGATGCCGAGACCGAGCACACCGAGAGCCACGAGATTGCGCCGATCGAAGCGGTCGGCCAGCCGCCCGAAAAGCGGCTGCGCGAAGCCCGCTGTGAGGTCCTGGGTGGAGAACGCGATGCCGATGAGCGTCGGGTTCACACCAATGTCGTCTTCGAGCCGTAGACCCAGGAAGCTGAAGGACGCGCCAAAGGAGAGCGACACCAGTGCCATGTGGATCGTGAGCGCGAGCACGAGCCGGTCGTTCAGCGCGCTGCGGAAAGGCACACGGACGGGATCCTTCGGCTCGGAGGCATGCCGCTCGCGCATCGGCTGGCGCCGGGGAAGTGCCAACATCACGACGAGCGCGGAGATCCCCATCATCAGGGCCATCGCGATAAAGACCGCGTCGAAGCCAAGGCCCTGGCGAATCACCCCGGCGAAGAGGGGTCCCGTGCCGAACCCGATGACGTCCGCCGTTGCGAAGACGCCGAACCAGCGGCCCTCGTGCCCGCGCGGGGTCATATCGCCCACGTATGCCCGCGCGACCGAGAAGATCATGCTGGTGCCGATGCCGCTGAACGAGCGGAAGCTGATGACCTGGATGAAGCTGCCGGCGGTAAGGTAACCGAGCGCCGCGATCATGTAGATGAGCAGCCCGGCGATGACGAACGGTTTCCGGGGGTACCGGTCGGAGAGGCGCCCCACGATCGGCCCGAAGATGGCCTGCACGACGGCGAATGCCGAGAACGTCAGGCCGAGCCAGATGCCATTGGCCCCCAATTGCTCCGCATAGACGGGCAAGAGGGGGCTGACCATGGAAATTCCCATGGTGGCAACGAACACCGCGACATAGAGGGCGACGAAGGGCCGCGAGAGCATGTGAGGATTGAGCGTACCGTACGTTGCCCTTTCGGGGGCGGTCCCGTGGCCCGTGCCGGGGGGCGTTGATACACTCGGCGGTGGCGCACCCGCCCCTGGGCTCCCAAATTGAAGATCTTCGACGTCCACATCCACTATCCCCGCAATTGGGAAAATCTCGACGAAGACACCGCACCGATGGTCGACCGGCTCGCCGAGGTGGCCACTGCTGCGGGCATCACAAAGGGGTGTCTGCTGATCGGCGGGCGCTTCGGGCCGAGCTACGAGCGTGGCCTCGAAGTCGCCTCGCAGTACTCCGACCTGTTCATCCCGGTGGCCGTCATCGACCCCGAGGAGACCGATGGCGAGGGCGTCCAGCGGCTCTACGACATGGGCTACCGGGGGCTGAAGCTCATTGGTGTCGCCCGGCCCTACGACGAGCCGGACTACATGTCCGCCTACGCGAAGGCGGAAGAGCTGCAGATGCCCACCCTCTTCCACATGGGCGTCATCGGCGGTGGGCTCGACTATTCGATCACGCATCCGAGGAGGGATGCCGCAGCGGCACAGGCGTACCAGCGCTGGCTCGCGATGCTCGACCGCATCCCCTCGCGCGATGTCTCCGCTTCACGGATGAGCCCACTGCACCTCGACACCATCGCCAACCGCTTCCCGCGCCTGCGCATTATCGGCGCGCACCTCGGGAACCAGGGCAACTACGAGTACGCCGCCTCCGTCGCGCGCTGGCGCCATAACGTCTCCTTCGACATGTCGGGCGGCGAGACCATCGAGCGGCACGCGCTTGAGCGGAAGCTCATCGGCACGGAAATCGGCATCGAAAAGCTCGTCTGGGGCAGCGACTGCGGGATGGACGAAATCCGCACCCACATCGACCGTTTCGAAGCGATGTACGACCTGCTGGAGCTGACGGAGGACGAGCGCGAGCGGCTCTGGTGGCGCAACGCCGCTGAGATTTACGGCCTCGAACCGCCCACGTTCGCGGAGGAGTAGCCTGGCTGCCGAGTTCACGGTCCCCCGGATGAGTACGAGCGGACCGGTGCGAGCCATCCTGCTTGCGGCCGTCGTCTTCGGCGGTCTCGTTGCCTACCTCGGTATCCGGCCGACGCAGAATTGGATCGTCTGGCTGACCGCGGCGCTCGCTGCCCTCGCTGTCGACGGCGTTGTGCGCGCAAACCCGCGCTGGCGCGACGACTCGCCCCACGCATCGCTGGTGTATCTCTTCCTACCGGCGCTCGCCGTCCTTGGCAGCGGGCTGTTCATCGACCACGCGGTGGATGGCTATGCGCGGCCCGCGGCGGCGGTCGTGCCGGCTGCCGGCGTAGGCCTGATCGCCCTCGGCGAGTACCACACCGTGGACTATGGCACGCGGCTCTACGGGAGCATGCGCCTCCTCCTCGCGATCACCACCTACCTCACCGCGTTCGCGCTCTACACGGTGATCTTCGTGAACGACGTGCCACTGGCGCTGGCAGGGTTGCTCGTTGGTGTCGTGAGCATGGCGCTTTCCATGGAACTCCTGCGCGAAAGCCACCTGCTCGGCCCGAGCTCCCTCCTCGTCGGGCTCGCCATCGGTATCTCGCTCGGCGAGCTGCGCATCGCACTCTACTTCTTCCCGCTCGATGGCCTCCTGGCCGGCGCGCTCATGATCATCGGTTTTTACCTTGCGACCGGCCTTGTCCATCACCTGCTCGACCACGACCTCGAGTGGGGGACGACCATGGAGTACGTGCTGGTCGCTGCCGTGGGGACGGCCGCCGTCGTGGTCACCCGCGTGTTTGTGTAGGAAGGTAGCGGCATGGCGACACTGAAGATCTCCTCCTGGAACGTCAACGGGCTGCGCGCGGCGTTGAAGAGCGGCGATGTGCAGAAGTGGCTGGAGACCTCCGCGCCCGACATCGTCGGCATGCAGGAGGTGAAGGCGACCGAGGAGCAGGTCGACGCCTCGGCCTGGACGACGCTTGGCTACGATGCGACCTGGCACTGCGCCGAACGCGCGGGCTACAGCGGGGCGCTCTTGCTGACGAAGCCCGAGCCGACTGCGATCCAGTGCGGCCTTGGCATCGAAGAGTTCGACCGCGAAGGGCGTGTCATCCAGGCGGACTATCCATGGTTCACGGTCATCACCGCGTACTTCCCGAACGGCGGGAACAAAGGCGTCCGGCTGCCGTACAAGTACGCCTTCTACGCGGCCTTCCTCGACCACATCAACGCCCTGCGCGCCGCTGGCAGGTCGATCATCTTCATGGGCGACCTGAACGTGGCGCACACGGAGTTGGATGTCGCGCGGCCCGACGAGGCGCTCAAGGGTACGGGCTTCCTGCCAGAAGAACGCGCATGGATCGACCGGCTGCACGAGCATGGCTACGTCGACACCTTCCGGGCGCTCCACCCGGACGAACGCGACGCCTATACCTACTGGGATGCCTGGCGGGACCGTCGCGCGCGCAACGTGGGCTGGCGCATCGACTATGTCTGGGTCACGCCGGACCTGCTCCCGGCAGTGCGTTCCGCGTTCCACGAAACCCAGGTCTTCGGCTCCGACCACTGCCCCGTGGGCATCACGATCGAAGTTCCGGACGTTCGGTAGTAGACCGCGAGATCTCTCGCACGCTGACTGCTACGGCGTCGAAATCCCCGCGGAGCGTCGTTCGCCCTTCCGCAATTCGCCCCACGGCATGCTCTTTCGCAAGCGCGGCCACGGCCGCCACTTGTTGGAGGTTACGTATGCCTGCAGGCACGGACGCGATCAAACTCCTGAAGGACGACCACAACAAGGTCAAAGACCTGTTCGCAGAATTCGAAAAGGCCGACGGGCGCAGCAAGAAGCGCATTGCGAAGGAAACCATCCTCGAACTGGAAGTACACGCCAAGCTAGAAGAAGAGATCTTCTACCCGAAGTTCCTTGAGACCGTAAAGGACGAGATGATCACCGCGGAAGCGGAGGAAGAGCACCACGTCGCAGAAACGGTCATGGACGAACTGAAGCAGATGCTGCAGTCATCCGGCACCGATGTGCACTTCGACGCCAAGTACATGGTCCTCGCTGAAAACGTGAAGCATCACATCCAGGAAGAAGAGAAAGAGATGCTTCCAAAGGCGGAGAAGAAGATGGGCAAGGAGATGCTCGCAGATCTCGGCGAGCAGATGGTCCAGCGCAAGGAGCAACTCATGAAGGAGATGAGCGCGGCCATGGCGTGATGGTCCCGCCGTCCAGGGCAAGCAGAAGGCCTCCCATCGAGGGAGGCCTTCTGCTGTGCCGTTGACGAGGCGCTATGGATACGTCACCTCGCCATCCTCGTGTACCACCGCCACCGGGCGCTGCGTCTCTTCCACCGCGTCCTTCACCGTCGCCTTTCGCAGCCGATCGAACAGGCCGGGCTCTTCCATGTCTGCCGGGAGCATGATGAGGTCTGCTTGCTGCTTATCGGCGTATTCAGCGAGCGCGTCGGCGCCCTTCTTGTCTGGTAGCCAGCCGAAGGCTTCGACACCGGCCGAGCGAGCGCGGCGCACCTGCTGCGCGATCGGATGGCGGCCCGCTCGCTCCAGGTCGTCCTCGGTGAGCAACGCTGACCAGTCTTCACGCTCCGTGTCGCCTGACCACTCGGTCGGCAGCGGGGCAGCGAACATCTGGGCTGCATCGATGTCGTAGAGGATGAGGCGAGCCTCAGCCTGTCGCGCGGTCTCCAGCGCAGCATCCAGCACGTTGTCGTAGCGGCCATCTTCGGATGTATAGGCAATGATGCAGGTGGGCGAAGTCGTCACGACTTACCTCCAGTCGGTTGGCACCTGTTGTATCGGGGCATCCATCGCACGCACATTACGGGTGCCGGCGCCTGCTCCCACCGGCGTGGCAGGGGCTGGTGGACCGCACTGCGAAGCTCGCTTGCGATGGCCCTGTAATGCCCCATCGCGCGATCTGGCCTCGCGGCTCCCCGGGCCACGGCCTACAGTGTCCGTTCCGACTATCCCCTGACCGAGAGAATCTGGTGAGTTCAAGCAGCACCCAGGCCGAGTTTCGCACACTCCCCGGGCACCCGTATCCGCTCGGGGCCACGTGGGATGGCAGCGGCGTCAACTTCGCCCTTTTTTCCGAACACGCACACCGTGTCGAACTCTGCTTTTTCGACCCACAGGAGCCCTCACGCCAGGTTGCCTGCATCCCCATGCGCGAACAGACGGACCTCGTCTGGCACGTCTATGTACCGGAAGCCCGTCCCGGCTTCCTCTACGGCTACCGCGTTTACGGTCCGTTCGACCCCGCCCACGGGCTCCGCTTCAACTATCACAAGCTCCTGCTCGACCCATACGCGAAGGCGATCTCCGGCACGGTCGAGTGGACCGATGCAATGTTCGGCTACCCCGTCGATGGCGGCGAAGACCGGGATCTCTACATCGACCCGACGGACAGTGGACCCGGGATGCCGAAGGCAGTGGTGATTGAGCCCGCATTCTCGTGGGGCGACGACCGCCTCCCGCGCATCCCCTGGCACAACACCGTGATTTACGAGTGCCACGTGAAGGGGTTCAGTAAGCTCAACACGGAGCTGCCGCCAGAGCTGCGGGGCACCTATGCCGGCCTCGCAGACTACCGCACGATTCGCTACCTGAAAGGGCTGGGCGTTACATCGATCGAGCTGATGCCGGTCCACCATTTCATCCACGAAAAGCACCTGCGCGAGCGTGGGCTGGTGAACTACTGGGGCTACAACTCTATCGGCTATTTCGCGCCCGATCCGCGCTACTCCACCACTCGCAGCCCGGGCCAGGTGGTGAACGAATTCAAGACGATGGTGAAGACGCTCCATAGGGAGGGCTTCGAGGTCCTTCTCGACGTGGTCTACAACCACACCGCTGAAGGGAACCACCTTGGCCCCACCCTCGCCTTCCGTGGCATCGACAACCAGTCCTACTACCGGCTCACTGGCGACGGCCGCTATTACATGGACTACACCGGCACGGGCAACACGCTGAACATGCTGCACCCGCGTGTGATCCAGCTCATCATGGATAGCCTGCGCTACTGGGTGCAGGAGATGCACGTCGATGGCTTCCGCTTCGACCTCGCGGCGACCCTCGCGCGGGAACTGCACGAAGTGGACCGCCTCAGCGCCTTCTTCGACATCATTCACCAGGACCCGGTGCTTTCGCAGGTCAAGCTCATCGCGGAACCCTGGGACATCGGGGAAG